>FWPU01011595.1_pt1 | contig 12232 bp, 9 predicted proteins | sample 2228361 | NCBI WGS metagenome assembly FWPU01 (sample SAMEA103939777, study PRJEB20133) | metagenome | reverse complement strand
CCGGAGCCAACCTCGTTTCCGCCACAAGTGCCTCCTACAACCTTTCCTCCAGTTCAGGAGATCTCCGTTCAGTTACCGGACCTGCGCCTTGGTAGAGGTCGCCTCCAACGTTTCGCCCTCTCGCCCCGGGGGGATCTGGTCGCGGTCGGCAGCAGCTTGGGAGTCTGTATGTACGATACCATCACTTGGCAAGAAGTGTGGTGTGATCAGGCTGATCCGCATGCTAAGGGAGGCGTTTTGAGCCTGGAATTCGATCCCCGAGGAGAGCGCGTCTCCGCCGGTACCTGGAGTGGCAGGGTTGTCGTCTGGAATGCGGATAGCGGAGAACGCCTTTGGGAAATGGATTTGGGTTTGGTGAACATTCGCTGCCTGGCATGGTCTCCAGATAGTGAACGCCTGATAGCTGGCGCGGATGAGGGATGGTTCGACGTGTTGGATGCACATCATGGCGAGGTCTTGAAGTCTCTGCGAGCCGGATGGCCCAGTGTGCTGGCGACCGCCTGGTCCCCAGATGGGAGCACTTTTGCCACCGGGGATTTCTTCGGGGAGGTGGTCATTTGGGAGGCGAGCAGCTACCAGCGGATTGCCGCATATAAATCGCCCGATGGTTGGAATGTGAACAGTCTGGCCTGGACTTTGGGAGGGGACCTGATCGCTATCGGATATGCCTTCGAACCCGGTTGCGGGGGTTGCAACCCGGAATTCAGCGGTCGGATCGAATTTGTGGATGCGCGGTCTGGCGCTCTGATCCGAAGCCTCGCGGTAGGTAGCCCAGTCAAAGATATCTCTCTATCTCCGGATGGGAGAACTTTGGCAGCTGGCTTGTGGGATGCATTGGCAATTGGAGAGCCGGGAACAGCGGAGGTCTGGCTGCTCGATCCAGACAGTGGAGATCTGCTGACCAAGCTACCAGGAGGGAGATCAGACCTGGGTATTGATTGGTTCCCCACAGGTGATCACCTGCTCGTAGCGGGCGATCAGGGTCACATTACCGTCACTTCGCTTTCCGGTGAACAAACGGAACATAACTTACCTGGCTATGAACCTCTGCATGCATTCACCTGGTCTCCAGACGGCAAAAGGATCGCTTCCTCGACAGATGATGGCAAAGTAATATTTTGGGATGTGACCAGCGGTCTTGATATTGACGAAATCGAGACAGGTAATGTCGGTGATCTCCTCTCCTGGTCACCTGATGGCGATCTCATCGCGGTTACTGGTGATGGAATCAGGATCTGGGATATCCAGGCAAGGAAACCCATAGCACAGCTCTCCCTGGCTGATGTGACAAATCCTCGCTACCTACAGTGGTCACCAGATGGCAACTCCCTGGCAGCCTCTCACGGTGAAGGTTATCTAACGATCTGGGATACAACCGACTGGCAGGAGGTGCTCTCCATTAAAGTTAGCGAAACAGTTAACCCGATCGCCTGGTCACCGGATGGCACACAGATCGCAATGGGTGGCAGCGGTCAGGGCACTCAGCAGATTGTAATTCTGGATGCGGCTACTGGAGAAACACAACGGACATTTGATACGAGTGGCTGGGTCGAAGCGCTCGCCTGGTCCCGTAATAATTCTCTTCTGGCAACCGCTGGCGGTGGATGGGCAGAAGTGTGGAATACGTCTCATGGGCAACGTATTTTCCAGAAGAGCGGAGAAAATGTCCACAGCTGGGGAATTCAACGGGTAGCCCTCAGCCCAGATGGGAGGGTTCTGGCGACCGGAGCTGGAGAAGTGATCCTGTGGGATATCAATTCGGGTGAAGAAATTGGTTTCCTGATCGGTCTAAGTGAAGGTATCACCGAAATCTCATTCAGCCCGGAAGGAAGCTATCTTGCAGCGCTTTCAGATGACGGTGTTGTCACGATTTGGAAGATATATCGATAGGTAGAAGGAAAAGAGATTAACAGGAATATCAATCGCCAGCGAGGCAGATTCACCCTCCAGTCATCATGGCGCGCAGAACCATTCCAATCATGATCAGATAAGCCACCGCATAGAGCAACATCTCTGGCCTCTCGCTGCGACCTTTTGTGTATGAATACACTAGGGGAACCGCCAACGTCAACGCCAAACCGTAAATCCAATGTACATAACCCGGTCGCCCTGCCGGGTTGCCCAGCCAGAGCAGCACGCCGATCAACCCCTGGGCAAGAATCAATAATTCCGCTACAACCAAAGCACCCATGTATGAAGGGGATATTCCCAGTTTCCGAAAGAAACGCCAGAACCCCCAGAGCGCCATGAGAGCAACGAAAATCAGAGTTGTGTTCGCCAACCTTGCGTGAATCTCCACCAGGGTCATATTGTCCTCCTCAACAGCGATATCTTATCATAGAGAGGCGCAGTTATTTATGGAATTTTTTGAGCCCCGACTGCACTTCAAGTATCGGGTGAGGCGGAGATCACCCTTTTGTTTAGCGGAAATCATACTTCTCGCGCCGGATTGGGTGGATACACAGGACCAGATCTCTCTGGTAAACTGACTGGCAGGGTTCGAATAATAGACAAATAATGACCAATTTATCTTGTTATGGCGGCACACTTGTGCTACAATCCACAAACTCATTCATCTTATTAAGCCTTTTCAAGAGGAGCATTGCACATGACCGCTGAGGCCATAATGGAGAAAAAACCCATCAATCGGCGCGAATTCCTGAACTTCGCTTGGCTGGTATCGATCGGTTTTTTCACCTTCACCACCGCAGGAGCAACCTATCTCTTTGCTCTGCCCCGTTTCAAGGAAGGTGAATTCGGTGGTGTTTTCACGGTTGGATCTGTGGGTGATCTCCCTAAGCCGGAATCGCCTCCCAGCAATTTTCCTAAAGTGAAACTTTGGATCAGCAATACCGAGGGAGGTCTTCTGGCGCTCTATAAAGTTTGCACCCACCTGGGATGCCTTTACAACTGGAATACTCAGGAAGTCAAGTTTATCTGTCCCTGTCATGGCTCCCAATTCCAAAAAGATGGGACCTACATTAAGGGTCCAGCCCCACGAAGTCTGGATCGTTTCATCATCCAGGTCGAATCCCCTGATGGCGAGATCATCGCGCAGACAGATCCAGAGACTGGTGCACCCTTGCCTTTGCCAGATGATCCCAACGCTATCGTTAAAGTTGACACCGCTCGCCGGATTCAAGGCCAGCGCCACGGCTGATCCCGTGCGAATCCAATTCTCAAGTCAGGGCCAGCAATTATGATCAGAACCATTAATTTTCAGGACCTCCGTCAAAAACTGGCGGTGGCTCTCGATAATCGTGTCCGCGCCATCACCGCCGGTTTGGGGATCGATGAACTGCGGAATGTCCTGCGCGGCGATCCCCCCGTCGAAAAACCCAATCCACGCTATAAAGTTCACACAACCAGCTTCCTTTTCCACATCCGCCCTCGTTATTATGCCAAAGGCAGCACAATCCTGACGCACACTTTCCGTTTGGGATTCTTCACCATGTTCTTCTTCATGGTCGAGCTGATCACTGGCATCATACTCATGATCTACTACGTCCCGACACCGGGAGAAGCTTACCAATCGATCTTGAAGATCATGAGCGATGTACCCTTCGGCAATTTGATGCGCGACCTACACCGCCTGGGTGCAGAGGCGATGGTGATCTTTACCTTCCTGCACATGCTGCGCACCTACTTCACCGGGTCGTATAAGAAAGAACGCTCCTTTACCTGGCTGACAGGGGTGATTTTGCTGGGTGTGACACTCTTCCTAAGCTTCTTCGGTTATCTGCTCCCCTGGGATCAGCTGGCGTATTGGGCTGTGACCATAGGCACCAGTATGGCTGAGGCTGCCCCGATCGGCGGGAATGAAGTGAATCTTCTCTTGCGCGGCGCTCCAGACATCGGAGCAGGAGGCCTGCTGCGTGCTTATCTGCTCCATGTCATCTTATTGCCACTGATCGCCATCTTAGTGATCAGCATCCATTACTACAAAGTTTCACGCGAACATGGCATCTCGTTGCCTGCTCGCTTCGAAGAAGGCAATCTCCCAAAAGAGGTCGAGAAAGAAGTTAAATCGCGCGTGGACTACCTGCCAGACCTCTTCTCACATGAGCTTTATCTGACCGTTCTGGGTCTCTTCATTTTGATAGTCGTGACGATATTCTTTTATGGTGGCGCACCACTCGAACACATTGCCAACCCACAGCAAACCCCTCTAGACACCAAAGCCCCCTGGTACTTCTGGTGGCTACAGGGATTATTGAAACTGGGCGATAAGTCCTTAATGGGCGTGGTGCTTCCAACGTTCCTGGTGATCTTGCTCCTGGCTGTTCCCTATATCGACCGTAACCCCAGCCGTCTTTTCGTGAAAAGACCGCTCGCCGTCTCCATCGGTGTGATCTTCGTCCTGGCCTTGATCCTTCTAAGTTATATGGGACTTCCAGTCTATGGGATCGAATCGCCAGCGGCGACGCGTATTATTCAGGACCTTGCCCCAGAGGAAGGCAGTGGTCCGCTCCATGAAATCCCATTCGACCAGTTGCAGGTAGGTTTTTACATTGTAAACCAGACTCCCACAGAGGATCTCTGCCTCAATTTAGACTACGGCTGTCCTGACCTGGAACGATTCTTCACCGAATATACTGAACGTGTCAACACTTCCATTGAATCCAATGATCTACCAAATGGTGAAGGGGTGCTGGTGATCGAAGACTGGCAGAAAGACCTAAAAAAGGTCACCTTGCGAATCACCTGGGATGACCCGGAAAGTGGGAACCGGCTAGACTACAGCCGAAATATCTTTCTTCATCGCAATCACCGCCGCGAGTGATCAACGCGCCAAGTGGAGGGCTACAAGCCAACATGTCACGCTTCAATCTAGAGATCTTATTAGGCACGGTTCTTATCGCAGTAACTTCCGTTATTCTGATCATCTACGCTCTCAACGAACCACAACGTATGGCAAGAGCTGCTGAGGAGCAACAGGCACAATCCATCGAAGTCGGGGCGGGCCTTTTCGAGATCAATTGCAGCGGATGTCATGGTTTGAAAGGCGAGGGTGTTCCTGGTCTGGCACCGCCTTTGAACGACCGACATTTCTTCACCAACCGACTGAAAGAAGTGGGTTGGCCTGGCAGCCTGGAGGATTACATCATATCGACCGTAGCCGGCGGCCGATTAGTCTCAACCCGTCCGGATCAATATGTCGGAAACACCCCCTTAGGGCAGCCAGCCATGCCAGCCTGGTCGGAAGAATATGGCGGCCCCCTTCGGCCCGATCAGATTCGCGATATCGCCCAATTTATCATGAACTGGGAAGCAACCGCCCTGGGGCAGGTTCAGATCGAGGTGCCACCCACACCTACACCAGGCCCGGAGGAGGCAGCAGACCCCGTTGCGCGCGGTCGTACAGTCTTCAACGAACGAGGCTGTGGCGGTTGCCATACCATCGATGGGCTTAGTGCCGGGATTGTTGGACCAAATCTAACCCAGATCGGGATGGTGGCAGAGACCAGGATGCCAGGCGCCTCTGCGGCGGATTACCTGCGCCAGTCCATTCTTGACCCGAATGCCTTTGTTGTGGAAGGCTTCCCCAGCAATGTGATGCCACAGAACTTCGGAGAGCTGATCACACCCGAGCAACTCGATGACCTGATCGCCTTCCTTCTAGCGCAGAAATAAAGTAAAGGATGGGATGACCGTGAACTGCTGGCGAATCCTAAAGGCTGGACTATTATCGGCCATGCTGGGGATGGTTTTCAGCTTAACAACCTTCCCAGCCAGGGCACAGGATTGTGAAAATGAACAAACACTACGAACGGGCGCCAGGCTTTACGCAGAAAACTGCGCCCTTTGCCATGGTGAAGAAGGGCAGGGTCGAGTTGGTGCCACCCTCTCCAAGAACTGGCCTTCGATTCGACCGGACTTGCGCGTGCGCGAGACCATTACCAATGGTGTGCCGGGTTCACCCATGCCTGCCTGGAGCACCGTCAATGGCGGTCCATTTTCAGAAGGGGAGATCGATTCGCTTGTCTGTTTCATTTTATCCTGGGAAAGCGGTGGACCCCCGCTGATTTACCCCACCCCAACCTTTAAGCTGGCAGCTGAGATCACCGCTCCACCAGGAGTGGAAGGTGATCCCAATTCAGGTGCTGTGCTATACCAGGCAAATTGTGCTGTATGCCACGGCGAGAAGGGCGAAGGCCGCATCGGCGCCAACCTGAGCAGGGTATTCTCCTCAATCCGACCCGATCTGTTGACACAATCAGTGATCGCTAAAGGCGTGGAAGGTTCAGCCATGCCAGCGTGGTCGCAGGATAATGGCGGTCCACTGACCAATGATCAGATCATGGATATCGTGGCGTACATTCTGACCTGGGCACCAGCACCAGGCGTGGTTGCGACTACCCCGCCCATCGCAGAAGCGGCTGGTCTGCCGTGGTGGGCCTGGGCCCTGGTGTTTCTGGCATTTATCTGTGTGATCGTGATCGTCGTCCTGGTCAGTCGAAGGGCACAGCAAAATCGGTGATCCCCTAATCGCCCCAGTATCTTTTTCATTCTGATTGAATTGACATCACCTGCAACCTGCGGTATCCTATGCAAGAGCCACCGGGTGGGTCCGGCGCGGCAGATACCTGCGAACCCCGTCAGGTCCGAGAGGAAGCAGCGGTAAGCGGGTCACTCTGGGCGCCGCCGGGTTGCCTGCCCGGTTGCTCATTTTGAGGAATTCGGGGAGAAAAACATGCCCAGCGAAAAATTATGTCAGCAACCTTGAATACATTTACTGATATGAAAGCCACAAATTGTAATATGTAACGGCACAGCCACCGAATTACATCCTACTCACTTTATTTATAAGAGAGTTATATCTTAATTACGTAGTCGCACGGTTACAGAAAGATTAAGACATACTTACGACCATCTATTTGTCTGATCTTATTTCGCTTGAATTCAATTCAGTCCTACATTGAGGGCGATCAGGATCAGAAGGATAAAATGTAATGCAATTTACTTGCGTCACTTCTCCAGTTACGGCATCAAGATCAAACACATACCATAAGTCCCCTTCTCCTTTTTTGGGAACACTGAATTGCGCAATTAATCCCTCAGCCCCATAAACCTGGACCTTTGCAGATGAATCGATGATTTCAGGAACACCGGGACGACCAAAATTGTAATTCAATACCGAATAGGCATATATCCCTTGGCTGGCCATTCTCGAGATAGAGATCGTCTCAGGCCCTAAACCATCTTTATCATCTCTATCCAGGCAAGTATATGGGTAAGCATTACAATTACCTGGGTAATCTAAATAAAGATGCGGATAATCCTCATATGGAAGCCAGAAATGGGCATCTAAATCTTTCGGTTCCATCCCCCAGGTTAATATGATGCGAAATTCCCCTTGACCCAAGGCGGGTGAGAGAGCAAAATCGAGGGTGGTCGTCGCACCTGAACGTACAAAGACGTTCAGACTGAGCGAAAGATAACCATCACGACTCGCAGTAACTTCCTTGAAGCCAGATTCGACATTTTCCAGGCGATATATGCCATCTTCATCCGTGATTTCACATAGGCTTTCTTGAAGGCAAACCAATGCGCCATTGATCGGTGTGTTGTGAACCGCATCCACAACAAGCCCTGTCAAAATCCCAGGACCTCCATGAAAATATTTCGCTATGACCGGAAGGAAGTTCGGACCTATAGTTGATTGACTCTTCATGAAAACCCTGCTGATTGAGATAGGCATCACAAGAGACAAGATCGTGGAAATAACTACGGGAACAACTGTGAGCCGACTCGATAATCTTCTCATTTCTATGTAAACCTCCCCAAAAACATAAGTTCAAAAGCAAAAAATTAGATCGATGGTTAGCAATCGAAACCCCCTCCAGGGCAGGGAGTCCGAGTTGGGGTCCTGGTCGGTGTATTTGTCGCCGGGGCCGTACCAGGAGTCGGAGTAGGCGTCTTGGAAGGTTGAGGGGTGGGGGTGCGAGTAGGTGTTGGTGTTCTGGTTGGCGCCACAGTGGGAGTCATAGTATCTGTAGGTTTTAGTGTGCGTGTGGGTGTCGGAGTGGTCGTAGGAATCGGAGTAATCGTTGGGGTACGGGTGCGTGTCGGAGTTGGGGTCGGTGTGCAAACGCTTGGTGGACATGGAGTACTCGTCGCTGTTGGGGTAAATGTTGGCGTGAATGTCAGCGTAGGAGTTGGTGTATCGCGTAATATTTGAAAAGTTTTTTGCACCACTTCCGACCAGATACCATTCAACCCCAAAGCCTGTGCCTGAATCGTATATACACCATTGGTCAGACCAGCCCACATTGTTGAACCCATCATGTTACATGGACCATTGCCACCAAAGGCACAATATCGTAGATTACGATCGTTGCTTGACCTAAGCAATGAACCATTTGGGTTATAGAGCCAGAAATAAACTCGATTGATGCCATTTCCATTGACCGGCGCCATTCCAGTATCGTAAGCGATTGCTTCGAATCGGGTCTGGCTTCTATCAGTTAAAATATTCCCATCAGTTGGAGGTTCGATCAGCTCAACATAAATCGGATGAAGTTGACCGGAAAGCAGACAAGTATCAACACTGATATCCACCTCCCATTCAACAACTAACACCGAGGTAAGAACGATGCGACTGTTCAGCACATTGTTGAAATCCGAGGTCCACACAGTCGTAGCCCCTGCGTTAAAAGCGTAAGGAGGTGATAAGGTGACATTTGTCGGTGGGGAATAGTCATTGCCGTTATAATATTGATTGCCATCAAATCGAGAATAATTGACATATTGTGAAGGATAATACTTCGTCCAATCAAAGTTGGTACCTACGATTTGAACGGGAAGCAGATTGTTGTTGACACCCTTGGCATAAATATCATCCGAAGATGCATAAATCCTGGTCATCTCCAGCTGATCACAGCTGGGTGTAGGTGTCGGTGTCGGACTGGGAGTTAAAGTTGGAGTGGAAGTCACAGTCGGTGAAGGCGTTATGGTCGGAGTTGGTGTTTCGGTCGGCGGAAGCGGAGTTGGTGAAGGCACCTCAATCAGAGGTGGTAAACCGAGCACTCGCGCGACGCGGAATTGTTCGAGTATACCAGTCCGTTCTGCGTGCAATGTCACTGAGGGAACGATATTACGTAAGAAAGGTAAGATTAGAGGATGTTCGTAGGTAATTGCCACCAGCACGCGTGTTGGACCTTCAGCTGGATTTCCAGGATCATCTTGTGGAGAGCAATAATCATCAGGCAAAGGATGATACAAGTAACCTGGTCTCGAACTGCAAACCGTGATCTTATAGTATCCTGGTTGACCCTTTGAAGCCGTTTTATCATTCAATAAACCGACTAGTAATCCCTCGCTTACTGCATATATCGATGGGAGTCGAGCCCGATCTTCTTCGATCTGGCGGGCATCAGAATCAGGTTCAGCTCCGCAAACAAGTCCATTGCCGTTCGAATCGATTTCAACGGTACAGAATGAACTGTCATATTCACCCGTGACAGCATATCGCACACCATATCGGGCAGAATTTGTTACCGTTAGCCAGGCATGAAAGATACGCGCGAACTCGAAAATTCCAAATAAGAGCATCAGAAGCACAGGTAGGACAATGGCAAATTCGACGAGCCCTTGAGCCCATCCAGAACTCCTTGACTTATTATTACCCATCGAAACATCCATCTGCACCCATCCTATTCAATCCGTTCATGTTTAAAGTAGCCTGATCAATGAACTATACGCGTGAAAATTCTTGAAGCTATATCCTCAAAAACCCTGTTCAGCTCGCTTCCGGTTGGAGAGAAGTAATAATTCCCACACCAGGTTTTCCATTCCTCCTTGGAATCATACAATCCATCGCAGGCGTCAGTTGTTGGATTCCCATCATCGCCCACTGCCGAGATATATCGCAATAAACTGACACCATGTGGGATGGGGTCTGATCCATAAGTTTTCAGAACCTGATCACCCAACCCAATTGCAAATATAATCGCTCCTTGTCCGGTCATGCCGTTGCAAGCCGGCGCTGGATTGACTGGATAACAACCAACAAAGTCAGCCATATCACGCGCAAAATCATCAGCATCGTACTCACCACTATCGCTCGCATGCCGTGTACTCGAATCGGCATCCCTGCAAAACGGAGGAGTCCAGGTTGAATCCGGACAGTAGCCATAGGGATGTGAGTCGTCCGGATCAGAAGCGTTCGCAGCCCCGTCTGTGATCAAGACCACCACCCATAGTGCATCCTCCCTTGGTTCCAAGGCAAACATATTTCCAGCTAACTTCAATCCTCCACCGATATTGGTTGTCGTACAGGAAGAGGGATCGCCTGTGTCTCGAAATAAAGGACATTCAAACCCCAAATAGTTGCCATCAGCACTGCCGGTGTCGTAATTGCGGCACGGACCTATCGCGCTGGGACAAACTTCCGGTTGATATATCTGCAAATTCTCAATGATATTAACTGCTGTGCTACGGTTGGTTATCCATCCCGGAGGTATCACCCTGGTGCCTTTAGATTCGGTTCCAGCTTCCCAGCCATTTGAGAAGGTGACTATCGCCAATCTATCAGCTTCCTGATCAGCAGGTTTGTCTAGAACGCGTTCGATGAAATTGATCGCAGCTGATTTCACCTCTTCCATCGGATGACACTGATCCCCAGGGTTGCAACGGGAGGGGTCAGAATAGTAATTATCCCAATTACTTCCCGTCACTTGCACACCGCCTTTTCCAGGGCACCAGTAATCAGGGCGACCATCATCGTTCACTCCATCACCATCGTCATCGTCTTCATCACACATACCGGCATCATTAGCCATTGACTCGGAAATATCGATCACAAGCACCATATCCATTGAGGCTGCCTCGCCGATGGCTGTTGCCGAAATCGGGATAAAATGAAATCCTATTAAGTTGAGGAATGACATTGGGACTACAGTCGAGCCTGTAACACGAACCAGTTTCCTTCTTGGCGTGTAACACAATGCCGGGTCGCCAGGATTTGTATCGCAGGTTTCCACAATAGCTGTGGCAGGTTCAATACCATTGACGCTCATCACCTGTTCTGCTGCATCGGTCATCTGGACTAAATCGCGCCCTTCACGGTATTGAGCTGCGGCAGCCAGGGAAGCTGCATCAACTGCGCGACGTAAATGCCCCATGTAAATAAAGAGCTGACCAGCATCCACCGCCAATCCTACGATAACCAAAAGAGCGACGAAGGCAACCGCGATTAAGACGAGGGCTTGCCCACCTTCGGAGGACTTCGACAGCTTTACAGGATGAAAGTCAATAATTTTGCTCATGGATTCCTCGGTTCAGCCGAGACTAGTGGCATAATCGAATAGACATGTAAAACAACCGGATCATCAATAAATGCTGTGATCCAAGGCAGGCTCAATTTCATCTCATAGCTGTAGTAGATTTCAACCAAAAGCATTCCGGTATTTGGTGCGTTTGGATCCAAACGCGCGTTGATCTCGCTTGTGGTGAACGTCGATGACCTTTCCCGCATGCCATGACTGGGAAGATCTTGTGCATATGACCAACCCAATTCACCATCGGCTGTTGGATACCGTGCAACAACACCTGTCCCTTGTTCAATGGAAAAAGCTGAGATGACAATATCATCGTTCTCGTCCGGATCCAAGGTAATGTTCGGCCGTTCCTGAGCGATCTCTTGCAGCACCAGACATGCAGTTTGACGGAAGAAATCTACTGTCGTTTTGCAATTATGATCATTATCAATCGAGTCATACTGACCATCGCTGGAGAAGCGTGCCGCATTCCTCGCCGCGTCTTGGATCGCCAGATAATCGTTCAACATAAAACCGAACTCCACAAGACCAGAGAGCACAATTAAAATTATCGGGAAAAGGATCGCCACTTCAACCAAGCTCTGCCCGGGCCGGGTTGAGTTAGCTTCCATACGACGGACTATATAACGGTTCATAAAATGACCATGTCCTAACCCAATCGATAAGGGATTCTTCAATTAAATGCAATGAACTTATTAAAGATATCCAACGGACAATTGCCGAAATACGATCGTCCAGCTCAATTAATAGAATTATATGAACGAAATATCAGTACACACAAACCGAATTGTAACCTTACAAAATTGTTATCCTTTTCCCCTCTTATAAGTGCTTAGCGTTCATCCAGAATCGTCCTTCAGTTAGCGTATCATTCTTTCTGTAATTTCTAACCGCCCCAAAAGCGGTAGGTCTGGTGTATCCTTCAAGTTATCACACAAGAAAGGAGCACA
>FWPU01011593.1_pt1 | contig 12232 bp, 12 predicted proteins | sample 2228361 | NCBI WGS metagenome assembly FWPU01 (sample SAMEA103939777, study PRJEB20133) | metagenome | reverse complement strand
GTTCTCCAGGTCCTTAGCAATATTTTTAACGTTTACGTTGCGCACGTCATAGAACTTTATGGCCTTCCCTGCGAAAAAGGGGACGTCAAAGGCCTTCACAATAGTTAACAGCCTCTCCATGTTAGAGGCCCTATCACATATTACAACAGCATGGGTATTAGGCGGCGCCAACACCTGTCCGGCGGGTGTTTGAAAGCCCTTTATGGTTGGAATTAGAGCCTGCGTCGCTACGAAGTTAACCGGCACTATTTGCGTTACAAGATCGTCCCCCTCTGCCACTATTTTTTCGCCCAGATACACTGCCCCTGCCTCTTTAGCGGCCTCCGCTGACGGCAATACCGAGTAGATGTTGTTTTCCTTGACCAGGGCCACACCATTTATACTCAAAGCCGCCTGCACTATGGGAAGAAGTTCTTCCTTGTAAAAGCTTCCTTTGGCCCGGAAAGTAAGATTTCCCCTTACCTTCGTGGAAATAGTGAAATTAAGATTAAGTACGTCTCCCAGGATAGCCTTAACCACTTCCACAATGCTAGCATCCTGAAAGGCGAAGGATACCTCTATCCGCTCACCTGCTGGAGGCGCAGGGGGTGCTGCAGTTACCTTCTCCCACTCCATGGGAAACTTAGTCTCTAGTGGGGGGACCTTTTCTGGCGGGGGTGCCTCCTCTTCCTTAGAAATCCTCCACTCCCAGGTCTTTTTTTCCGGAGGGGCCTCTGTCTCTTTGACTACTTCCTCTATCCCACCACCAACCGTCTCGGTCCGCTCTACAGTGGTGGTACAGCCCCCTGGGAATAATATCAGACACATAATTACTAAGAGCTTTAGCCTCATGTCTAGTCCCTGGGGGAAAATCACCTTCTTAATCCAGTAAATCCATACGGACACCCCTGCTATAGTCATAAAGGACTTGTCCTTCGGCCGCTCGGAAAGCCAGTACAGTTTAACATAGACACAATCCCAGGACAAGCCCTATTATCTCCGCCGAAAACCCCTGGCACTGACAACTTTAGCCTTTTCATGACATTACCCCCCCTTCCCCTCTTACAAATAGGGGATTGAGGGGTGTGTGGCGGGGCGTACTACAGTGCCTTCCACAATACGTACACAACACGTAACAGCAGACTTTAGTCTGCGTAACAACGCAACCCGAAGGTTGCGGCTACTCACTTAAAAAACAAGGGGAGGAGGTTTCCCTCCCTCCCCTTGCACCTTTGGGCTCAGTTGCCTGACTCAAGACTACGGGACACAGTTCGGTGTCAATACACCGTTGTTATATCTGTCAAGTGTCCTGGAGTCGGCGACCATTGCCCTGCCAGTAGCCGTGAACGTCCTGACATTGTACGGGAGCTTACCGGGAAAGCCACAGAGCAGGCTATCTGCATGTGCAATGACTGCAGCAACTGGGGCCGGGTCAGAACCATTAGCGATGCTGAGTTTGGCCGCTATCAGTTGGCGGGCCAGTATCAAACTTGCATCACCCCAAGATGAGGTATTGAGAATTCCCAACAACTCTGATTGGTCGTAAGTCTCGCACCCTAACGTGAGGGAAGTTACCGGCCAATCGGCGGGGTGAGTCTTCCAGAAGCCAATTGTATGCGGGCACTTGCCCACCTCCTTTACCTCCACATTAATGGTGCACTGGACCTTGCAAGTCTCATCCTCATCCGTGGCCGCCGTGAAGGTAATACTGTGGGTCCCAACATCTGCGGCCGTAGGCGTCCAGCAGAAGTCACTACTAACGGGATTACCACAGGTCGGCAGACCAGGCGCCATGGTTGCACCCACTGGAAGGCCGGTCGCGGTCAGGCACACTGTCTGGCTGGGATCAGCAGACGCTTGCACTTTGAAGCATAAGGTGTCTCCTGGCGCAACAGAAAGGGTTGAGCCACATGGAGGCGTTGGTGGATGATCAAAGACCGGTGGCAAGCACACTACCTCCTCTACCTTCACACTAATGGTGCAACTGGTCCGCTCGTGGGGGAATTGGCTATCTACGGCCAGGAAGGTAATAACGCGGGTGGTCCCAAGATCTGCGGCCGTAGGCGTCCAGGAGAAGGTACTACTAACGGGATTACCATAGGTCGGCAGACCAGGCGTCATGGTTGCACCCGGTGGAAGGCCGAACGCGACCAGGGCCACCACTTCGGGATCAGGATCAGACGCTTGCACTGTGAAGCTTAAGGTGTCTCCTGGCGCAACAGAAAGGGTTGAGCCACATGCAGGCGTTGGTGGGTGATCAAAGACCGGTGGCGCGGCATAGGCGGATTTCTCACTACAACACAACAGACACAGCGTCAGGACGGCAAGTGTTAGACTCAGAACACCTGCTTTAGTGAGTGTCCTCTTGATGATTATTTCTCTTTTCATTGTAGGGTTCCTCTTTCTCTTCTAAAATTGGTAGGCTCATTATAGTAGAGATATCTTCAACGGAGTGCTTTATATTTGCCTTTTTTTGCTTTTCGAGACCTCTGCAAGAGTCAGAAAAGCGATACTTCAGTGTCATTGCGAGCGAAGCGAAGCAAACTCCCGAGTGGATAAGAGATTGCTTCTCCGCCTCAGGCGGATCGGTCTTCGCAATGACCCTTTGGGTTAGATTGTTCGCCGGAGGCGAATCCGCCTTTGGCGTGACTTCGGGACTTCGTCCCTCGCAATGACGACTTATACTTTTCAATTAGCATAACGAAATCTTAGTAAAAGGTTTCCAAATATGAAACCTTATATTACCAATTCATTTTCTAAGTGCGAATAAGTAGATATTTTCTTTGGTGTTACGCAAGTGGAATGAATGTAATATTACGTTCAATGTAACATCCACCCTTACATTTGTAGACCTCTGCAAGGCACCAGAGAGCAGGTGGGATATCCGCCTCAGGCCATGAACCGCTTCTGGTTCATGGCAGGCGGAACCTGCTATAGCCCGCATGCTCCGTCATGCGGGCTGTGTCGCTGGGATTTTCCATTGACATAGTCAATGGACTCCATATTTGCCAAAGGGGGGAATTTTATATCCACCTCTTGAACCTGGGAGGACTTTTTACCCTCCCCTAACAGGAGGGTTTTTATAGCCTTTGAAGCAAAGCGGAGCTTCAGCTCAAGGAGGTTACCATTGGCAGAGCCACCCCTTAACCCAAAACCTCCGCCGAAGCTGATCGGGTGGTCGTCAAATTCAGTTATTGCCCCGCTAATCATATATTGGGGCACTTTCAGGTGAGCAAAGTCCTCTCTAACTGACGTTGCTCCCCTCTTCCGCAGTTCTTCCTTTATCCTGATTTCCTGGATTAACTGTGGCCAGCCCTGGCGCTCCACCACGGTAAACCAGCCGGAATCGTTGAGGGCCTTAATCAGCATGTGGTGGGTGACCGCATGGGAGAGTTCGGTGCCGCCACCGGCACTGCGGCGGAACTGACCCGTTTCATCCGGAATCTGCCAGACTGAGACCGGGACCTTCTGGGCCGGCTCGGGAAGGAACGTCAGCTCGCTCTTGGTAGTAGAGGTTACGTTGGGTATGGCATGGTCTTTGGTGCACCTGTCCGCCATGTTTACCGCACAACCGAAGGGCAGAAGGGCAATCAGGCTCACAAATAAGACATATGCCCAATGCCTTCGGTAAGACATGCACAGCGACCCCTGAACCCCCCTGTCTGTCATTCCTTCGGCTTCGCTCAGGTCCGCCTAAGGCGGACTGAGGGGGCAAAGCGACCGAAGAATCTCACTAGACCCTTCGCTCTCACTCAGGGTGACACTTCGTGTCAGATTCTTCGCTTCGCTCAGAATGACATGGTCTGTTAGTGTGACTTTTTCAGAGGTCTTTAAATGAGACCTCTGAAAAACTCTCGCACAAAGTGTTCCGCCTGAGGCGGACGAGGGGCGTAGCCCCGAAGCAATCTCGTAAGTGCTTGTAACAAAAAAGACGAGGTTGCTTCGCTTCGCTCGCAATGACATGAAGCGTTGGCTTTTTCCCACTTTCGCAAAGGTCTCTAAATATGAAAGAAGCACCAAGAAATCAAGATTATATACCGTTATATAACATTGAAATCTCTGCGGAGGGGTCAAGTCCAATCATTAAAACATTGAAAGAGGGGCAACGGGGTGAAGTTGCTCATAGTGAGGCCATGCTAAAAAGGCCAAAGTGGAGTACCAATCCATAGGTACAAAGATAGATTTATTATTGGAAGACAGGCTACAGGGTAAAATACCGGAAAGACCTCTGCTACCAGAAAATAAATCAACTACGGGGCAAACAGGCTAGTCTTAGGGAGCAGATAGAGCTTTACGAAAAGGACGGGGGTTAATACTGTAGCCAGTAAAACAACCCGTGTAATAGAACTCGCTAACAACTTACCATCTGTACTTAAAGCAAGACATGTATAAAAAGGCTACCCTTTTGGAAATCGTCCAATGGAACTCTGTCTGGGATGGTGTAAGTGCTTGTACTACTTATAGAAAGCCCTTTGACGTGATAGCTCGGGGTGTCAACTGCCGTAAACCACGTTGGGTTTACGGCCATGCACCCTATATGGTGTATGGCATAGCCATGCACCCCACGTGGTGCATGGCTCCCCAGCCAGGACTCGAACCTGGAACCAAGCGGTTAACAGCCGCCTACTCTACCATTGAGCTACTGGGGAACCCTTTTTATATTTTACTCAGAACTTTTAATCGTTAGGACTGTATTTTTAAGTCACTGACGGCCTTGGCCAGATTTCAAGGTTTTTTCTCGCTTTTTGGCTTCCTCTCGTGATTCATAAATTTCGTAATGTACCAACAGCCAAGGGCCCTTATTCAGTTTCGTATATCTGGTAAGCTTATTTTTAGGGTCGCAATGCTGGGCAACCCGTTTATCTAGTTCGGAAGTTTGACCTATATAAATTCGTCCTGTTGATTCAGATTGAAGAACATAAACATAATACTCCAATTTCCCTCCCGCGGTTAATCCGCCTCAGGCGGACCTACTCTACCATTGAGCTACTGGGGAACCCGGTCGCCGTACTGCCGAATTATACCACGTTTACCCTCAATCTCAACACCCCTTAGTGTCATTCTGAACCGCCTAAGGGGAAGAAAAATCTCATTGAAAAGTGACGAGAACGGCCTGGATTGCAACGGTTAACTAAGGCTTGAGTCCCCCGGCTATCAATTTCCTTGTCATCTGTGCTATCCAACCTCAGTGGAGTATCAGATGAATAGTGAGCAGGCACAGGAGGGCTACACCTGCCCATTCGTGCAAGAGTCGCCATGAATTATGCTCTAATCCGAGGAATGACTCTGCTCCTATTCCCTCTAGAACAGCCCTCCCGCCTCTAAAACCCCGTCCTCCACCCCTGCAAGGTAGAACTAACCACATTACCAGCCCCGAGGTACCCATGAAAAGGGCGTTCAGACCCAGGGCCAGGTCTAGAAAATAATTAACCCAGCCTCTCTGCATAAGACTTGTCCTGAATTCATTTCAGGATTTGCGTAATGGAAACCTCTGCAAGATACTCAAAGACGTCAGTTATTTTCGCCCAGGTTTCGTACTACTTTGCAATGAATTCTACCTTCTTTGCCCATTCAGTGTCCGGGTATTCCTTAAGGAGTCTTTTCCACCCGTTCACCAGGGCATCCCGCGAGCCTGTACGTTTGTACTCGGAGACCGCCGTCCAGTAAAGGGCCTCCGGGGCTACGAGGCTTTTTGGATACTTATCCACAACACCATTAAATCCTGAAAAAGAGGCCTGGTAATCGCCTTTGTTAAAGAGGGCTTTAGCCTTGGCAAATTCCAGGTGGGCCACAAGTTCCTCAGGTGCCGTGAAGCCCGTGATGCTGTGGTGGACTGTCCCTTCGGCGTCCAGTATTACCAGGGTCGGTGTCCAGTGGACATTGAACCTCGGGGGGAGTGTCTTATTCTCTCCTACATGGCACTTGACGGGTACAAAGTCCTGGGAAAGAAGACCTGCTATCTTTGCCTCTGGATACGTCACGGTATCCATCCTCTGGCAGCCCCCTCACTGGGGATGGAAGAAGTCTATGAGGAGGAGTTTGCCCGTCTCTTGAGCCCTCTTTTGGGCGGCCTCAAAATCTTTCTCCCAGGGGATAGTGGCAGCCTGAGAGGAATACGCAAAAAGGAAATTGAGCAAGGCCGTGGTGAGGATAAAGCTTTTCATAACTCACACCTCCAAACTTGATTACCATTAGAATCCTTTGTTCACTCAGGTGGACTCAAATGACATCTTCGCTATTTTAGCTAGTGGTGGTGATGATGCCCATGAGGGTGTCCGTGCCCATGTCCGTGGCCATGCCCGTGACTGTGTTCATGTCCGTGGCTGTGGCCGTGACCGTGCCCATGACCATGCGCGTGACCATGCTCATGACCGTGTGCGTGTCCGGCAGAGGCGGCATGCATCGGTTGTATTATCTCCCTCTCTATTACATCTGCCGAGAGTTTCTCGTCCAGGATGGGCAGATAGACCTCCTCTTCCTTTCGGAAGTGGACGGCCATCAGTCCCTCTAGCTTATTGGCTGCCTTTTGTATCTTCTTAATCTGTCCCGGACTGGAGTCCTTGTATGCCTGGGCGATTTCTTCTTCCAGCTCATGGATATAGGCCTTTATGACCTCGTGGTCTACCTCCATAGTCCTGGTGAACAGGGAGTTTTTCATTGCCTCTCCAACCTTTCGGTAGAGGTATTTTTCTTCGGCCTCGGCATGGGGCAGGAGTTCCAGCTTACAGAATTCCATCAAGTCCTGGAGCTGCATCCGCTCATGGGCACTAAATTTATCCAATCCTTCCACCGCCTTCCAGTAGCCCTCTAACTTCTGCTCCAGATGTTTATGATGTTCTCTGATTTCCTGAGTAGGTTTCGCCATTTAGTCCTCCGTTCTGTCATCCTTCTCTTCTTGTCCGCCCGGGGCGGATACCTCTCTATTCTTTTCACTTCCTTCTTCCACCGGAGAGATTATGCCAGGGTGTGACTCGGTTTCCCTGGGCAGTCCTTTTGGTGGGCCAATCATGAAGTCCATAAGTCTTACCAGTTCTGTGCGCATATTCTGGCGGGAGACAATCATGTCCAGAAATCCGTGTTCCAGTAGGAACTCTGCGGTCTGGAACCCCTCGGGGAGGGTCTTCTTAATGGTTTGTTCTATAACCCTGGGGCCAGCAAAACCTATAAGCGCCCCGGGTTCAGCGATGATAACGTCTCCCAGAGAGGCGTAACTGGCCATAACGCCCCCCATGGTGGGGTCTGTGAGCACAGAGAGGAATACTCCGCCGGCCTTATGTAAACTGGAGATGGCTGCACTGGTCTTGGCCATCTGCATCAGGGAGAACATCCCTTCATGCATCCTGGCACCCCCGCCTGAACCCGAAACGATTATCAGAGGCAGCTTTAGTTCCTGTGCCATAGCGGCAGCCCTGGCGATCTTCTCTCCGACTACAGAGCCCATACTCCCCATGATGAAATTAGAATCCGTAACTCCAAAGACTATCTTTCTACCGGCAATGGCACCTATACCCACCAAGGCCGCGTCCTTCAGACCCGTTCTTTCCTGTTCTGACTGGACCCTCTCTTTGTAACTAATCCTGTCCTTAAAGTTTAAGGGGTCGTCGGGTTCCATGTCTGGCCACAGCTCCTGAAAGCTCCCCTCGTCCAGGGTTATTCGTATTCTCTCCCTGGCAGAGATGCGGAAGTGATAATCACATTCCGGGCAGACATAGAAGCGTTCTACCATGGCCTTCCTGTAAATAAGGCCACTACAGCCCTCACACTTTATCCAGAGCCCGTCGGGAATTACCCTCTTCTTCCTGGGTATTACCATTTGTGACTATCCTGCCTTGCTTGTGCCGTATCGCACAGAAAGTTTTCTTGTGCCAGGCAGCGAAGCTCCCCCACTGCCCGGGCTGGGTCTTTTTTACCAAATATGCCTTTTGCGGCGGCCATAATGTTGGCCCCGTGCCTTGCCGCTATAGCCACCGTCTCCTCATTGATTCCACCATCGACCATTATGTCTAAGCCAGGAGATATGGATCTCAGGTGTTTAAGTTTGGGCATAACGTCCTCAATGAATTTTTGTCCTGCGAAACCAGGGTTCACCGTCATCACTAGAAGAAGGTCTACCTCCCCCAGGAAGGCCTCTACCTTTTCAGCCTGGGTAGGAGGGTTAAGACTTATCCCCACTTTAAAGCCTGCCTCTCTTATAAGGGACATCACTTTTCTGGGTCCTTCTTTAGATTCCACGTGGAAGGTAAAATAGTCTCCTTTTCTTGAGGCCTTCTGAAAGGGCTCAATGAACTTAGAAGGATACTCCACCATAAGATGGAGGTCCATAGGCACCCTGGCTATTCTTTTGATACCCTCAACAACGAATGGGCCCATGGTAAGATTCGGCACGAAGTGACCATCCATGATATCCACATGGATGAGGTCCACACCGCCTTCTTGTACTTTTTGTATCTCCTGGGCCAGATACAACGGGTCGGCCGCCAGGATGGAGGCAGCTATCTTGATTTTCAGGCGAGATGCCTGTCCTTTCAACTCTCTAAGAGAAGTGGGCTTCAATTTCCTGTCTTCTTGTTTATTTGGACGTTATAAGGGCCCGTGACCTTCCTTCTTGAACTTGTTTTTCGGTAAGGGCTGCAATCCCTGGAAGGTCTCCACCTTCCAGGAGCTTGAGGAAGGCACCACCACCTGTGGAGATATATGAGACCCCAAAGGTAGCTCCTGCCCTATGAAAAGCCACGTCTGTGTCTCCTCCACCCACTATAGTGAGGGCGTGGGAATTAGTGACAGCCTCTACCATGGCATAGGTGCCTCGGCTGAAGGCATCCATCTCAAAGGCCCCCATGGGACCATTCCATATTATAGTGCGGGCATCGGAAAGCGCCTCCACAAAGAGCCTTGTGCTAGCTGGGCCTATGTCAAGGGCATACCATGCGGGTGGTATTTCCTGAAAAGTTACTACCTTTGTCTCAGCCTTGGGGTCAAACTTTTCTGCCACCACGAAGTCTACTGGCAGGTAGAATTTTATTCCATTTTTTCTAGCCTTTTCTGCAACGTTTTTTACCTCTTCCAGAAGGCTATCTTCTACTAACGAACGGCCCACATCGTACCCCTGGGCCTTAAGGAAGGTAAAGGCCATGGCCCCTCCGATAAGGATCTTATCCACCTTCCTGGAGAGGTTTTCTATGATTCTTATCTTGTCCGATATCTTTGCACCCCCTAACAGGGCCGCTACCGGTCGCAACGGATTATTAACGGCCTTTTCAAAGTATTCCAACTCCTTCTTGATCAGGAAACCTATAGCTGCTACGGGGACAAACTTATTGATACCCACCATAGAGGCATGGGAACGGTGGCAATTCCCGAAGGCGTCCTGAATAAAGACATCACAAAGGCTGGCCAATTCCCTGGCAAACTCAGGGTCGTTTTTCTCCTCCTCCGGGTGGAATCTCAGGTTTTCCAGGAGTACAATGTCTCCCGGGTTCGTATTATCTACCAGTTTCTTTACTTTAGTACCAATACAGTCTTCTGCCAGTGGCACTTCCTTACCCAGGAGCCTGGAGAGGCGTTTTGCCACTGGTTTAAGGCTAAGACCGGGGACCACCTTCCCTTTTGGTCTCCCCAGGTGCGAGGCGAGGATTACCCTAGCCTTTTCATCCAGAAGGTAGTTGATGGTAGGTAATGTGGCACGGATGCGGGTATCATCGGTGATATTTCCCTCGGCATCAAGGGGCACGTTATAGTCTACTCGTACCATAACCCGCTTATTATGCACATCCAAGTCTTTAATGAATAGTTTATCCATTCAGTCTCCTTTAGAGGCTGTTAAGTCTGAAGTGTGTGGTTTAGCTTGTGGTCGCGGGGGCCTTCGTCCTCTCAAGATAGGCCTGTCTTTCTGCAACGGCGACAAGTCCCGGTAGTTTATCCCCTTCCAGGAGCTTCAGGAATGCACCACCACCAGTAGAGATATAAGAGACATTAAAGGCAGCCCCTGCCCTGTGGAAGGCCAAAGCGGTATCTCCCCCAGCTACAATGGTAAGGGCATGGGAGCTGGCAACAGCCTCCACCATGGCATAAGTGCCCCTGCTAAAGGCGTCCATCTCAAAGGCACCCATAGGCCCGTTCCAGACTATAGTCCGGGCATCCCCCAGGGCCTCTTTAAATAGCTTAATAGTAGCCGTACCTATGTCCAGGGCTGACCAGTTTGAGGGTATCTCTCGGAAGCTCACCACCTTCGTCTCCGCCTCCGGGCTGAACCTCTCCGCCACCACAAAGTCCACAGGCAAGTAAAACCTTAGCCCTGCCCTTTCTGCCTCTTGTATGACATTCTTTACCTCATTAAGCATGGCGTCATCTACCAGGGATTGGCCGGTATTATACCCCTGGGCCTTCAGGAAGGTGTAGGCCACTGGCCCTCCTACGATTATCTTATCCGCCTTCGTTAAGAGTTTTTTGATGGCCTTTATCTTATCCGATACCTTTGCCCCACCCAGGAGGACTACCAGGGGGCGGAGGGGGTTGGTTATAGCCTTTTCAAAGTACTCCAGTTCCTTCTTTACAAGGAATCCAATGGCCGATGCCTGCACGAAACGGCACACACCAACCGTGGAGGCGTGGGACCGATGGCAGTTACCAAAGGCGTCCTGAATAAAGACATCACAAAGGCTGGCCAATTCCCTGGCAAACTCAGGGTCGTTATTCTCCTCCCCTGGGTGGAATCTCAGGTTTTCCAGGAGTACAATGTCCCCTGGGCTCATTTTGTCCACTGATTCCTTTACTTTTGGGCCAATGCAATCCTCCGCCAGAGGAACCTCCTTTCCCAGCAGCCTTGAGAGGCGTTTTGCCACTGGTTTAAGGCTAAGACCGGGGACCACCTTCCCTTTTGGTCTCCCCAGGTGCGAGGCGAGTATAACCCTGGCTCTCTCATCAAGAAGGAAATTTATTGTCGGCAGGGTCGCCCTTATCCTGGAATCATCCGTGATATTCCCCTCTGAATCCAGGGGGACGTTGTAGTCCACCCTGACCATTACCCTTTTCTCCCTCACCTCCAGGTCTCTGATGAAGAACTTCTCCATACGTGTCCCTATTTAACTTCTGCCATCAACTCAACCAATTCTGCCATCCTCTGGGAGAACCCCCACTCGTTGTCATACCAGCCCATTACCTTGATGAGGTTGTCCTGGATGGCATAGGTGGACAGGGAATCAAAGATGCAGGAATGGGGATTACCAATGATGTCTGAGGAGACAATAGGCTCGTCGCAGTATTCAAGGATGCCCTTAAGCGGGCCCTCAGCGGCCTTCTTGAATACTTGGTTGACCTCCTCCCTGGTGGTCTTTTTCTTAAGAAGTGCCACCAGGTCAGTAATTGAGCCATCGGCCACAGGTACCCTCATTGCGATACCATCAAGCCTGCCATTCAGTTCCGGTATCACCTCTCCAATGGCCTTTGCTGCACCAGTGGTAGTGGGGATGATATTGGTAGCAGCACCCCTGGCCCTCCTCAAGTCGGAGTGAATAAGGTCAGTAACCCTCTGGTCGTTGGTATAGGCGTGGATGGTGGTCATTAGACCTTTTTCTATCCCAAAACTCTCATGGAGCACCTTCGCCATGGGGGCCAGGGAGTTAGTAGTACAAGAGGCATTAGAAAGGATTTTGTGCTCGGGACGAAGGATATGCTGATTTACCCCGAGTACAATTGTGGCATCTACTTTATCCTTTGGGGGAGCGGAGAGTAGTACCTTTTTTGCCCCAGCATGGAGATGCTTCTCGCAATCAGCCCTGGAGGTGAATATTCCTGTGGATTCTATAGCAATGTCTACACCCAGGTCTTTCCAGGGGAGCCTGGCAGGGTCTTTTTCTTTTAAGAGCTTTATGGTCTTTTTGTTCACCACCAGGGCGTCTTCCCTTGTTTCTACGGAGCCCTGGAACCTACGATGGACCGAATCATATTTAAGAAGAAAGGCCAGAGACTTAGCATCTGCAAGGTCGTTTATAGCTACCACTTCTATATTGGGTCTACTTATCAATGCCCTGAAGGTAATCCTCCCTATCCTTCCAAAGCCGTTTATGCCCACTTTTATTGGCATGGGAACGCGTCCTCTCCTTTGAATAGGTTGCTCTCTTATTCACAAAAAATTAAATTTTAGCATTGAAAGAGATTTTGTCAATCTTGAGATTCTGAGCTTGGGACACAAGTTCGGACAGATAACATAGACAGAATTTCACAGTTATAAAAATACTACCATGTAAGGGGGCAA
>FWPU01011592.1_pt1 | contig 12233 bp, 12 predicted proteins | sample 2228361 | NCBI WGS metagenome assembly FWPU01 (sample SAMEA103939777, study PRJEB20133) | metagenome | reverse complement strand
AACAGCGCCGTATACCCGTTGATATGGTGATCTTGAGCGCAGGGATAGAAGCCAGAGAAGATTCGAAAGAGATCGCTCACATGTTTGGGCTCGGTTGCGATTTCGATGGTTTCTTTGTCGAACGCCACCCCAAGCTCGATCCAGTGGCAACGATGACCGAAGGTGTGTTCATCGCTGGAGCCTGCCAGGGTCCAAAAGATATTCCAGATTCTGTTGCCCAGGGCGCGGCGGCAGCAGCACGCGTCGCCAGTCTGATCAGCCAGGGTACCATCATGATGGAGCCGGTCAGAGCCAGAATCGACCCTGACTCATGCTCTGGATGTCGGATTTGCAACAATCTTTGTCCGTACAATGCGATTGTTTTCCACGAGGACGAGAAGGTTTCTGAAGTGATTAAAGCGCTCTGCCAGGGATGCGGGACCTGCGTGGCAGCCTGCCCAAGCTCCGCGATAACTGGCGCCCACTTTACCAATCAACAGGTGCTCTCTGAAATTGAGGGGATCCTGTGGGATGTTCGTGAAAGTCTATCTGTACCTGCCTGATCGGAGGAGCTATGACTGATCAATTCGAACCTGTCATCGTTGGTTTCCTTTGTAACTGGTGTTCCTATCGCGCTGCGGATCTTGCGGGAACCTCACGGATTAAATACGCACCGAATATGCGTCCCATCAGGGTTATGTGTAGTGGTCGAGTCGATCCCCAATTTGTCTTGAAAGCGCTTCGTGAGGGCGCTGATGGTGTTATGATCGCAGGCTGCCATCCCGGTGAATGCCATTATGTCGAAGGGAATATTAAGGCACTGCGGCGTTTCATCCTGCTGAAAAAGCTGCTCAAACAATGGGGAATTGAAGATGAGCGCGTGCAACTCATATGGGCTTCTGCTTCCGAGGGGAATATCCTCGCAGCAGCCGTAGACCGGATGACAGAACAGGTTCGTGCTCTAGGTCCTCTTCGCTGGAAAGAAACAGTATGGGGGACAAACGGACACAAGACTGCAGAAGCGATTGAAATAGCCCCAGCTCCCGCGGAGGAGGTTTGACATGGTCGATAAACCCAAACTCGCAATGTATTGGGCTGCATCATGCGGTGGCTGTGAGATCTCGGTCCTGAATATCGGCGATAAAATCCTAACAGTCGACGAAGTTTTCGATCTGGCATTCTTCCCCTGTATCGCTGATTTCAAGGTCAAAGATGTCATGGGATATCCTGATCAATATATTGATGTCTGCCTGTTCAATGGCGCTATCAGAACTTCAGAAAATGAAGAAATGGCACACCTATTACGGCAGAAATCGAAAGTCCTGGTTGCCTATGGTTCTTGTGCTTATGAGGGCTGCATCCCAGCGCTTGCGAATTTGACATCCAAAGATGCAGTATTTCGAACCGTTTACCTGGACAACCCTTCGATTGACAACCCGGAACATTTCTTTCCACAAGTCCAAAGCCCGGTGCCTGAGGGGGTACTCACCTTACCAGAGTTTTATGAGACAGTCAAATCGCTCGATCAGATTGTCCCTGTTGATTACTATTTACCTGGATGCCCACCTGAGCCAGAGCAAATCTGGGCAGTTATTGAAGTCGTCGTAAACGCGTTGTTGAAAGGCGGACAGCTGCCTCCAGCAGGTTCTATTGTTGGGGCTGGTCATGTGGCTGTATGTGAGGAATGCCCACGCGAGAAAAACGAAAAAACCATAACACAATTCTTCCGTCCTTATGAGATCAATCCTCAACCCGATTTGTGCCTGCTCGAACAAGGAATCGTGTGTATGGGGCCCGCAACGCGATCGGGCTGTGGGGCTCTATGTCCCCAGGTTGGAATGGGTTGTCGGGGTTGTTATGGGCCGCTCGATGGCGTTGAAGATCAAGGCGCTAAAATGCTCTCAGCGATCGCCTCGATCGTTGGTGTGGGAGCCGCCGGCGAAGAAGAACACTTTTTGAACGAGAAGATTGATGCAGTTATGGATACCCTCGCTGATCCCGCAGGTACATTTTACCGCTTCAGCATGGCGCATTCCCTCCTAAGGCGGGCGCGCACGAATGGAAATAGGTCTAATGGAGGTCAAGCGTTATGAATCGCATCACAATCGACCCGATCACTCGTCTGGAAGGCCATGGCAAAATAGAGATCTTCCTCGATGAGGAAGGCAATGTTGCCAACACTTATCTACAAATCCCCGAACTGCGTGGTTTTGAACAATTCTGCGTGGGAAGACCAGCGGAGGAGATGCCGCGCATAACAAACCGTATTTGTGGTGTCTGCCCCGAAGCCCATCACATGGCAGCCACGAAAGCATTGGATAGTCTCTTTCACGTTGAGCCTTCCTCTACTGTAAAAAAGATCAGGGAGATGTTTTACTCCTCCTTCTACGTCACAGACCACACGACTCACTTCTATGCCCTGGGAGGACCTGATTTTGTCGTCGGACCTGATGCGCCTGCAGCTGAAAGGAACATCCTTGGAGTTATACATAAAGTCGGTGTCGAGATCGGCAAAGAAGTCATCGATTGCCGGATACGTAACCATTATGTGATCAAAATGGTTGGAGGCAGGGGTGTCCATCCTGTTGCCGGACTGCCAGGCGGTTGGAGTAAAGCAATTTCCAAAGAAGAACAGGCAGAAATCGAAGCCATTGCCCGCAAGAACATCGATTTCGCTCTCTTCAGCCTTAAAGTCTTCGATGATATCGTCCTGGCAAATCAGACTTATGTTGACTTGATCCTCTCAGACACCTACACGCACCGCACCTATTATATGGGAACGGTCGATGAGAACAACAAGGTTAACTTCTACGATGGTATGATTCGGGTCGTCGGGCCAAATGGAAAAGAATTTGTGAAATATCATCCGAAAGATTACGCCGATCACATTGCGGAGAGAGTCGAACCCTGGTCATATTTGAAATTCCCTTATCTAAAGAACATCGGCTGGAAGGGTTTCGTCGATGGGGAAGAGAGCGGAATCTATTGTGCCACCCCGCTCTCTCGATTGAACGCCTCTGATGGCATGGCAACACCAAAAGCACAGGAAGCTTTTGAGAAATTCTATGAAACCCTGGGAAGCAAGAAAGTCAACGGACGGTATCAGCCTGTGCATTATCGCCTGGCGACGCACTGGGCGCGCCTCATCGAGCTCCTCTATGCCGCAGAAAGAATGCATGAGCTTATCACAGATCCCGAAATAATCGATCCAAATGTCCGTCCCATTGTAACCAATAAACCAGATGAAGGCGTTGGTAGCGTCGAAGCACCACGAGGAACCCTGACACATCATTATTGGACTGATGAAAAAGGTATCCTCACAAAAGTCAACCTGATCGTCGGCACAACAAATAACAATGCCCCCATAACGATGTCCATTAAGAAAGCCGCTGCCGGTCTGATCAAGAAAGGTACAGTAATCTCCGATGGCTTGTTGAACAAGATCGAGATGGCTTTCCGGAATTATGACCCTTGCATGTCTTGTGCCACTCACGCACTACCTGGACAGATGCCTCTCGAAGTTATCATCAGAGATGCCAACGAAAGGATTATAGAAACCTTGACTCAGAATTTGACAACTTAATGGTAAAGACGCTAATCCTGGGTTTGGGCAATCCCATTTTAACAGACGATGGTGTAGGGGTACTCGTCGCAGAAGAGATTCGCAATTATCTGAATTCCACCCCTCATATCGATGTTAAGGAGTTGAGCGTTGGGGGTCTCACTCTCATGGAAACGATGCTCGGTTATGACCGTGTCATTGTGGTCGATGCTTTAATCCGAGGCGGTGGAAATCCAGGTGCTTTCCATAGATTGAGCCTTGAAGACCTTCACTCCATCTCTCCCCCCCAACATCTCTCGTCTCCTCATGATGTTACCCTGACCACAGCAATAGATGTCGGCCGTAAAATGGGTTTGCCCTTACCTGATGAAATTATAATATTTGCTGTAGAAGTGGAAAACATCACGGATTTCTCTGATCAACCCACACCTGCGGTAGCTGCAGTTGTTCCAATTGTTGCCCAGGCAGTCTTACATGAGCTTGGCATGAATCGACCGTTCAACCCACTTTATTAACAGGAGGTAAGATGATTTCACCAGAACTAATCAGACGGTTCCCCTTCTTCAGCGGTTTTAAACAGGATCAAATCGTGACTCTCGCGAAATATGCAGATGAGCTTCACGTTGATAAGAACTATTATTTTCTCAAAGAAGGGGATGAATTGAGCAATTTTTATATTATTGTCGATGGTGAAGTCAACATTGTGTCGACTTTACCTCAAAAAGACAAGGAGGTCATTATCAGCACATTGGCTGCCGGCGATTTATTCGGTTGGTCTGCGTTAGTGCCCCCGTATGTTTCGACCGCAGGGGCAAAAACAGTAATACCAACCAATGTCATCTCTTTTAATTCAAGGGAGCTTATAAAAATTTTCGAAAAAGATTGCGAATTTGGTTTCCTCATGATGCAAAAAGTGGCACAGGTTATCAGGGATAGATTAAACGCCTTAAGAATTGAAACCCTTGCTTATCATGCTAGCTGATAAACTCTCAACAATATTATTATTGAGCTTCCTCGATATCAACCTAAAATGGGTGTCTTCGATAATCGATTCGTGAAGGCACCCAATTAATTTATTCAGACCAGCTTTGACAAACAATTACGAAGATACTCCCCAAGCCCTCTGAAACAATCAGCGCTGATCTTATGACCAACATCATCTTCGCAATAAATCACATGTGCGCCCATTGATTCCAGTGTGATCGCATCTTCTCTCGCCTGCTCGATGGGAACGAGCTCGTCCCGAAGCCCATGTGCAAGAAAAACCTTTTTATTCGCCAGAGGTCTTTCATTACTCATTTGCTTCAAATCATTTGGGAGAAAACCAGACAAACCAGCGATGCAATTTACCCTTTTCGGATATAGGACTGCATACGTGAACGCCAATGCAGCTCCCTGACTGAATCCCAACAAGTTCAGTTTCTCCAAATTAGCATGCGGAAAGTTGCTGTCGGAGAGCAATCGATTCAATCCAATAATCGCCTCAGAAAAATCTTCGACTGAAACCTTATCATATGTCCGATCATACCTTGTCCAGCTAAACCCTCCATTTTGAGATTGAAAAATACCTCGTGGTGCGATCACGAAATATTGGTCTGGGATGCGTGGAGAAAAAATACTCATCGATTTTTCATCACCTGTCCATCCGTGTAACATCATCAACAACGGCAGTTTACCCTGGTGGTCAGTTCGCCTTTGCCAAACCACCCACTCCTTATATTTGACGACCTTGGAAGAAATATCAATCATCCGCAAACCCTGCTATCTTCTCGATAACGAGCAAAGAGATCCAGATTAATAGAAGTGGGGATAATCCTGTCAGCATGCAAATGATTCCAAACAGCGCAGCTCTATGTCCATAGAAAATATCTATCAACCCAATTCCAACTATGAAAAGCAGGAACAGACCTCCAAGGATCAATCTGGTCGTAGTTTGTTTTGCGTAATTCCTCAAATCTCGCATAGGGTTTATTATTAAACAACAACCTTATAACCAGTTTATTTTAGACGATTTTTTTCATGGAACCCTGATCGTCTCTGAAGGATAAATTTACCGGTTAGAATTAGGGAACGCTTATAATCTGTGAGGAGATATATGGGAGATAATGAGTGGAAACCTCGAGTAGTGGCTGAATTGCACAGGGCGATCGCTGCGAGGAACGAGGGAAACGAAGGTATGGCGCGTGTCTGTGCACGCCGGGCAGCTGGTTTGATCGGTGGCGAATATCTCAGGCGAATCAACCATCCTGTACGAACACCAAGCGCAATCAACATATTAAAAACCCTCAGAGCAGAGGATTTGTCACCAAAAATTTTAGCCCAGATCGATCATTTTCTTATTCATGTGACACCAGAAAGACGACTCCCATTGGATGTTGACCTGATAGCTGAAGTTCACTGCCTGGCAATTGAATTGCTAGGTGAAGATCCGTTTGATTTCCCCCTTCCCTCATGAAAATCGTCAATCCAATCCAGAATATCCGCGCTCTATTGACCGCGCCGATCTTACTTCTCGAATCAGTGCCATGATCACCTGGGTCGTTGTGAGCAAGAAAATTATTCCGCTCAAGAGACTGGCAATGCATAATAAGATGAATTGCAAGGAATAATGCTTCGAAAATCTAACCCTTGGATTTGCTGGATCGGTCAGTCGCTGATACAACTTTTCAACGAATTCCGGTCGAGGTGAAACCGGAGTTAATGAACTGCTGATCAGCTTTTCGACCTCTCCTAAATCATCAGCTTCGGTTATAGTTTTCATTTTCTTTTCTCTCTCTCGACACCATCATCTTCTTCGCTCATGTTGAAATAGGTCTGCTGCGAGAATTCATCCCTCAATGAAAGCAGCGTGCGATGATATAAACTCTTGATAGCGCCTTCGGAACGTCCCATGATTTGACCAATTTCAGAATTGGATAAGCGTTCGACAAACTTCAAAATGATGAGTTGTTGCCTATCCGGTGGAAGAGAACGAATAATTCGCAACAGATTTTCTTTTTCTTCATTGTCAATTATTACCGATTCAGGATGATCACCGCTATGCCTTATGAGCAATATTTCATCTATTGGAACTTCACGCCGTCGACTATTGTCTCTGTGCCAGTTTGCGATCAGGTTATGCGCGATCCGGTATAACCATGCTGAAAGTGGCAGACCTCTGTTACGATAATTTTCTACATGCCTTAAAGCACGGAAAAAGACCCTGGCGGTCAGATCTTCTGCTTCGTGCTGGTTGCCTGTTCGATAGAATATATAGTTATATATTCTCCCGACATACCGCTCATAAAGGATACCAAATGCTTCCTGGTCACCCTGAGCAGCGCGTTCTAAAGCCTGATCGTCGTTTATCTCGGGCACAATCCTCACCATGAATGGTAAGGTGTCCTTGACCTAAAGAACACCTTTTCTGTTAAAAAGTTTCCCAGAGTATATCATGGTGATCGATAAATTATGATATAATCACCGCATGGGGATGACAGGCTTCGACGGAAGAAGCTGCTCCCAAATTGCGAGTCGAGAGGCGCCGACCTCGTAAAATCAGCGCAACCAATAAGTGCCAACCGCACTAACTTCGCTGCTCTGCCCCTCGCCGCCTGATCGGTGAGAGCAGAAGCAGGACCCTGATCTAGGGTCACGTCCATCTACCCCGCCCTCCGACCGGTGGTAGAATGGGCGTAAGAAAGTCGGAGTGCCGCATGGGAGGTCACTAAACATGCGAAAGAAGGACTTTCGGGTCCTAGTGGCTGGCTGGAAGGTTCCTTTGTCGTTTGAGGACCAACCGGCGAGACAAATCAATCGACTACACTCGTAGATATTTGAGGAGGGTTTCTTTCGGACGCGGGTTCGAATCCCGCCATCTCCACCTTCATTAAAGGTTTTTTTACTATTTCATTCTAGTCTCCAGACACCAACCCGCATGGTGTCTGTTTTCGTTATCAGATGCACTTAGATTTCCACCGCGACTATTAACCCCTTCAAATAATTACCTTCTGGAAAATTGAGCGCGACTGGATGGTCTGAATCTTGATAAAGTCGTCCGATTATTCTTCCGCTCACTCTGGCATCCAATCCGGCTGCCGAAACAACCTTTTGAAACATTTCCTCACTCACCCCTCCTGAACAGGAGAAAGTGAAAAGTATCCCATCCTCATTTAACAATTTCATTGCCAGGAGATTAATATCTTTGTAACCTCTCAACGCCCTATGCAATTGGGCATGGGTTGGCGCAAACTTTGGAGGATCAAGCACGATCAGATCGAATTTTTCTCCCCGGTCGCGAAATTTGCGTAATTCCACAAAAACATCCCCCTTAACCCACTCAACATTTTTAGGGTCCTGACGATTCAACTCGACATTAACCCTCCCCAGATGTAATGAATATTCTGATTCATCTACAGCAATGACACCCGTAGCGCCACCCAATAAAGCAGCGACCGTAAATCCACCCGTATAGCAAAAACAATCCAAAACACGTTTACCTGAGGTATATCGGGACAAGATATCACGATTTATCCTCTGATCGAGGTAGAATCCGGTTTTTTGCCCTCGGCGGACATCAACGTAATATTTTCGATTGTATTCTTCGATTAATATAAACTCAGGCGGCTCTTCACCGGATATCTTACCTGAACTCGGCTCCAACCCTTCTAAGGTTCTGACGTCGACATCCGATCGCTCGAAGACGCCCTTGTAATCAGGTAAAGATGCGAGTATTTCGATAATATCTTTTCGCCAATACTCCACCCCAGCAGTGAGAAACTGAACAACCAGAAAGCAATCATATGCGTCGACAATCAATCCTGGCAATCCGTCCGATTCACCATAGATCAGCCTTTTTGCAGAAGTATTCTTGAGTCCTGGGATAGATTCCCTAAATTTTATAGACTTCTCAATCTTCGAAGCGAAGAAATCGCGATCGATCACCTCGTCAGGATCGAAACTCCAAATCCGCACACGAATTTGCGAATGTGGGCTATATGCGCCTCGCGCCAGAAAATTCCCTTGCCGATCAACTAGGTCTACTGACTGACCAGATTTGATGGATAACCTGCCTGATTCCTGAAAATCCAGCGCACTCGCGAAGACCCAAGGATGCCCATACTTGAGCGATCGTTCTCTCCCAGGATTAATGGTCAGCTGCACCATCTATGGTTTACGCTTCCCTTGCCGGTTATTATTGAATTAACCCAATTTTCTTGCCCGCTTGCTCGATTACATCCATTGCGTATTCGATGTCTTCTGGTTCATGCGCAGCAGTTACCGTTGCCCGCAGCCGCGCCAGACCTGGTGGAACGGCTGGTGAAACAACCGGTAAAACAAAGACATTATTGTGATGCGCTTCCCTCGTCATGGCGAATGCCTGCTCATCATCCCCGCATAACACCGGTACAATCGCAGTGCACGTTTGCATCGTATCGAACCCTCTGGCTTGTAAACCGCTAATAAATTGAGTTGTATTAGCCTGTAATTTCTCGATTCGCCAGGGTTCATCTTTAATGACATCGAAAGATTCCTTGGCTGCTGCAGCCTGAGCAGGTGGAAGTGCAGCTGAGAAAATATACGCTCTACTTGCATGACGTAAATATTCAATTAATTCCTTTTTCCCCGCAACATACCCTCCCACCGATGGGATCGTCTTGCTTAATGTTCCCATTTTTATGTCTATCACACCTTCCATCCCAAAATGTTCCTCAATCCCTTTGCCATTCTTTCCTAATACCCCTATTGAATGGGCTTCATCGACCATCAACCAGGCTTTATATTTTCGACAGAGTTCAACTAATTTTGGAAGATTAATGATATCCCCATCCATACTGAAAACTGCATCGGCAATGACCAGTTTTGTCGAGTCTGAAGGGATAGCTTGTAGTCGTTGCTCGAAGTCGACCATATCATTGTGTCTGAAACGGATAAATTTGGCACCAGACATCAGGCATCCATCGACTATACTGGCATGGTTCAATTTATCTGAGATGACATAATCACCTCGACTCAATAAAGTTGATACCACAGTCAGGTTAGTCACATAACCAGATGAATAAGTCACTGCAGCCTCAGTGCCTTTGAATTCCGCGATTTTGTCTTCTAATTCTCGATGGAGTTTTAGAGTACCAGCTAACATCCGAACCCCATGTGTCCCTGTACCATAGCGATCGATCGCATCTTTTGCAGCTGCATTAATCCGTGGATGACCTACTAATCCCAGATAACTGTATGATGCATACATCCCCATCTCTCGCCCATTGACAACTACGCGCGATCCCCCTTTGAGTTCTGTGATTGGTAGGTTATAAAAATAAAGGTCTTCGGATTTTAAATTTTCCACACGCTCGACCATCACCTTCATTCTTTTCACAATCATGTCGTGATCGTTAGAATAATCCATTCATTCACTCCTTTGAAAAACTCAGATTTCTCATCCTCCGCTGACAAGATTTCGCAACCCATCCTCATCTAACACAGGTATTCCTAAGCTCAAAGCTTTTTGATATTTTGAACCAGGGTTTTCTCCTAAAATAAGATAACTCGTTTTTCTGCTTACCGTATCTGTTACTTTACCACCGTGAGATTCTATGAATTCCTTTGCTTCTTCGCGACTGAAACTCGGGAGAGTTCCGGTTATGACAAAAGTCAAACCCTCAAGAGTATATGATGCTTTGATAACCATTGGACCTTTACTGACTGGCCATACGCTGGCTTTCTTCAACTTCTCTAATACCAGACGGTTTCCAGGTCTTGAGAACCAGTCCACGATTGCCTGAGCGATATTGGGGCCGATCCCTTCAATATTTTGCAACTCCTCATAGGTTGCGCTCGCAAGACTATCCAGATCGGGATACAGATTTGCCAGATTGGTAGCCCCAACCTCACCAACCCCTCTGATGCCCAGCGCAGTTATCAATCGTGCCAGACTTTGCTCCTTGGAGTTCTCTATAGCTGAAAGAATATTCTCCGCTTTTTTATCGGCAAACCCTTCCAGCTTGAGGAGATCCTCTTTCTTCAGATAATATAAATCTGCTACATCGTGTACAAGACCCGCCTCAACAAGCTGCTCGACGATTTTTATCCCCAAACCGGTGATGTCCATTGCCCCCCGCGAAACAAAGTGCTCTAAGTTGCGGATTAATTGCGCGGAACAGGTAGCGTTGACACAAAACCAGGCTACCTCCCCTTCGATATGTTCGACCGGTTCGCCACACGCTGGACAATTCGAGGGTGGTACATAAGGCTTTTCCTGGCCGCTCCGAACAGAGACCACAGGTCCAATAATATAAGGGATGACATCACCAGCGCGTTTTACGAGAACCCTATCCCCTGGACGGATGTCTTTCTCTGCGATGTAATCGAAATTATGTAGAGTTGCCTGTTTGACAATTACACCGCCAATCTCAACTGGTTCCAAAATCGCGTAGGGTGTTAAAACACCTGTGCGTCCCACATTAACTCCAATGTCGATCAATCTCGTACTCACCTCTTGAGCTGGGAATTTGAATGCTATTGCTCCTCGCGGGTCCTTACCCACCACTCCCAGATCTTCAGCTAAATCGACTTCATTTATTTTTATTACGACACCATCCGCTTCATAAGGAAGCTCATGCCTTTTTTCGGCTCTTGCCTCGCCTTCAGCAATCGCCTCCTCTATCGTTTCGCAATATTTAATTGGTACTACAGGTAAGCCCATGCTTTTCAGGTATTCCACGATTTCAACATGCGTGCGCGGTTTTTTATTATCTAGCAAGACAATGTCATAAGTCAACAGCGTCAATGGTCGGGAAGCTGTCAAGGCAGGATCAAGCTGCCTTAATGAACCTGCTGCCGTGTTGCGAGGGTTGAGATAAGTCTTTTCTCCGGCTTCTTGCAAACGCCTGTTCAATTCAATAAAATCTTTGATATAGATAAATACTTCACCCCTAACAACAAGATAATCCGGCGCCTTCACACTCCCATCGAGGATAGGAATGCGCAACGGAAGCGCTCTGATGGTTCTCAAATTCTGGGTAACATCCTCACCAATATCTCCATCCCCTCGCGTCGCCCCTTGAATGAACGATCCATTGCGATAATGCAATACAACAGTAAGACCATCCAATTTTGGCTCAACAACAAAAGTCGCCTTTTCGACTCGTTCATCAAGCTTTCGAATCCTCTCGTACCACGCACGTACTTCAGCAGGAGAGAAGGCGTTAGCAAGACTGAGAATAGGCGCTGGGTGACTGACTTTATTGAACTTCTCGGCAGGTGGAGCACCAGTTCGTTGGGTTGGCGAATCTGGTGTTATCCATTCAGGATGTTCCGCTTCTATAGAGCGTAATTCTGCCATCAGTTTATCAAATTCATAATCACTGATGATCGGATCATCCAGAACGTGATAACGGTAATTGTGGTAATCGATTTGTCTTCTGAGTTCGATCAAGCGGTTGTGTAAGTTGTTTTCGCCCATGTTAGAAATTATAGTCCAATTACCGGTGTTATACCTCTTCTCAAAAATTCATTCGAGGGACACCCAAATCCTTGCAAGATCACACAGGAATTCCCTTCAAGTACTCGTTTGAAGGATATTCTGAACTTCTTTTACTGACCCTTTGTTTTTTACAGATTCTTTAGTTAGAGTTGATGCCGTGAAGAGTACGAGTACAATCCAAAGAATATCAGCCAACAATAAGTGCACCAATTGCATCCATATTGGAGCCAG
>FWPU01001940.1_pt1 | contig 12237 bp, 10 predicted proteins | sample 2228361 | NCBI WGS metagenome assembly FWPU01 (sample SAMEA103939777, study PRJEB20133) | metagenome | reverse complement strand
GGGCCATGTCCTTCATTCTGCGCGAAAACTCGTTCAAGGTAATAACCACCGGTAGTTCATCGGGGGAGAGCGACTCGACCGTTACCTGCATGCCGCTTTTGGGAACGGCTTTTTCGAAAATGGTTTTGATTTGATTTTGCTCATCAGCCGATAACACCAGGTGGGGTTTATCGTCTTTGGCTATAAGCATTTCGGGGGTATCGCTGTCTACGCGTTTCCATTGCACTTTATCCAGCCGGTATTCCAGGGTGTTGATAAAATGACTGTCCAGCATGCCGTCCAATACCAGTACGTCATAGCCCCGGTTGCGGGCCGACTGAATGAAGCTGTCTTGCCGGGCGGGGTCGGTGCTGTACAGGTAAACAATATTCTTGTCTTTGTCTTTCTGGGCTTCTTTAACCTTGTCGCGGTATTCATCGAGGGTAAAATATTTGCCCTCGGTGTTTTTGAGTAGTGCAAATTCTTTGGCCCGGTCGTAAAACTTCTCATCGGTAATCATGCCATATTTTACAAACAGGCTGATGTCGTCCCACTTTTTCTCGAAGGCTTCGCGCTCTTTTTTAAACAGTTCCTGCAGTTTATCGGCTACCTTTTTGGTAATGTGCTGGCTTATTTTCTTTACGTTCGAATCGCTTTGCAGGTAGCTGCGTGAAACGTTAAGGGGTATGTCGGGCGAATCGATTACCCCGTGCAGCAGCATCAGAAAGTCGGGCACAACATCTTTTACCTCATCGGTTATAAATACCTGCCGGCAGTAAAGCTGAATTTTATTCCGGTTCAGTTCGAAATCGTTTTTTAGTTTAGGGAAGTACAGTACTCCCGTAAGGTTAAAAGGGTAATCTACGTTGAGGTGGATCCAGAACAACGGTTCTTCGCTAAGCGGATAGAGTTCTTTATAAAACTTCAAATAATCTTCGTCTTTCAGTTCGGCAGGCGATTGGGTCCACAGCGGGCGGGTATTATTGATAATGCGGTCAACGGTAACGGTTTTGTACTTTTTCTTTCCGTCTTTGTCCACTCCGTCTTCTACGCTTTCTTCGCGTGTTCCGAACTTGATTTCCACCGGCAGAAAGCGACAGTATTTTTCAAGAATGCGCAGCAGGCGGTATTCGTCCAGAAACTCCTCGGCATCTTTTCCGATGTGCAGTATTACATCGGTGCCGCGTTGCTTTTTAACCGCCGGATAAAGCTCGAATTCGGTCGAGCCATCGCATACCCAGTGCACGGCTTCGGTTTCGGTGGCCCGGCACGAACGCGTGATAATTTCTACCTTATCGGCCACCATAAAAGCCGAATAAAATCCCAACCCGAATTTGCCTATAATATCGCTGGCATCGGTCTTGTCTTTAAACTTCTCCACAAACTCGGTCGCACCGGAAAAGGCAATCTGGTTGATGTATTTTTTCACCTCATCGGCCGTCATGCCAATGCCCTTATCCGAAACGGTTATGGTTTTTCTCTTTTTATCAAAACTCACCTCTATCTTCAGCTTCAGGTCGCCCATGTCATCGGGGTATTCTCCGAGCGAGGCCAGTTTTTTCAGTTTTTGAGTGGCATCTACGGCATTCGATACCAGTTCGCGCAGAAAGATTTCATGGTCGGAGTACAGAAATTTTTTAATGATGGGGAAGATGTTTTCGGTGCTGATGGAAAGCGTACCTTTTTCCTGAACGGCTGACATAGGGCACAAAAATTTTTGAAAAACAAAAAACCGTTTTCAAAGAGCATTCCAAAACCACCTGCCGTGACAGGTTGGCAGGAAAGTCAGCGCAGGCGTTCCGATTCCCGCACCTTGCGCTCGTCTCTTCGTATAAACTTCATGGCCAGCCAGTTCGAAAGTACGGCTACCGCTGCCAGAACAACCCATGCCACCGATACGCGGCCGCCCCCGTCTTCCATAAGCTTGTTGGCAAACCAAACGGCACAAACCATAAAGCCCGCCAGCATAACCGAATTCAAAGCCCCCAGCTTTAGCTGCACCATGCGGTTGTGGTATCGTTTAATGATCATCAGGGCTAAGGTAACCGAAGCCACCGCCAAAGCAGCCGTGACCGAATAAGGCATGTAGATATAACTGCTGCCGCGCTTTAAATAAAACGGCGTAAGAACGGTATCGGGTCCGAGGGCGCAGATGGGTTTAATTAGCGCTACGAGCAGTGCGAGAACATTGATGATAAGAAATACGGTTTGCGGACGTTGCCACATGCGCCTGGTTGGTTAACTTGACAGGCAAAAGTAAAAAAAGCAATAACCAACACAATAACCGTGAAACAAGCTGCCTACATACTGGATGCCATCCGTACGCCTATTGGGAAATATGGTGGCGCGCTGGCTGCTATACGGCCGGATGACCTTGCCGCGCATGTAATAAAAAAGATCTTGGAACGCAATGCAGCGGTTGATGCCCGGCAAGTAGAAGATGTGATACTGGGAGCGGCCAACCAAAGCGGAGAAGATAATCGGAATGTGGCGCGCATGGCCGCCCTACTGGCCGGCTTGCCCATAGAGGTAGCCGGTGTAACTGTTAACCGGTTATGTGCCTCGGGCCTGCAGGCCATTATGGATGCCGCCCGTGCCGTTATGCTAAACGAGGGGAGCATTTACCTGGCGGGGGGCGTGGAAAGCATGAGCCGCGCACCTTTTGTGCTAGCCAAGGCATACGAAGCCTTTGCCCGGAAAACCGAACTGTACGACACTACGCTGGGATGGCGATTTGTAAATCCGAAGCTGGCCCGATTGCATTACCCGTATTCCATGGGCGAGACGGCCGAGAATGTAGCCGAACGATGGGGCATAAGCCGCGAGGCTCAGGATGCATTTGCCCTGCAGTCGCAACAGAAATATCAACAGGCATACGAGGCCGGAAAATTTAACGATGAAGTGGTGGCCGTTCCGGTAGAAACCAACCGCCAAACCGTTTGGGTACAACATGATGAACATCCGCGGCCTACTTCCATGGAAAAACTTGCCGCGCTGAAGCCTGCTTTTCGCGAAGGGGGCACTGTAACGGCCGGCAACTCATCGGGCATAAACGATGGGGCGGCCTGTACGCTGGTGGTAAGCGAAGCCTGGCTTAAAGAAAACAACAAACAACCGTTGGCACGGGTAGTGGCTATGGCTGTGGCCGGGGTTGAGCCCGCCTGCATGGGCGTAGGTCCAGTGCCGGCAGTGCGCAAGGCTTTACAGCGCGCCGGTCTTAAACCGGCCGATGTGGGGCTGGTTGAGTTGAACGAGGCCTTTGCCGCTCAGGTGCTGGCGTGTATTAACGACCTGGAACTGGACCCGTCTATTGTAAATGTAAACGGAGGAGCTATTGCCCTGGGGCATCCGCTGGGTTGCAGCGGTGCCCGTATTACCGCTACCCTGTTGCACGAAATGAAACGCAGAAAGGTAAAGTACGGCATTGCCACCATGTGCGTAGGTGTGGGGCAGGGTGCTGCTGTGGTGTACGAAAACACAACCGTTTAATAACCTTTATGCCGCGTTATTTTTTTGAAATTACTTATCGCGGTACCGCCTATGCCGGCTGGCAAAGCCAGAAAAACGCTACCGGCATACAGGATGTGGTGGAAGATGCGCTGGGCAAGCTGTTGCGAACGCCCGTTACGATTGTGGCCAGCGGCCGCACCGATGCCGGCGTTCACTGCGTACAACAGTTTTTTCATTGCGACATCGAAAAGACCTTTCAACCGGAAGCGCTTTGCCGGCGGCTCAATTCGTTTCTGCCGCGCGACATCGCCATCCGCGGCATATATCTGGTAAAGCCCCACGCCCATGCCCGTTACAGTGCGCGCGAACGTACCTATACCTACCGGCTAACCACCCGAAAAGACCCGCTGCTGATAGGCCTGGCCATGCCCTTTTACAAACCCCTGAATGTGCCGGCCATGAACAAGGCGGCAGCTGTGCTGTGCGGAGAACATGATTTTACCAGTTTCAGCAAGGTAAACACCGATGTGAACCACTTTCGTTGCACAGTAAAAAAAGCAATATGGAAGCAACAGGGGGCGCAATTGGTGTTTACCATTACCGCCAACCGGTTTTTGCGGGGTATGGTGCGGGCTATAGTTGGCACTCTGCTCGATGTGGGCGCGGGTAAGCTTACCGCCGCGCAGTTTGCCGAGATTTTGAAAAAGCGCGACCGGCGGGCAGCGGGGGCTAATGTCGATGCACAAGGGTTGTATCTGGTTCGCGTTAAATATCCCCGATCGGTGTTTTTAAACACCTGAGCAGCCGGGCCCTAATCAATACAATTTTTACCTGTCAATAAACATTTCGGTAAGTTTACGGCTTGTATCAGGGCAACGTTATGGAAAAAGAGCAGATAAGCAGCGGAAATATCATCGACCTGCGGGTTATTAAACGGCTCATGGAGTTTGTGCGCCCCTATCGCGGCCGTTTCTATCTGCATGTATTCATTACGCTGGCCATCGGGTTGCTGTCGCCCTTGCGGCCCTATCTTATCCAGTTTACGCTCGACAACCCGGTGGCGCAGGGCGATTACGCCGGCATGGTGCGGTTTATTTTGTTGCTCATCGGCCTGTTGTTGTTGCAAACGGCCATGCAGTACGTACACACTTACCTGTCGGGCTGGATGGGTCAGCAGATTATTCGCGACATCCGTACGCGGTTGTACCGGCACCTGGTGTATCTTAAACTTCGTTTTTTCGATAAGACGCCCATCGGCAGGCTGGTTACGCGCACCATAAGCGATGTGGAAACGCTGGCCGATGTGTTTAGCGAAGGACTGGCAGCGCTGGTAAGCGACCTGCTTCAGTTGGTGTTTATTCTGGCCTTTATGTTCTATCAGGACTGGCGCCTTACGCTCATCAGCCTGGCTACGTTACCCCTGCTGCTCATCGCCACCTATATATTCAAAGAAAAAATTAAAGTAGCTTTTAATGATGTGCGCAATGCCGTGGCTAACCTCAACACCTTTGTGCAGGAGCACATTACCGGCATGAGCATCGTACAGATATTTGCCAGCGAACAACGCGAATACGAAAAGTTCAGGGCCATAAACGATGAGCACCGCCAGGCCAACCTGCGCTCGGTGTTGTATTATTCGGTTTACTTTCCGGTAGCCGAAATTATTTCGGCTGCCGGCATCGGGTTGCTGGTTTGGTATGGCGCACGCGGAGCCCTTCATTTCGAAGAAACGGGCATTACCATAGGCAAATTGATAGCCTTCATCATGTACATCCAAATGTTCTTCCGGCCCATCCGGATGATTGCTGACCGCTACAACACCCTGCAGATGGGAATTGTAAGCACCTCCAGAATTATCAACCTGCTGGACGACCGCCAATACGTACAGCACGAAGGCACCTATGTTCCCGGACAACTGCAGGGCAAGGTAACCTTTAACCACGTGTGGTTTGCCTATACCGACGAGCAATATGCACTGAAAGATATAACGTTTACCATTAAACCCGGCGAGACGGTGGCTTTTGTGGGGGCAACCGGTGCGGGGAAATCAAGTATTATCAACCTGTTGTGCGGTTTTTATGATTTTCAAAAGGGGAATATTTTTATTGATGAACGGGACATTCGCGAATATAACCTGGGAGCTTTGCGCAAAAATATAGGAGTTGTGCTGCAGGATGTTTTCCTTTTTTCCGACACCATTTTCAACAACATTACGCTGGGCAATGCGGAAGTAACCGAAGACATGGTATGGCACGCCATCGACCTGGTTGGTGCCCGCGATTTTATAGAACGGCTGCCCGGTGGCCTGCAATACAACGTAATGGAACGGGGTGCTACCCTTTCAGTAGGGCAACGGCAGCTTATTTCGTTTGTGCGGGCCATGGTTTACGACCCCAGCATTCTGGTGCTGGATGAGGCTACCTCGTCGGTTGACCATGAAACCGAAGAATTCATTCAAAATGCTATTAACAAGATGATGTACGGCCGCACCGCCATTGTTATAGCGCATCGCCTCAGCACCATTCAGCGTGCCCATCGCATCATGGTGCTCGACCAGGGCGAAATCCGCGAAAGCGGCACCCACGAACAATTGTTAAAACTAAACGGCCTGTACGCCCAACTTTATAAAATACAGTATAAATATGCGGTATAACCACAACGCGGCAAAGGGGTTTCCGTCAATCTGTTATCTTTGTTACGATGCGGTACTTCAGTATACTTTTCATAACCCTGCTGCTGCCCGCCGGAGTCAGGGCCCAGAAGCCTAAAGTTCATCATGGCGGGCGCACGGTACACCATCGTTCCAATCATAATTATAACGTCATTAAAATTAATCGCGCCAAAGCGCGTATTGTGTGCCCTGTATTTGAAGATTCCGGCTATCCCTATCAGGGTATTGGCATTAAGCTGGGCGATCCTTTTGCCTTTACTTATAAGTTTTATGCCAATAAACGTTTTTCCATTGGCCTTGATTTCGGGCAATCGGCCAGCGGCCTTTACAGCCGTTACTACCGCGATAAGTTTTTAGACTACACCGAGCCTGATACTTTAGGGGTAAACCAAAGCGTGGAATATCTTACGCATACGGTTAAAACCGACTGGGTAGGCGAGGCCCGCGTGCTATATCATATAAAACTCGATAAGATAAGTCCGGGCCTGCAGTTGTATGTCGGGCCGGGTTGGGAAGTGCGCAGCCTGTCTCTTACTTACAACTATTTTATTAATGATGGTCCGCTGGAAAACAAAATTGAAGTAATTGACGCCAAGCGCTTTACCTATGGCATACAGGGTACTATAGGCATTGAATATTCTTACTTTCGCCTGCCCGTGGCAGCTTTTATAGAGCTGGATGTGTACAATGACTTATTGAAAGACCCCGGCTACCGACGTGTGCAGGGGGGCGTGGGTATTCGGTATATTTTTTAGTATGTTATTCAACGCGGGTTTCTTTTTCCTGGCGCACTTGTTTTTCGTATAACTCGCGGTAAAACCCACCGAGCATAAGCAGTTCTTCGTGCGTACCTTCTTCGGCTATTTGGCCGTCAACCAATACTATAATCTTATTAGCCAGTTTGGCCGATGACACCCGATGAGAGATGATGATGGTGGTCCGGTTTTGCATTATGCGTTTCAGGTTGCTCAGAATGGTGTTCTCGGTTTTGGTATCGACAGCCGAGAGGGCATCGTCCAGTATCAGAATACGCGGCTCGTGTACAATAGCCCGGGCTATGGAAACGCGTTGCTTCTGGCCCCCCGAAAGCGTAATGCCGCGCTCGCCTATGCGCGTATCGAATCCTTGCGGAAACCGCCGGATGTTGTGCAATACGTCGGCATCGCGGGCGGCCTGCTCAATTTGTGCGGAGGTAAGCTGGTGCGTACCTCCAAAGGCAATGTTGTTATAAATGGTGTCGCTGAAGAGAAATACATCCTGGGGCACATAGCCAATATGGCTGCGCAGGCAGGTAAGGTCGAAATGCTGAATGGGGATATCGTCAATCCGGATTTCGCCTTCGGTAACATCGTACATGCGGGTAATAAGGTTGGCTATGGTGCTTTTACCCGAGCCGGTGGTGCCGATGATGGCCACAGACTGGCCCGGCTCAACCGAGAATGAAAGGTTTTTCAGTGCTTCGATGCCGGTATCGGGGTACACAAAGCGAACCCGTTCAAAGGTAACCTTACCGGCTATGGGGCGTACCAAATCTTTTTCAGAGCGGATTTCGGGCACCGTTTTCAAAAATTCATTAATGCGCTTTTGGCTGGCTTCGGCACGTTGCACCAGGCTACTGGTGTAACCCAGCGAGGTAACGGGCCAGGTAAGCAGGTTTACGTAAATTACAAATTCGGCTATGTGCCCTATGGTCAGGTTTCCGGCAATCACTTCCGCGCTGCCGGCATACACCACCAACAGGGTGCTAAGCCCAATGAGCGCGATAATAAGCGGGAAGAATAAGGCCTGAACCCGGGTTAAGCGCAGCGATTGGTGTTTGTAATGCTCGGTGGCTCTGGTAAAAGCACGGATAGAGTCCTCTTCGCGGTGAAATGCCTTTAATACCCGGATACCGCTGAATGCCTCTTGCACAAAAGTTGAAAGTTGCGACTGGCTGCGCTGGATGCGCTCAGAGCGCCGCTCAATGCTGTTGTTAACCCAATAAATGCTAAGCGAAAGGAAAGGCAGCGGAATAAGCGCATAGAGCGTAAGCTTGGCGCTGATAGCAAACATTACCGGAATGAGTATTATAAACAGAGTGATGAGCTGTAGTCCGTACATAATGGCAGGCCCCAGGTACATGCGTACCCGGCTTACATCTTCCGAAATGCGGTTCATCAGGTCGCCGGTGTTGTTGCGGCGGTAAAACGCCAACGAAAGTTGCTGGTAGTGCGCAAAAATTTCGTTTTTCAAATCGTATTCGATATGTCGCGACATAACAATTAGCGTTTGCCGCACCAGGTAAAGAAAAAAACCCCGCAGCAATGCCATTATCAGAATCAGCACAGCTAATACAGTAAGGCTTTGATAAAAATCGGTGGTTGCACGCTCAGACGATAACTGTTGCACTTCGCTGATGTTCTTCACCACCAGGTCGATGGCCTGCCTTACTAACTGGGCAGGGAAGATTTGAAACAAGTTGGAAATGATAACAAAAACGGTTCCCCATAGCAATAAAGCCTTGTATTTGCGCAGGTATTTATTCAGGTATCTCAGTTCCTTCATAAAGGAAAATTTGGCCAATTCCTGATAAAACGAAATAAAAAACCGAAAGTTTATGCAAACGTTTTAGAGGCATGGAAATACTAACGGAAGCCCTTACTTTTGTGCCGGCTTCGGCCGCAAATTAATGCATCCATGGAAGTAAGCGAATTAAAGAAGTCGGAAACCGGCCTGTTTGGTGCGCTGGCGCAATTAGGCCATGAGCAAGTGGTGTTTTGCTTTGACGAGCCCACCGGGCTGAAAGCCATTATCGGTATTCACAATACAGCGCTGGGCCCCGCCCTGGGCGGCACGCGCATGTGGAATTACGCTACCGAACAGGAAGCCCTTACCGATGTATTGCGCCTGTCGCGCGGCATGACTTTTAAGGCGGCCATCAGCGGCCTGAATCTGGGCGGAGGAAAAGCCGTTATTATTGGCGACGCCAGGACCCAGAAAACCGAAGCCTTTCTGCGCCGGTTTGGCAAATTCATTAACAGCCTGGGAGGCAAATACATTACTGCCGAAGATGTAAACATGAAAACGGCCGATATGGAATACATAGCCATGGAAACCAGGTACGTTACCGGCCTGCCCGAATCCATGGGCGGTGGTGGCGACCCCTCATCGGTAACCGCCTATGGTACCTATCTGGGCATAAAGGCCTCGGCAAAAAAAGTATTCGGAAACGACAGCCTTAACCAGCGCAAAATTGCCGTACAGGGTGTAGGGCAGGTGGGCATGCACCTGGTGGAATATCTGGTTAAAGAAAATGCACAGGTGTTTATAACCGATATTTCGGAAGAAAAAATAAAGGATTTAACCAGCCGCTTTAAGATAACGGCTGTTGGACAGGAGGCTATTTACGATCTGGATGTTGATATATATGCACCCTGTGCACTCGGAGCCACCCTAAACGACAACACCATTCCCCGCCTGAAGTGCAGCATCGTGGCCGGTGCGGCCAACAACCAGCTGAAAGATGAAATACGCCATGGCTATATGCTGCAGGACCGCGGCATAACCTATGCCCCCGACTTTTTAATTAACGCAGGTGGCCTTATTAACGTGTACAATGAATATTTGGGTAATTACAACCGCAAACGCGTTTTCGAACAGGCCGAAAAAATATATACCACCTGTTTAACCATATTTGAAATGGCTTCGCGGGAAAAAGTAAACACCCAGGAAGCTGCCATTAAAATGGCCGAAACCCGAATTGAAGAAGTAGGCCGGGTGCGGATACCGCGCTAAACAAGCCTGCTGTTTTGGTTAAAGGCGGGGTTTTTACCCCGCTTCTTTTTTTAGCTCAGCCTAACACCGTATTTTTGTGGCCTCCACACATGCTCAACAGGCGAAATCTGAGAATTAAGGTTATGCAAAGCCTCTTTGCCTTTCACCAGGGGCGCGATGCTAACCACCTGCTTGCTTTGGATGCAATAACACAAAAATTCTCACCCGACCTGAACGCCATGGTTCAACCCGACCGGAAGAAACTGGAAAACAACAGACAACAGGCCATTCATCTTTTTGAACAGGTCTTTGCCGGACAGACCTCCCTGCAGCACCAAGACCCGGAAATTGTTTCAGCTGTTGAAGAAGCCATGCACGGTTATAACCTGGCCGTACAGAAAGATTTTGCCTGGTTTAAAACCAATCTGATAAGCGAAGTAGAACGGCTAAACGACCTGTACCTGTCTGTGCTGGCCCTTGCTGTAGCCCTGGCCGATGCTGCAGCACTGGATAAAAAAATCAATCATCGCCATTTTATAAGCAACCCCTGGATAGAACAACTCAGGCAGCAGCAAGCCGTAACACAAAAACAAAACCTGATGTGGTTGCCTAAAGCCATAGATGTAAAGCGCTGGCTGCGCGATGTACTGAAAGCCGATGCCGGTTATATGAACTACCTGGACCGCAAGGAACTTACGGCTGACGACCAGAAAAAAATGATGCTGCACGTATTTCGCAAGTTGATACTGGGCAACACGCTGATAAGCGAACACTTTGAAGCAGAAATACTGCGCTGGGCCGAAGACCGCGAAATTATTAAGGGTATGGTGGAAAAAACCATTAAAAACTGGGAACCCGGCAGCGCAACATCCCTTAAACTCCACGTCCTGTCGCTCAACTGGGCCGAAGACCGAGAGTTTATGGAAAAACTTTTCGAAGGGGCAGCCTTCCTGGCCGAACCGTTACGCAAGCGAATAGCCGCCAACACCCGTAACTGGGAGGTAGAGCGCCTTCCCCTCACCGACCAGGTCATTCTTGAAATGGCCGTAACCGAAATGGTAAACTTCCCTTCTATTCCCGTTAAGGTTACCATAAACGAGTACATTGAGCTGGCCAAAAGCTACAGCACCCCAAAAAGCCGTCAGTTTATAAACGGTATTCTTGATGCCCTGGCGCGAGAGTTGGCCGAAGCCGGCCTCATTAAAAAGAGCGGCCGGGGGTTAATTGATAATAAATAGACTTATAAATACCCGACAGATTTGGTATTTTTACAGCCGCTTACAGGTCGGGCAAAAACCTTGCTGACATGGGGAAAAAAAACGGAAATCTTTTGCTGGCTTTTCTGGCCGGTGCAGCTACCGGCGCAATACTGGGTATTCTTTATGCGCCGGATAAGGGGAGCAACACGCGCCAAAAACTCTCGTTTCAGCTTGAAAAGTACCGGAATATGCTGCAAAACCTTCTTAACGACCTGCTGGAAGACAAAGCAAGCCCGCTGGTAAGCGGCGCCCGGGCAGAAGGACAACGCGTGGTTGACGATACCCGCGAAAAAGCCGAACGCCTGCTGGAAGACGTAGATGAACTTTTGGGGAAAATAAAAGGTAGTAAAGAAAAGAAATAAACCTGTATTATGAATACCAAATGGATTACCCTGATGCTGCTGGTGGTGGCCGTAGCCTGTAAAGACAAAGAGGCAGAAAAGAAAATAGCTGCCCTCGAGGCACGCCTGGCCCAGTTGGAAGGCAACCGAAAAGATAATACTAACCAAACCTTTAGCGGAGACGGCCAGGACGTGATTTCGGTGGGGCAGGACCAAAAACCTGAAGGACCCCTTCCGGTATTTGCTTTCGAAAAAACCGAGCACGACTTCGGAACCATTAAAGAAGGCGAAAAGGTGAGCTATACGTTCAAGTTTAAAAATACCGGCGAGGCCCCTCTGATCATCAGCAAAGTTCAACCCTCCTGTGGTTGCACCGCACCCGAGTGGAGCAAAGAGCCTGTACCCGTTGGGGGCGAAGGCTATGTGAAGGTAGAATTCGATAGCAACGGCAAACCCAACATCCAGCAAAAATCGGTTACTGTAACGGCCAATACGTGGCCCCAGGTTACCGTGTTGCGCTTCAAGGCCATGGTAACCCCTAAGAATCAGCAGTAAGCTTATACTAACTTATTATAGCTCAAATAGCTGCGCATCCCAACCTATACATTAGGTTTGGGATGCTGCCTTTTAAGCCTAATTTTACCAGCAAAACCTATATTGTATGACTGCACACATTCTTTTACAGGCATCGGCCCAGGGCAGTGCCACCAGTTTTTACGTGATGATGGGGCTGATGATCCTGAACTTCTACTTCTTCATGATCAGACCGCAACAAAAAAAGACC
>FWPU01011591.1_pt1 | contig 12238 bp, 10 predicted proteins | sample 2228361 | NCBI WGS metagenome assembly FWPU01 (sample SAMEA103939777, study PRJEB20133) | metagenome | reverse complement strand
CCTATACGAATCACAGTAGGAAAAAATTATTTTGAAAATGGAAAAATTGAATTATATATAAGAAAAACAACTGAAACATTATCCGTGAATATAGAAAATTTGGTAGAAAAATTATACCAAATTCGTAAGAAACTGCTGGAACTTTTACCAGCTTACTAAATAAGGGAAAAAATTATGAAAATAAAAAAGAAAGATAAAAAAATTTTAAAAAAATTATCTAGAATAGCTTTTAAATCGAAAAAGCTTTTTCCCGAAGATGGATATTATGGTGAATTCGGAGGGGTTTATAGTCCAGAAGTTTTAATTCCTGCAATTCAGGAATTAGAGAAATTTTATAAAGAATTTTTAAGAAATAAAAAGAATATAGAAGAACTTTATGAATACTTTAAATATTTTTGTGGTCGTCCTTCTCTTTTAACCCGTGCAGATAATTTATCTGAAGCATGGAATGCAGAAGTCTGGTTAAAAAGAGAGGATTTGAATCACACAGGTTCCCATAAAATTAACAATGCAGTTGGACAGGTTCTACTTTCAAAAAAAATGGGCAAAAAAAGAATCATAGCTGAAACAGGAGCTGGACAGCATGGAGTGGCAACAGCAACAGCTGCCGCAAAGTTAGGATTGGAATGTACAATTTATATGGGAGAGGAGGATGTTCGTCGGCAGAATCTGAATGTTTATCGTATGAAGTTATTAGGTGCAGAAGTTATCCCCGTATCTTCTGGAAATGGTACTTTGAAGGATGCAACTAATGAGGCTATGAGGGATTGGGCAAGAACTGTAGAGTATACACATTATGTCATAGGTTCTGTTATTGGACCTCATCCTTTTCCTGCAATCGTTCGTGATTTTCAGAGTATCATTGGATACGAAGCAAAAAAACAGTTTTATAAATTTCATAAGAGATTACCTGATATGGTAGTTAGTTGTGTTGGTGGTGGTTCCAATGCTATTGGAATTTTTCATGCTTTTCTAAATGATTATGAAGTTCGATTACTAGGGGCAGAAGCAGGTGGAATTTCGGAAGAAATTGGGAAGAATGCTGCTTCTATAAAATTTGGAAAAGTGGGTTATTTTCACGGGGCAAAATCCTTATTTATTCAAAATGAAGATGGTCAAATTGCTAATGTCCATAGTATTTCAGCTGGGCTGGACTATCCAGGTGTAGGTCCGGAACATGCATATTTATATTCTATAGGGAGAGTAGAATATTATTCTGTTACGGATAATCAGGCGATAGAATCTTTTTATGAAGTTTCTCAACAGGAGGGAATAATACCTGCACTTGAAACAGCTCATGCTTTTTATCTGGCAAAACAGGAATCTTTAAAATATCCTAAAAAGAGAAAACCTTATATAATTATCAACCTATCTGGTAGAGGGGATAAAGATGTTCTGGAAGTTCATAGAATTATGAATCAAAAAAAGAATAATTATGGAAAATGATTCAATTATAGTCGAAGATTTAACTAAAATCTTTATTATAAAAAAAAGAAAAGCAGGATTTTTGGGTTCAATTCTTGGATTATTTTATACTGAAAAAGTACCTATTGTTGCAGTTGAAAATATTTCTTTTAAAATTCAGAAAGGCGAAATAGTAGGTTATGTGGGGCCCAATGGAGCAGGGAAATCAACTACTATTAAGATGTTAACGGGAATTCTTATGCCTTCTCGTGGCAAAATTTTAATTCAGGACAAAGATCCATTCAATAATAGAAAAGAGGTAACAAGAAAAATTGGAGTGGTTTTTGGTCAAAGAACTCAACTCTGGTGGGATTTACCTCTAATTGAAAGTTATGAATTATTAAGATTAATCTATAAAATAGAAAAAAATGAATACCAAAAAAGGTTTGAGGAATTAGTTGATCTTCTGGGCCTGAAAGATTTTTTACATCAAAGTGTGAGAAAGCTTTCCCTTGGTCAAAGAATGCGTGCAGATTTAGCAGCATCTTTAATTCATGAACCGGAAATCTTATTTTTAGATGAGCCAACCATAGGTTTAGATATTTTGACAAAAGATATCGTTAGAAAAACAATTTTTGAGTTAAATAACAATAAAAAAATTACTGTAATTCTTACCACACACGATATGGAAGATATAGAGTATCTAGCAAAGCGTTTGATCCTTATAGATAAAGGAAGAATTCGATATGATGGCGAGTTAGAAAAATTTAACGAAAAATATCAAAAAACAAAAAGAGTAATTATTAATCTGGAAAATGCAATAGAATTACCTTCAAATAATGGATTTCAGATAATAAAAAATGATTTTAATCAACTATATGAATTGGAAATTCCTATTGAATATAGCGTAAGCCATCTAATAAAAATTATTCAAAATTCAGGGGGACGGATAATGGATATTAACGTTAAAAGAAAAGAGTTGGCAGATACACTTAAAGAGATTTATTCGAATCAAAAAGTAGAGTTATAAAATGTTATATTTCAAGTATATTTCAATGACTTTTCAAAGGTTAATAGTATATCGCATTGAATACTTTACTTCTTTATTAAATGCTTTTCTCTATATATTTATTTTTGTATCTGTGTGGCAAGCTCTAATACCTGAATCAGGTACAGAAAATGGTATAACTCGTGAACTAATGGTATCCTATGCTATCTGGTCTACTGTAATTAAATCTACTTTTGTATCCCATCAAAGCCTAATTTCCAGTAAAATTAAAACTGGTGAAATTGCAGTCGATCTAATGAAACCTTTTTCAATTCCTCTTATGTATTTAAGTGATCTTATAGGAAGGACATTGTATCAAATTTTTGCAAGAGCTATACCTCTTTTAATCTTCAGTTATTTTATATTTGAGGTCGAGTTGGGGATGCCACTCGAAAGATGGTACAAGTTTTTTCCAGTCTATACCCTATCTTTTTTAATTTATTTTTTAATTAGCTGGTTTATAAGTTCTTTTTCATTCTTCTTTGAGGAAATATTTCCACTCTGGATTTTTTATTTTGCTCTTGTAACTCTTCTTTCAGGTGCAATTATTCCTATTGACTTTTTCCCTGAAGAAATAAGATTATGGATCGTAAAATTACCATTTCCTTATTTATATTATTTTCCAACTATGATTTTGTTAAGAAACCAAATCTTTCTTATGAGTTATATTGAGCTATTAGGTAGATATTTCTTTTTTATAATCATTTTATTTCTTTTAAGTTATTTTGTATACAGGCAGGGTTTGCGAAAATTGGCTATCTCAGGAGGTTAATGTGGATTTTAAAGAAAATCCATATATTCGCTTAATTCTTGCTTCCCTTCAGAGTAGAATGGAATATAGAGCTTCTTTCTTTATTTTTGTCTTAACTATTTTTGGTTTTTATGTTTCTCAGGTTTCTGTAATCAGTTTAATGATTTATAAATTTAAGAAAATTGGAAGCTGGCAGGCAGGGGAATTAGCCTTCTTGTATACTTTGCTTATTTTTTCAATGGGAATTGTATCTTCGATATTTTCTGGACTAGTGGATTTTGGAGAGTATGTACGTCTGGGGAATTACGATAGGATCCTTTTGAGACCTTTAAATACCCTTGGTCAAATTTTATCAAGCCATATAGATTTGACGGGCATAACACATTTTATTCTGGGAGTGATTGCCCTTGTTATTACAAACCAGATGATTAATATAGAATGGAATCTAAAAAATATTACATATTTAATTCTTGTTTTAACAGGAAGCAGCCTGATATTAGGGGCTATTCGTATAATTGTTGGGGCAATTAGTTTTTTTGCGATTTCGACCGAAAATTTGCAGCATCTGGTTGTGTTTTCCTCACGCGAATTTTTACTTTATCCTTTAAATATCTATTCCAAAAGCATACAATATTTTTTAACTTTCTTTTTCCCAATTGCATTCATAAATTTTTATCCTTCCTATTATTTTTTAAAAAAAGATCCTTCAGATATTATACATCCTTATTTAATCTATTTAACATTACCGGTGGGTATTGTATTATTTTCTCTTTCTTTGTATATATGGAAATATGGAGAGAAATATTATGCAGGAACTGGCTCCTGAGCGTAAATTTATTTTGGTACCTGATCATACATATGTAATTGAAAATGTAGATCTTCTAATAAGAGATTTTTGCGAGATTTATGATTATCAATATTATGTTTATTCCCTTGATTTATTAAAAGAGTCTCTTAAAATTAAACAAGTTATTGATGATAATTTAAAACACATTCTTTCCAATAATTCTATTGAATTACTGATTATTCCTATTAGCATTCCTTTAAATCAGAATCTACACGAGTTATTTTTAAATAAAGTGTACAATTATGCAACACCTTCTACGGGAACTGATCATGTAGATTTTGACTTTATCAGAAAAAATCAGATTCATTTTTTTGATGCAGTTGGAGAAAATGCTTCATCAGTAGTTGAATATACTTTATCTGCTTTATCATATTTAGTGGAATATAATAAATTAAAATCAAGGCATTTTTTAATAGGAATTGTTGGATATGGAAGAATAGGCGGACTTTTGGGAAAAATTTTTAAAGATTTAGAAATTAATTTCTCTTCATATGACCCTTTTGTTTTCCCTTATTCTAAGGAAAAAGATTATGATCTTTTGTCTGAATGTAATATCATTAGTTTTCATGTTCCTTTAACAGTTAATAATGAATATCCAACTTATAAAATGGTAGATATTCAATTTTTAAAAAAACTTCGTAATAATGTTATCATTATTAATACTTCTCGGGGTAAAATTTTTTCAGAAGAAGGATATTCTTATGCATTAAAAAATTTCGTATGTGCAATGGATGTTTTTTATAAAGAACCACCTTTGCAGCAAATGTTGACTTCCCCAAATTTAAAAATTGCAACTCCTCATATTGCTGGTTATAACTGGAGATCTCGATTCAAAGGAGTAATGCGAATATTAGAGAAGTTTTTAAAAAATACTAATAAAAATTTCATATTGGATATCAATAATTTTATACCGAAAACTTTTAAAAAAGAAATTTATTCATCGATTATAGAAGAAAGTCTTTATCTAAAAGAAAAATCTCAGTATTTCCAGATAAGAGATCATTATCCGTCTCGATCCGGGATAAAGGAACAAATTTACAACTTAAATTGGAATAAATTTCAAAAAATATTGTTTGATTATTTTTCTCAATTTAATAATTAGAACTGCTAAATAATGTAATGATATGCTAAAATTTTTTTATTAAGTCTAAATCCTAAAAAAATTTTGATACAATCTTTAAGTTTTCCATATATACACTTATATGAAACAATACCAAAGAAACGGGGCAAAATTCTGCCTCAACTTAAAACCAGAATATGTCTCATTATTGAAACAACTAGCTCGCACATTGGGGTCATACGACAGAGCTATTCTTTATCTTATCATAAAATACAGATATCGTTTAGCCCGATTTAAGAAAAAAATCAATAGGTCTACAAAGATTTATCAACCTACAGAGAAAGAATATAAACGATTTAGTTTCAGACTTAGAAGAGAAGTAGTATGGGGAGCATTGAATCGAATGAAAGAGATAACAGGATTCAGCAATAGTTTATTGATAAGGATAATGCTGGAATGGGAATTTTATGCAAATGGGATTCAGAGAGTGAAAGAGACAGTGCAGAGTTGTGGAGGGGAATATCCTGAGGAGATGGATAATATAGGGTTTTGGGTATGGGAGAGGAGGATGAGGAGGAGGATGCGTGGAATAATTCTTCAAAGGATAGGTGTTTACACCCGCATTCACCTCATCCAGAACAGCTTTCATATCCAGCATAGATTCTATTATACATAGTTTTAATAATAAAAACATATTATCAACAATCATTAATGATTTTTCTTTATAATGAAATTTCTAAAGAATTTATAAACTGAAAGAAATATTACAATAAATTAAATAAAAAGGGGTATACTACCCCTCTTTATTACATAGGTGTCTTAATACCAAATTTATATCGAACTCCACCAATTACAATAGGATAAGAAATGCTACCTGTTGACGCTAATTGTTTAATTGTACCTAATGACCTTACAGGAGCATTATCCAATGCTGCATCAAGTAAATATTCAATTTCGAAATATAATTTATTTTTAGATTGCAAACTGCTTTCAATTCCTAACATAAAATTAAATCCTATTCCCGAAACATCAAAAACCACTTGTTCAGAAAAAATTGCTTCTTTATAAAGTTCATCAATGCTGGTAAAGGAATCTCTGGAACCATTACCATCGCTATCTATAGCTCCATTAGGTCCCAATCCACATAAGCTACTTGAAGCTAAACAAGGTGTTGCACCATCTGATGTACCGTGAAGACTCCAACCACCACGAAAATAATTAACTCCAAGACCTCCATATACTGCTGAAGACTCGCCTACACCGGCTCTTAGTCCCCAATAGAAGGGAACTACTAAACTATTGAAATCCCATTTTATATCGATATAAGGATAACCTACAAATTGGGCACGGGTATGACCACCCAGAATTTTTCTTGTATACTCAGCACCCACTCTCCAGAATGTATTTGTACTCTGATTCTCATATAAAATACTTAAAATTAATCCCGTCATAGCTCCATTCGTTTGTTTTGTTACCAACCCAGAACGATGAACTACATCAATCGTATTTTCTGGTACGATGAGTTTTTGTGTTCCTAAGCTATTATCCAGGCCATCCTTGGTAATAGTACCACCCAAATCGCCTAAGTTAACCTGTAAACCCAAACCATACCCTAAATAAGCTCCCTGGGCAAAAATTCCCCCAAAGCTAAAACCGACTAAAATCAGAAATCGAAAAAGTTTTTTCAGCATTATCTCCTCCATTTTTTAAATGAACTATATTACACTATCCATAAAAACTGGTTTTTGTCAAATGAAAAATAAGGATGCTATTTAGAAAATAGCAATTTTTTTCTTGTTGAATTTTTATTCGAAAATAATCTTTAACTATGAAGCTTGAATCAAGAATTTCTCGAAAAAGTTTATTTAAATTTGTTTTATCTTTGTACGGAACACTGACTATTCCGAAATGTAAGAACTATAATAATTATAAATTTTTAGTCCTGAATTCTTATGAGATTCAAATTTTAGTAGAATTAGCCAGGGAAATACTCCCCGATACTAATCTGATCTTTAAAGTGGTTCAAAGAATTGATGAAGAATTAACATTTGTAGATACTTATATATCCTCAGATTTTCAATATGCATTATATGCATTTGACCTATACTCTTTACTCTTTTATTGGAAAAGATTTTCTTCACTTTCTTCTCACGAAAAAAGAAACTATATTGATAACATTATTATAGAAGGGAACAATGAAATTATGAAATCTGTTTATAATAATCTTCGTATGTTCATCTATTTAGTTTATTATGATCAACCCGAAACTTGGAAAAAAATTCAATATGATGGACCTTTTTCAGGAGTTTTAGAAAAATCTTCTGAACAAAGATTATATTATCAAAATTTGATTTTTTAGTTATATTGAAGAGGAATTTAATGAATAAGATTTTTGAATATAATGATTATCAGAAATCACAGAAAATAAAAACTGACGTTTGTGTAGTGGGAAGCGGTTGTGGAGGTGCAACTGTTGCAAAAAAACTTCTCGAAAAAGGACTGGACGTTATATTGATTGAAAAAGGAGGATATTATCCTCCCTCTACATTTGACGAAAGAGAACTTAATATGGCAGGTAAAATTTCCGGAGATAGAAATTTAAGATCTAATCATAATGCTTCAATCAATTTAATGTATGGCGATAATATCGGAGGGGCTTCAGTGCATTACTGGGCAGATAGTTATCGCACTCCACAAGATCGACTTAAAGAATGGGAAAGTAAATATGGTCTAAGAAATCATAGTTACAACGATTTAAAGATAGCTTGGGAGGAATTGGATAAGCGATTAAATGTTCATCCTGCTACTGAAGATTTTTTTAATCCTATTAATAAAGCAATTCAAAAAGCAAGTAAAAAATTAAAATGGAAAGCACATGCCGTTCCTCAAGCAAGAAAAAATTGCCAAAAATCGGGGCACTGTATGCAAGGTTGTTTATTTAATGCTAAACAAAGTCAATTGATAACTCATATATCTGATATTTTAAATTTAAAGGGAAAAATTTATTCAGATTTAGAAGCAACGGAAATTCTGATTAGAAATCGTAAAATAGAGAAATTAATTGCAGTCCCCATTCATCGTCCATCAAGAAAAAAAATGAATTTTCATTTTGAAATTTACGCTAGAGCGTATGTACTGGCACTGGGAGGTTTTTTTACGTCTGCCTTTCTAATTAAAAATGGATTCAAAAAGCAATTACCTGCATTAGGTGAATTTTTTGGTATGAATCCTTCTGTGATGGTTCATGCCATTTTTCCCCAACCTATGATTCAATGGAGAAATATTCCATCAGCCTGGGGAATTGAAGAATTTCGCTTAGCCAGATGGGAAAATGAAAATTACAAAGAAGGGGGATATTTGATTATGGCTAATCAACTTCACCCTGGTACTTTTTCTGCAGTACTTCCTGGTTATGGAAAAGAACATCAAAACTACATGGAAAAATTTCCTTACCTTGCTGGTACTATTGGCTGGCTGGATGATTATCCACAGGAATTAGGTAGAATCAATGTCAAAGGCGAAAGAATTATCCACGAATATTCCATTGGACCAATAACAGAAAAAATGATTCGTGATCTAATTAAAAAACAAGTAATATTACTTTTTACAGCAGGTGCTGAGGAAGTTCTTGTTCCCTCCCTTAAAGGATTAAAACTCTTTTCCATAAATGAAATTTATAAAATTGATCAAATGAATGTAAAAGAGGGAAATTTTTTTATGGTAGCACCTCATCCTTTTGGAGGTTGTCGTATGGGGGAAAATCCGACAATCAGCGTAGTAAACTTTGAACATCAAGTTCACGGAATTCAAAATTTATTTATCACTGATCCTTCTGTATTCCCCACAGGTCCTTCAGTAGATCCAAGTTATACAATTATGGCATTTAGTTACATTGCTGCTCATTATATAGAAAATTTTATAAAGAAAAAATCATAACCATAATTCTTAAAAAAATAATAGAAAAAATAAATTCTTGTTAGAAATTGATACTACTTATGAAATATCTCTTAACAATTATAGTTTTTTTTGTATTCCTACCCCAACTCTATTCTCAAAATAAAATTCATTCTTTTGTATCTGAAGAATGGAAAAAAATTGAAGAACAGGAATTCATTATTTACTATCCTCTGAACCATGACTTTTTAATTTTAAAAACAGTACCTAAAATAAAGAACACCATACAATATTATTCAAATATATTAAAGCATAAACTAACTCATCAAATTGTTTTTTTTATTTATCCTTCTTTTCAGGATTTTCAGTCCAGCCATATTATCTTTGATTATTTACCAGAAGGAGTTGCAGGTTATACAGAACCACTTTTTGAAAGAGTGGTCATTCCTTATAATGGAAATTGGGATGATTTTCTTCACACCCTGAACCATGAAATAGTCCATTCGTTTCAGTTTGATATTATTAAAAATGTATATCAAGATGAACGAATCGCAATTCCCTTATGGATCATAGAAGGAATGGCTGAATTTTTAAGCATAGGAACTGGTTCTCGAATGGATGAATATATTAGAGACAGTGTATATGCAGGAAAGCTAACTGATCTAATAGAACTTCTTTCCAGTAGAGGATATGAAAATTATAAAATTGGCCAGACTGTAATGTATTTTATATATACACAATGGGGCATAGATGCTATTAATTTACTTTTTAGAAACCTACTAATCCATAAAGATTTACAAATAGCATTCGAATATACTTTTCAGGTTGACTATTTTCAATTTAACCAGATGTGGATAGAATTTATTTATAATCGCTATAAAAACGAAACTTCCTTTAAAGAAGAATATAAAGATAAAATTACATTTGTATATAAAAGTTTGGAAAAAGGAGAAAATCTTTTTCGCTTTAAACCCGCTTTCTCAGGAGATGGAAAATATTTTGCTTATATATCTGCTGATAAAATATATCCCGCTATTGTAATTCAGAAAGTTCCTTCTTTTTATAGAACAAATCAAGAAAAAGAAGAGAAAAAATATATTCTTCGCTTCCTTTATGACGAAAACTTTGAAGAATGGCAACCTCTAACCACAAAATTGAACTTTGATTTTAGCAGTCGATATCTATATATTCCCACAAGAAGCAAATCAAAATTAGCCATTATAAAATTTGATATTATAGAAAAAAAAATAAAAATAATTTATAAATTAAACTTATCAAATATCATAGAACCATCTATTTCCCGTGATGGAAAATTAATGGTTTTTTCCGGAACCATTAATGGATTTACAGATATCTTTATACTGGATCTACAATCACAAAATTTAAAGAGAATTACACACGATTTTACTTCTGAAGAAAATCCAATTTTCTCAGAAGATAACAAGAAAATTTATTTCATAAAACAGAATACGATTCATTCCCGTGATTTAATTTACGGTTTAACAGAAAAAATTCTGGAATTACCAGTAAAAATATATTCGATTAGAAAAGGCTATTTTAAAGTCCAAAAAAAATGGTTTTACGGATTATATTTTTCAGCAAATTATAAAGATAAAATTTCTTTGTTTTTTTACAATCTTGAAAATAAAGATATTTATTTAATTTCATCAAATACAAGAGATGTGATTCATTTTGAAATATTTTCAAATCAAACACAAACGAGAATTATCTACACTACACTTGAAGAAGGGAACTATAACTTTTTCTTAATGGATTTTTCAGATGATTATGAAAAATTAAAAGAATATTACAAAATCGATAAACAAAATTTTTTTAAGGAATTGAATAACGATGATTTTATAAAAAGTCAGAATTTAGAACAAATTAAAACCTGTTGCAACGATATTTATAAAGAAATTTATTTTCGAAATATTTTTGAACCTTATAAACCAGATTTTTATCGGTATGGTTTTCCCTTTATAGCTTTAACCGGTGCAGTGGATAGTAGTGGTAATTCCAGTTTAGCTTTATTGGGACTTATTAGTTTTTCAGATTTACAAAATCGCCAAAAAATAGAAGCTTTTCTTACTTATCAGCAAGAACCAGTTATTTTAAACGGGGAATTCCGCTACTCTTATATATTATCCAGAGAAGAATTCCAACTGGGAGGTTATAGTTTTACAGGAATTTTTGCAATATTTAATCCACTTGATCTAAGTTTAAATTATATTCTATATAATCCCTTCCAGAGATTAATTTATAATTCCATAAATGGTATTTATTTGAATTATCATTATTATTTACATTCTTATTCAAAAATTGGCATCCAGCTAAATCTTGGAAGGGAAGAACAAATATACGCCCCACAAATCCCCGAACAGAGAAAAAATAATGATGTTTTCAAGAATCACTACAATATAAGGATTTTTTATTTGTATGAAAACGCTAAATATACGATATTTGGTCCTTTAGATGGATATGCTTTTCTACTCGGTTACGAAATACCCATTGTATCCGATAAATACTTGAGAGAACTCTATCAGACTGTTCTGGAATTTCGTTACTATAATTTATTTAAAGATTTTTCTCTATTTGCATACAGAATTTTCCTTGGAATGCAAACAGGAAAAGATTCAAAAGATTTTCCTTATCGTATAGGTGGTTTCTCTACAATTCGCGGTTATGAATTTCAGAAATTTGAGGGTAAATATGCATTTATTATGAATTTTGAATATCGGTTTAATTTCATTGAATATTTATTATTTGGATTTCCTTTTCGCTGGAGTCTGGGCTTAATTCGCGGAATAATGTTTTTTGATGCTGGGGCTGCCTTTGATAATCCAGAAACTTTTCAGGCATTTGATGGAAAAACGAGAACAACAAAAGATTTAAAAGCTTCTATAGGAATTGGTATTCACTGGAATAATTTTTTATGGTTTATATTTCCCGGTGGAATTATGAAAATAGAATGGGCAAGCCCTTATGATGGTAAAAGAAGTTTACCCTTCTCAAAATGGGAAGGAAGATTTTCCATTGGCTTTAATTTTTAAAGGATTTTTTCAAAATAAAAAAAATAATATTAATAATTAATATACCTTCCAGAAGCCGGAATAAATAGAATTCTATTGAAATGTCATTTTCTGTTAAAAAATAAATAAGACTGATAATCATATATAGAATTATTTGCGAAATCATATTTTCCAGGAATGAAAAATAATAATTCATAAAAATATC
>FWPU01011590.1_pt1 | contig 12239 bp, 10 predicted proteins | sample 2228361 | NCBI WGS metagenome assembly FWPU01 (sample SAMEA103939777, study PRJEB20133) | metagenome | reverse complement strand
TCTTCGCCGAGCACGACTGCTGCTCGAAGACGTGCGCCATCGACGCGACGTGGGTCCCATGCACCTCGCGCGAGCAGGCGGCGTTGGTATGCCTGCCGGGGAGTCGGTGCGACGGCGTCTCGTCGTCGTGCCCGCCGCCACCACTCCTCGACGCCGACGGTGACGGCATCGTCGACTCCTGCGACGAGTGCCGAGGGGGACCCGGCATCGCGCGGATCCGCATTCGCCGCCACAAGAGCCTTTTCATCCTCGGTGCTCGCGTCCCCCTCCCAGCCGGCGGCGTCGATCCCGTCGCCACGGGCATCAGTTTCCACTTCGGTCCGGCGCAGAACTGGGCTGGGATCTCGCTCGGGGCCGGCAGGTACACGCCCGAGAGGGGCGGGTGGAGCGTCGAGCGCGCCGGTCGTCGGTGGCGTTACAGGGGGCCCAAGGGCGCCGGCACCCGGGAGGCGACCGTCCGCGCGGATAGGAACCACGTAACCGTCCAGCTCACCACGGATCGGACGCCGGAGGGAGCCGGCGTCTCGGGCGAGCTTCGCTTCGTCACGCTCGTCTTCGATGATCGGAGCCCCGCGGCGTGTAGCGACATCGACCTCGCCGCAATCGGGCTGCGCCGTTCGCAAGCGAGCGACGGTCTGTCGCTAGGGTGCCGCCGCACCGGGGTCGTGAATGTTGCCCCGCCAGTCCAGGCGGCGGTCTCCTGCTCTAGCCTCGTGACCGCGACGCCCGTAACCTCGCCCCGGACCCGCACCGGCTGACGCAGCCGTGACGACCACCGGCGAGTCGCGTCGCCTCACCTGGCTCGCTCTCGCGTGCGCGCTCGTCGCCGCGGCGATCGACCTCGGTCGTCACGCGGCGGCACCGCGCGTCATTCGGACGCCGGCGTCGCGCGCGGGCTCGGGCCGATCACGAGACACGGCGGCGCGCGGCGCAGCCGGCGGCGCCGGATCCAGGCGTCGAGCGCCTGGCGGACGCGCTCGCGGTCCGCGGGCCCGTCGATCTTCGCCGCCTCGAGCGGCCAGCCCGGCGGCTTCGCGCCCGACCAGCCGTTCACCGTCCGCGTGCGGGTGAGCATCTGCGCCCACATGGCGTCCACGTGCACGGCCCACGCCGGCGCCGGCTCCCCCTCGGCGGCCCAGTAGAACGAGCGGCATCCGGGCGGGATGCGTGCGGCGACGGCCTCCGCCTGCGCCCGGGCGCTTCGCTTGTCCATCGTTGCCGGCGAGTGGAGTTGCTCCGCGGCGACCAGCGCCAGGACCCCGGCCGCGACGACGCCGCCGCGCGGCCGGGCGGCGAGCCGGTCGAGCACGCCGGCGAGGCCGACCGCCGCCGGCACGAGGAGCAGCAGGCCGATGCGCGCGACGGCGCGGATCGCGCTCGCGCCCGGGACGGCGACGTAGACGATCCACCACGGCGCCGTCCCCGTCCACGGGACCACGGTCGCGAGCGCGACGACGGCGGCGCTCGTGACGAGCAGCAGCCGGGCCGGGACCCGCGGGCCGGCGGCGAGCAGCCCCAGGGGGGCGGCGATCGTGGCGACGACGCCGATGCCGGCGCGGTGCTCCGGCTCGACGGGGAGGTCGGCGAAGAACGGGTGCGTCCAGCCCCAGATCCAGCTCGTCGCGCCGATGTCGAACCACGAGCGCCAGCGCGGCAGCATGAGCGACACCTCGTCGAAGCTGCGCGGCCCGACCACGGCCGCCGCCCGGAGGTAGTGCGCGACGAGCGGCGCGAGGATCGCCGCACCCGTGATCGCCGCGCCGACGACCGCCGCCGGGTGCTGCGCGACGAACGCCAGCAGGAACCGACGCGCCGACGGCCACGCGACGCCGGCGCTCGCGGCGATCCCGAGGGCGAACAGGAAGAACCATCCCAGGTAGACGCAGCTCCACACCTGCGCCGCGGTGGCCGCCGCGAACGCCGTGAGCCACCGCCCGGCGTGCCGCGCCTGCGGCGACAGCGCGCGCACGAGCGCGTGGAGCGCGAGCGGGGTCCAGAACTGGGCCACGAGCTGACCGTGCCCGAGCTGGTTGATGCGCGGGCTCCCGAACGCGAACAGCAGCGCGCCCCCGCAAGCCGCCAGCGTGCCGACGCCGAGGGCGCGGCGCAGGAAGAGCCACATGGCGGCGAAGTTCGCCGTCCCGGCGCCGAGCAGCCACAGCTGGTAGGCCGTGTCGAAGTCGACGCCCGCGAGGCGCCAGGGCCAGTAGAGCCAGGCGGCGCCGACCAGCAGCTCGGTGTATGCGGCCGTGTTCGGCGTCGGGAAGAAGATGGGCGCGTTCCAGAGGCTCTTGTGCCCGGGCCACTGCCGCAGCCAGCGGTACGTGTGCTCGAGGATCCAGTTGACGAGGCGCGCGTCCCCGAGGTCGCCGTAGATGGCCGCGAAGCCGCCCAGCAGCATCTCGTGATAGGCGAGGACGATGCCGCCCGCGAGGATCCCGATCGGGACGGTGGCGCAAAGGAGCTTCACGTGCCGAGCGGCCGCACGGGCGTCATGAGCGGATCGCCGTCGCACGCGCGCCGGCGAAACGCAACCGGGTCCGAGCTCGCTCGAGCAGCGTCGGCCTGCGAGGCCGCCGCATGGAGACCCGCGTCGGCCAGCGTCCGGGAGCCGGTGGAGGCGATCCGGTCGGCGACCGCCGTGACGGCGGCGGTCGCGTTCCAGGACCACACGTTAGCGCGGCTTGCGTGCGGCGCGCAGCGCTCGAAGCACGGATCGTCCTTCATCTGGAGGGCGCGCTCGACTCGGCCGCCCGCCGGCGCCCGACGGCCTCGAACCGCCGCCGCCACCACGCCGTCCCGGCCCAGATCGGATGGCCGTGCAGCGGATCGCCGTCCCTGTCGGCGTGGAGCAGCGAGCACCGACGGCCCGCGCGGAGATCGGGCGTCCCACTCCGCGAGATACCGCGGAAAGACCGGCCCGAGGATCCGACTGGCCCAGCAACGAGCTCCTGCGCATGAGGGTGAAGCGCACGACGGACGATGCCGTCGCGGTCACCCTCGACCCTTCACCGCGACCCGCACGCTGTGCGGGGACGGCGTGGTCGATGCGGTGAGTCGTGCGACCCCGGAGACGTCTTCGCCGAAGACGACTGCTGCTCGGAGGGGTGCGGCATCGCCCCGCGGTAGTACAACTGCACCACGCGCGAGCAGGTGGAGTGGATATGCCTGCCGCGGAATGGGTGCGACGGCGTCTCGCCCGCGTGCCCCCCGACGCCGCTCGTCGACGCCGACGATGACGGCATCGTCGAACCCTGCGACCGGTGCCTGGACGGACCCGCCATCGTGCGGTCACGCGCGCCTGCCCGAACCCGAGGCATGTCGCCAACTCAACCTCGCGCGATCGCGCTGCGCCGTCCGCAGGCGAGCGACGGTCTGTCGCGAGGGACCGCCGCTGGGCGACGTCCCGCCGCGGGCGCCGGCTTGCGCCCGCCGCGCTTCTTTGGTTGACGGTCCCGATGCCCTACACGATCGTCACCGTCCCCCCGGGCGATCCGATCCGCCTCGCGGCCGACGGCACGCTCGAGGTCCCGGACCGCCCGATCATCCCGTTCATCGAGGGCGACGGCACCGGGCCCGACATCTGGCGCGCGAGCCGGCTCGTCTTCGACGCCGCCGTCGACAAGGCCTACGGCGGCAAGAAGCGCATCGCCTGGATGGAGCTCTACGCCGGCGAGAAGGCGTTCAACCGCTTCAAGGACTGGCTGCCCGAGGACACGGTGACGGCGTTCAAGGAGTTCCTGGTCGGCATCAAGGGTCCGCTCACGACCCCGGTCGGCGGCGGCATCCGGTCGCTCAACGTGACGCTGCGCCAGGTGCTCGACCTCTACGTGTGCCTGCGCCCGGTCCGCTACTTCCCCGGCGTGCCGAGCCCCGTGAAGCGCCCGGAGCAGGTCGACATGGTCATCTTCCGCGAGAACACGGAGGACATCTACGCCGGCGTCGAGTGGCCGGCGGAGAGCCCCGAGGCGCGGAAGGTGATCGCCTTCCTCCAGCGCGAGATGGGCGTGAAGAAGATCCGGTTCCCGCAGACGAGCGGCATCGGCATCAAGCCGATCTCGCGCGAGGGGACGGAGCGGCTCGCGCGCGCGGCGATCGAGTACGCGCTGCGGCACGGCCGGCGGAGCGTCACCTTCGTCCACAAGGGCAACATCATGAAGTTCACCGAGGGGGCGTTCCGCGACTGGGGCTACGCGCTCGCGACGCGCGAGTACCGCGACCGGGTGGTCACCGAGCGCGAGAGCTGGATCCTCGGCAACAAGGAGGCCAAGCCGGACCTCACCGTCGAGGCGAACGCGCGCGAGATCGACCCGGGCTACGACATGATGACGCCCGACCAGCAGGCGCGGGTGCGCCAGGAGGTCGAGGCGGCGCTGGCGCTCTGGCCGACCCACGGCGACGGCCGGTGGAAGCAGAAGCTCCTCGTCCGCGACGCGATCGCCGACATCACGCTCCAGCAGGTCCTCACGCGTCCGCGCGACTTCGACGTCATCGCGACGCCGAATCTCAACGGCGACTACCTCTCCGACGCCCTCGCCGCGCAGGTGGGGGGCATCGGCATCGCGCCGGGCGGGAACATCAACTACGTGACCGGGCACGCGATCTTCGAGGCGACGCACGGCACCGCGCCCAAGTACGCGAACCTCGACAAGGTGAACCCCGGCTCCGTGATCCTCTCGGGCGAGATGATGTTCCGCCACCTCGGGTGGGACGCGGCGGCGGACCTGATCATCAAGGGGATGGCAGGGGCGATCGGGGCGAAGACGGTGACCTACGACTTCCACCGGCTGATGGAGGGCGCGACCCTCACCTCGACGTCGGGATTCGCGCAGGCGATCGTCCGGCACATGTAGGCCCCGGGCGGGGGCGCCCGGCCGTCCCCGCCGGCGCGGCTTGCACCCGCGGCGATTTTTTTGTTTGAGGAGCGGTCCGTGTCGCGGCGCGTCGCGCGCGGCCGGCACGAGGAGGATCCGCGCACCATGGCACGCAGGAAGATCGCCCTCATCGGCGCCGGCATGATCGGCGGGACGCTCGCGCACCTCTGCGCGCTCAAGGGGCTCGGCGACGTCGTGCTCTTCGACGTCGTCGAGGGGCTGCCGCAGGGGAAGGCGCTCGACCTCGCCGCCGCCGGCCCGGTCGAGGGCTACGACGTCGCGATCCGGGGCACGAACGACTACGCCGACATCGCCGGCGCCGACGTCTTCATCGTGACCGCCGGCGTCGCGCGCAAGCCCGGGATGAGCCGGGACGACCTCCTCGGGATCAACGCCAAGATCATCAAGACCGTCGCCGAGAACATCCGCCGCCACGCGCCGAACGCCTTCGTCATCGTCGTCTCGAACCCCCTCGACGCGATGGTGACGCTCATGAAGCAGGTGACCGGGTTCCCGAAGCAGCGGGTCGTCGGGATGGCGGGCGTGCTCGACTCGGCGCGCTACCGGACGTTCCTCGCCTGGGAGCTGGGCGTCTCCGTCCAGAGCGTGCAGGCGATGGTGCTGGGCGGCCACGGCGACGACATGGTGCCGGTCCGGAGCCACACGACCGTGAACGGCATCCCGGTCGCCTCGCTCGTGCGGGCCGACCGGCTGGACGCGATCGAGAAGCGCGTGCGCGGCGCCGGCGGCGAGGTGGTCGCGCTGCTCAAGACCGGGTCGGCCTTCTACTCCCCCGCCTCGGCGGCGCTCCAGATGGCGGACGCGTACCTGAACGACCGCAAGATGGTGCTGCCGTGCGCGGCGTACCTCGAGGGGGAGTACGGGCTCTCGGGGCTCTACGTCGGGGTGCCGGTGCGGATCGGCGCGGGCGGCGTCGAGCAGGTGCTCGAGATCGCGCTCACGGACGCGGAGCGCCAGGCGCTCCAGGCGTCCGCGGCGCACGTGAAGGAGCTGGTCGAGGCGACGGCCCGCGTCCTGGCGGCCGGCGATAAGACGGCGTGATGCCGGCGTCGAGCCGTTTTCATTCGCCGCCCGCCGGCCGGGGGGCTAAGGTCACGCCGTGAGCCGCCGCGAGTTCCTGCTGCGCCGTCTCCACTCCGCGACGGGCATCTTCCCGATCGGCGCCTACCTGTTCGTGCACATCTTCTTGGAGAACGTCTTCGTCCTCGGCGGCCCGAAGAGCTTCGAAAGCATCGTCGCGCTCATCGGCTCGTTCCCGATCCCGCTCCTGCTGGCGATCGAGATCCTCTTCCTCTGGGGGCCGATCCTCTTCCACTCCGCGTACGGCTTCGTGCGCGTCCGGCAGGCGGAGCTGGACAACCCGCTCCACCACGACTGGCTCGGCGCCTACCTGTACACGCTCCAGCGCCTCTCGGGCGTGATCGCGTTCTTCTTCATCGCCTTCCACGTCTGGTCGACGCGCCTCCAGTACTACCTCTACGACGCCGAGATCACGTACGCCTTCATGCACGATCAGCTGACGAACCCGCTCGTCCTGACCGTCTACCTGATCGGCGTCCTCGCCTCGGTCTTCCACTTCACCAACGGCCTGTGGACGTTCTGCGTCACGTGGGGCATCACGGTGGGGCAGCAGGCGCAGCGCGCCGCACGGGCGTTCTCGCTGGTCCTCTTCGCCGCGATGTACGGCACGGCGTTCGCCATCCTCATGGCGTTCCGGGTGTAGGAGGCGACCGATGGCGCAGCCACGCTTCGTGGTCGTGGGCGGGGGCCTCGCGGGCCTCATGACGACCATCCGGATCGCCGAGGCCGGCTTCCCGGTCGACCTGTTCTCGATCGTGCCCGTCAAGCGGTCGCACTCGGTGTGCGCGCAGGGGGGCATCAACGCGGCCGTCAACTGGAAGGGGGAGGGGGACTCCCCCTGGAAGCACTTCGACGACACGGTCTACGGCGGCGACTTCCTCGCGAACCAGCCGCCCGTGAAGGCGATGTGCGAGGCCGGGCCGGCGATCGTCTTCCTCCTCGACCGCATGGGGGTGCCGTTCAACCGCACGAAGGAAGGGCTGCTCGACTTCCGCCGCTTCGGCGGCACGCTCCACCACCGCACCGCGTTCGCCGGCGCGACGACCGGCCAGCAGCTCCTCTACGCGCTCGACGAACAGGTCCGCCGCCACGAGGCGGCGGGGCTCGTGACCAAGTACGAGGGGTGGGAGCTGTGCGGCGCGGTCCTCGACGAGGTGGGCCGCTGCCGCGGCATCACCGCGCTCGACCTCCGGCGGATGGAGGTGCGGGCGTTCCCGGCGGCGGCCGTCATGATCGCGACCGGCGGACCGGGGATGGTCTTCGGCAAGTCGACCAACTCGACGGTCAACACCGGGAGCGCGGCGGCGGCCGTCTACCAGCAGGGCGTCTACTACGCGAACGGCGAGTTCATCCAGGTGCACCCGACGGCGGTCCCGGGTCCGGACAAGCTCCGGCTGATCTCCGAGTCGATCCGCGGCGAGGGGGGGCGCGTCTGGGTCCCGCGCGACGGGAAGCCCTGGTACTTCCTCGAGGACTGGTATCCCGCCTACGGCAACCTCGTGCCCCGCGACATCGCGACGCGCGCGATCTTCAAGGTCGTCTACGAGCTCGGCCTCGGCGTCGACGGGCAGCCGCAGGTCTACCTCGACGTCTCCCACCTCGACCCGGTCATGCTCGAGCGGAAGGTCGGCGGCGTGCTCGAGATCTACGAGAAGTTCGTCGGCGACGACCCGAAGAAGGTCCCGATGAAGATCTTCCCGGGGATGCACTACTCGATGGGCGGCCTGTGGGTCGACTACGATCACATGACGAACGTCCCCGGGCTGTTCGCGGCCGGGGAGGTGGACTACCAGTACCACGGTGCGAACCGGCTGGGCGCGAACTCGCTGCTCTCGTGCCTTTACAGCGGCCAGATCGCCGGCCCGGCGATGGTCGCGTACGCGCAGGGGCGGTCGGACGCGGCCGCGAACGGGCTCTTCGACCGCGAGGTGCGCCGCCAGGAGGACGCCTACGCGAAGATCGCGCGCCTCGACGGCCGCGAGAACGCGTACGCGCTCGCCAAGGAGATGGGGGAGTGGATGACGGCCAACGCCACCGTCATCCGCGACAACGCCAAGCTCGCCGAGACCGACGCCAAGCTCCTCGAGCTGAAGGACCGCTGGGCGAGCATCGGCATCCAGGACCGGGGACGGTGGATGAACCAGGAGATCGCGTTCGTGCGCCAGCTCTGGAACATGCTCGAGCTGGCGCGCGTCATCACGCTGGGCGCGCTCCGGCGCGACGAGAGCCGCGGCGCGCACTACAAGCCCGCCTTCCCGAACCGCGACGACGCCAACTGGCTCAAGACGACCAAGGCGCGCTGGACCTCGGACGGCCCGGAGTTCTCCTACGAGCCGGTCGACGTGTCGCTCATCCCGCCGCGCCCACGGAAGTACGACGTCGCGAGCGAGGGGACCAGGCGTGACGCCACGTAGCGACCGGGTGATCGAGGTCCGCGTCCGGCGGCAGGACGGCCCGGACGCGGCGCCGTACTGGCACGCGTTCCGGATCCCGTGGGCCCCGCAGCACAACGTGCTCTCGGTCCTGATGGAGATCCGCCGCAACCCCGTGACCGTGGACGGCAAGCGCGTGCCCGCGCCGGTGTGGGACCAGAGCTGCCTCGAGGAGGTGTGCGGCGCGTGCACGATGGTCGTGAACGGCCGCGTGCGCCAGGGCTGCACGGCGCTCGTCGACCAGCTCGAGCAGCCGATCACGCTCGAGCCGATGCGGAAGTTCCCGGTGATCCGCGACCTCAGCGTCGATCGGAGCCGGATCTTCGAGGCGCTCAAGCGCGTGAAGGTCTGGATCCCGATCGACGGCACCTACGACCTGGGGCCCGGGCCGCGGACGTCCCCCGACGAGCAGCAGCTCCGCTACGTCCTCTCGCGCTGCATCTCGTGCGGCTGCTGCTTTGACGTCTGCCCGCAGGTCTGGCCGGGCAACGACTTCGTCGGCGCCGCGACCATCGGGCTCGCGCTGTACGCGAACCTGCACCCGACCGGTGCGCTGAACGCGGACGAGCGGCTCGACGCCCTCATGGGCCCCGGCGGACTCGGCGACTGCGGCAACGCGCAGAACTGCGTCCAGGCGTGCCCGAAGGAGATCCCGCTGACGCACGCGATCGCGGAGATGGGCCGGCAGACCACCCGGAAGCTCTTCCGCGACCTCCTCCGGCGCTGACGGGCCGGCGTCATGAACGTCCACGAGCACCAGGCGAAGGAGCTGCTGCGGCGCTACGGCGTCGCCGTCCCCGAGGGGCAGGCGTGCGTCACCGTCGAGGAGGCGGTCGCGGCGGCCGCGGCGCTCGGCTTTCCGTGTGTCGTGAAGGCCCAGATCCACGCCGGCGGGCGCGGCAAGGCGGGCGGCGTCAAGGTCGTGCAGGACGCCGGGGCGGCGCGGGCCGCGGCCGCGGAGCTGCTCGGGAAGACGCTCGTGACGCCGCAGACCGGGCCGCAGGGCCGCGTCGTCCGCCGCCTCCTCGTCGAGGCCGGCGTCGCGATCGCGCGCGAGCTGTACGTCGGCCTGGTCGTCGACCGCGGCAGCGGGCGCGTGACGGTGATGGCGTCGACCGAGGGGGGGGTCGAGATCGAGGAGGTCGCGGGGCGCGCGCCGGAGAAGATCCTCCGCGAGACGCTCGACCCGCTCCTCGGGCTCGCCGGCTTCCAGGCAAGGCGGCTCGCGTTCGGCCTCGGGCTCGGCGCGAGGGAGCAGCTCGGCAAGGCGGTCGGGTTCTTCTCGGCGCTCGCGCGCGCGTTCGTCGAGCTCGACTGCTCGCTCGCCGAGCTGAATCCGCTGGTCGTCACGCAGTCGGGCGACGTCCTCGCCCTCGACGCGAAGATGAGCTTCGACGACAACGCGCTCTTCCGCCACCCGGAGCTGCGCGAGCTGCGCGACCCGAGCGAGGAGGACCCGCGCGAGACCGAGGCCGCGAAGCACGACCTCTCCTACATCGCCCTCGACGGCAACATCGGCTGCATGGTGAACGGCGCCGGCCTGGCGATGGCGACGATGGACATCGTGAAGGCCGCGGGCGGCATGCCGGCGAACTTCCTCGACGTGGGCGGCGGGGCCGACACCGCGAAGGTGAAGGCGGCCTTCCGCATTATCCTCGAGGACCCGGCGGTGAAGGCGATCTTCATCAACATCTTCGGCGGCATCCTGCGCTGCGACGTGCTCGCCGAGGGGGTCGTGGCGGCGGCGCGCGAGGTGGGGCTCCGCGTGCCGCTGGTCGTCCGCATGGAGGGCACGAACGTCGAGCGCGGGAAGGCGATCCTCGCCGAGTCCGGGCTCGACGTGATCACCGCGGCCGACATGCGCGACGGCGCCGAGAAGGCGGTCGCGGCGGCGGGCCGGGCGGCATGAGCGTCCTCGTCGGCGCGGCGACGCGCGTCCTCACGCAGGGGATCACCGGGGCGACCGGGCAGCTCCACACCCGCCTCTGCAAGGAGTACGGCACGCAGATGGTCGCCGGCGTCACCCCGGGGCGCGGCGGCACGCGCTTCGAGGGCATCCCGATCTTCGACACCGTCGCGCAGGCGGTGCGCGAGACGGGCGCCGACGCCTCGGTTATCTACGTGCCGCCCGCCGGCGCGGCGGACGCGATCCTGGAGGCCGCCGACGCCGGCATCCCGCTCGTCGTCTGCATCACCGAGGGCGTCCCCGTCCTCGACATGGTGCGCGCGAAGCGGTTCCTCGAGGGACGGGCGACGCGGCTCATCGGCCCGAACTGCCCGGGCATCATCACGCCGGGCGCGTGCAAGATCGGGATCATGCCCGGGTACATCCACCGGCCCGGGCGCGTCGGGGTCGTGTCGCGGAGCGGCACGCTCACGTACGAGGCCGTCCACCAGCTCACCCGGCTCGGCCTCGGGCAGTCCACGTGCATCGGCATCGGCGGCGACCCGATCGTCGGCACGACGCACGTCGACGCGTTGCGGCTCTTCCAGGACGACCCCGACACCGACGCGATCGTGATGATCGGCGAGATCGGCGGCTCGGCGGAGGAGGAGGCGGCGGCCTTCATGAAGGAATACGTGACGAAGCCGGTGGTCGCGTTCATCGCCGGCCAGACCGCGCCCCCCGGCAAGCGCATGGGACACGCCGGCGCCATCATCGCGGGCGGGAAGGGGACCGCGGCCGAGAAGATCGCGGCCCTGCGCGCGGCCGGCGCCCGCCTCGCCCCCAGCCCCGCGGAGCTCGGCGTCACCATGCAGGCGCTGCTCCGGGAGAAGAACCTGCTCTCATGACGGAACGCACGCTCTGCATCGTCAAGCCGGACGCGATCGCGAAGCGCGTCCTCGGGAAGATCCTCGCCCTGATCGAGGCGAACGGCCTCGTCCTCGTGGCCGGCCGCCTGACCACGCTCGCCCCGGGCGAGGCGGAGCGGTTCTACGCCGTGCACCGCGCGCGGCCGTTCTTCCGCGACCTGGTCGCGTTCATGAGCTCGGGCCCCGTCTTCGTCGGGGTCCTCGAGGGGGAGAACGCCGTCGCCCGCTGGCGCGAGCTGATGGGCCCGACCGACTCGACGAAGGCCCCCAAGGGCACCGTGCGCGGCGAGTTCGGCACCGACGTCGAGAAGAACGCCGTCCACGGCTCCGACGCCGCCGAGACGGCGCGCGCGGAGATCGCGTTCTTCTTCCCGGGCATCGACCTCCCGGGCGCGACGGCCGCGGTCTAGCGCAGCCGCCACGTGTCGCGGGCGGCGCGGGCGGCGCCGACGTCGACGCGGAGGAGGAGCGCGCCGCCGGCGACGAAGAAGACGACCAGCGAGAGCACGCCCCGCCGGGCGGATCCGGTCGCGTCGGTCGCGACGGCGAAGGCGAGCGGGCCCAGCACCGCGGCGAGCTTCGTGAACACGGAGAACACGCCGTAGAGCTGCGCCGCGGCGGCGCGCGGGATGATCGTCCCCCAGAGGCTCCGGCTGAGCGCCTGCGTCCCGCCCTGCACCAGCCCGACCGCGACGCCGAGCGCCACGAACCCCGCCGGCATTTCGGGCGGCAGCAGGCAGGCGGCCGCGGTGACGCCGATCCAGACCCCGAGCGCGAAGGCCAGGGCGGCCCGGGTGCTCGTGCGGCGTGCGATCGCCGCGAACGCCAGCGCGCCCGCGACGGCGACGAACTGCACGACCAGGACCGTCGCCAGGATGACCGCGGTGCCGAGCCGCAGCGTGCCCGCCGCATACACGGCCGCCAGGCCGATCACGCTCTCGACGCCGTTCGTGTAGAGCACGTAGGCGGCGAGGAACGTCGCCGCGTCGCGCGCGCGGAGGAGCGCGCGAAGGCCGGC
>FWPU01011589.1_pt1 | contig 12240 bp, 13 predicted proteins | sample 2228361 | NCBI WGS metagenome assembly FWPU01 (sample SAMEA103939777, study PRJEB20133) | metagenome | reverse complement strand
AAAATCCTCTTTTAATTTGTTTTATATCGTAAGCCAATTTGCTGTTGCCTAAATTTTCGTTTTTTTCGACTTGGCCCGACAATTCTTTTATTAGATTAACAATCTTTTCTTGAATCTGCGGCACTTCGTTTTCGGTGAATGGCGTTGGAATAATGTAAAGTAATTCATACATAGTTTTGGGTATAAATTTAGATAAATTATTTCGTTCTGATGTCTATCAGAACTCACAAGGGTTGTTTAATTATTCAATAATCTTATATTTTAACATTTTAATATTTTAACACAAGGAGTATAATAAGACAAGTATTATGAATAAAAAATTTGTTTATTTTTTTATTTTGGGTAATAACCCAAGTTTATCTGTAGCGGAGATTTTATCGCTAATTAATACAGATTTTTTCATAAATGGCATAAATATTCGTGAAATTAGTGAGAAGTTTATACAGATTCGCGAACTTTCGAATGAAGTATTGATTTTAGAGACAAAAGAAAAATTAGATTGCCAAAAATTACAAGAAAGGTTGGGTGGAACGATTAAAATTGGCACCATATTGACGCAAATCAACGCGGACTTGACGCAGATCAACGTGGACTTATTTTTAAAAGAGTTGCCAAAAAATGGAAAGATTTATTTCGGTTTTAGTTTGTACGGATTTGGTGATAAGTTTAAAATTAAAAGTTTAAGATCTGAGGTTAAGAACATGGCTCTAAAAATGAAAAAAGAATTAAAACAAAAAAATGTTTACTCGCGCTGGGTTGAATCAAAAAAATCGGCGCTTTCATCAGTTATTGTCCAGAAAAATAAATTATTGACTCAGGGCGCAGAATTTTGCTTTATCGCATGGACTGACACGGGGAAAAACACAGACAAACACGGAAATCCTCAGTATCCCGTGTTAAGTCAACGTCGGTCTGTATACGTCGGCAAGACTCTGAGTTGTCAACAATTTGAAGAATATGAATTTTATGATTTTGCTCGGCCAAAAAGAAAAATTGAAGAAGGAATGATTCCGCCAAAATTAGCTAAAATTATGATTAACCTATCTCAAGCGCCTCAGGATGGCATTATTTTGGATCCGTTTTGTGGTTCGGGCACAATTATTCAAGAAGCCATTTTGATGGGCTATAAAAATCTTATTGGCATGGACTTAAGTGAAGAAGCAATAAAAAATAGTTGGCAAAATATCAGATGGTTTTTTGAGAACTCAAAATTCAAAATTCAAAATTCAAAATTAAAACTTAAAATTCAAAAGTGTGATGTGAGAAATCTAAGTCAAAAAATATTACCAAAATCAGTTGACGCCATTATTACTGAGTCATACCTTGGACCGGTTAAAAAATCAGAAATTAAAAGTCAAAAGTTAAGAATAATTTCTGAATTATCTGAATTATATATAAAGGCTTTTAGAGAGTTTGGTAAAGTATTAAAAGAAAATAGACGGATTGTTATTGTTTTCCCAATTTTAAAACTTGATGGAGAGCTAAATTTTCTTTCCATTTTAGATGAATTAAAAAAAATCGGTTGGCATGTTATTAACCCTATTCCGGATGAATTAAGAAAAAATTCGGCAATCAAAATAACGAATCGTGATTCCGTTATTTACTCCCGACCAGATCAAACCGTTCTAAGAGAAATACTAATTTTTAAAATGCGATCATAATCTACAAATTCGTTCAAATCTACGAATTTTAAATATTCGTAACTAGTAAATTGGCATAAAATTTGTATATTAACATCGTATTTATGAAGATAACCGCCATTATTCAGCAAAAAAGAAGCTCATGGGTCAATGTTTTTATTAACGAGCAGTTCGGTTTTGGTATTTCAAAAAAAACCTTAGTTGATTTTGATTTGTTTGTTGGTAAGGAAATTTCTGAAAAAGAGATTAAGGAAATTTTAGAAAGAGATCAGCAAATTAGGGCTTTAGAAAAAACTTTTCGCTGGTTGGGCATTCGGCCACGCAGTCAAAAAGAATTAGAAAAAAAACTTCAAGAAAAGGGGTTTACGTCAAAAATTGTTAAAAAAACCTTAAAAAGATTAAGAGAGTTTGGCTATTTGGACGACAAAAGGTTTGCCTGGTCTTGGTTTGAGACAAGAAAATTATCTGGCAAGGGGAAATTTATCATTAAAAAAGAATTAAAAGAAAAGGGTATTGAGGAAGAACTAATTAAAAATATTTTAAGTCATTATTCGCCGAGTGAAGAAGTAGAAATTGCCTTAAATTTGGCCAGACGGAAAATAGTCGGATTAAAGGATCTGTCAAAACTTGAGCAAAAACAAAAGCTGGCCTGTTTTTTAGCCAGTCGAGGATTTTCTTGGCAAGCAATAATAGAAGTATTAGGAAAGATATAATAAAACGATCAATCAAAATATTGCCAAATTTAATTAGCCTCTTTTCTTGGTGTTTGTCACTTAATTCGATATTATTTTTCTTTTTCGCTTTCTTTTTTAGTTATTTTTTTTAACTTCTGAAATAATAGAACTAACGCAAGTAGCTGGGCCACCTCGCTATTAATAATCCTACTTAAAGTAGTCCTTCTTAAAGAATCTCTCAAATAATTTAAATTCATGTCAGGCTGGTGGCGTCTAGGCATTGACTCCTTCATTTTTTTCTATCTCATAAAATACACGGTTACCCTGATTTATAATACTGATCCTGTATCCTTGATAAATAAAATTAAACGAATAACCATCGGTCTGAACATCTTTTCGTTTAATTCCTACTTTTTCTAGCACCTGCAATATTTTTTCTTCTTGTTTCTTTTCTGTTTCCTGTAGTTTGGCCAATCTCTTTTCTTCTCCCTCTTCTTTTTTTGCTTTTGAATGCCTTAAATTTAGGAATAAATTGTGCTGATTGTTTTTCTCTTTCTTGCTCTTGGGCGTTTACGTCCTTGTTTTTGTCTCCTTTTTTATCTCCTCTAAAAAGATGGGGCGCAGTAAAACGATTAAAGAATAACGATTCAATAACCGCACCAGCTTGGCCAATTCTTAATATTAGAGGCTGCACAATGTATAAATTCATCTTTACCTTTTTTAGCCTAGAATCGGAATACCGATACCTTTCTATGATAAAATTTTTATATGAAAACAAAGAGACAAATTTTTTATATAATTCATAGTCTTCGCTATCCGACTCGTAAAAATGTCTTCCACTGAAAAAGTCAATAATTTCTCTTTCCGTTTCGTTTCTCGGCGTTCTATAAATAAAATATCCCCAACTATTCGATCCTTCTGATCAACAAAATGTATAGTGACTCTTTTGTTGGACATATTATAAGCATAGCCATTGGTTGAAAAAATTTTCCAGTGAAATTTCTAGCCTTTCCCATAACATAAGGCGCTGCTTCAGTTTAATTTGTTCAGGAAGCAAACGTTCAATTTCTGCTTCAATTTCTGCTTTTTTTGCTTGAATTCGTCTATTAAAGGTGAGATTTCGGCAAGCCTTTCCTTTATTTGGACAATAAAAAGTGGTTCTTTTTTCTTTTCTTTACCCAACTCGAGTCTTTTGAATTCTTCTTTTATAAATTTAATTAATTAAAAATTAATTAAATATTTTTGGCTTTTAATTTTCTCTCTTGCCCCGTAGTGATCCACTAGTTGGTGATCTACTATTGAGGTCTTTGTTAATTCTTCGCCTCAATTTAATCATTTTTAGTCATTTATTGATTTTCTAATTATTATCCTAACACTTTTTAAAACTTCGTTAAGTAGAAAGAGTCCATGCTGATTCGTGTTATTGAAAACGAAAATGTATCACATCGCCATTCTGAACCACATAATCCTTGCCCTCGATTCGCATTAATCCCTTTTCTCGAGCCAGCGGTTCAGAGCCAATATTAATCAAGTCTTGCCAATTAATCACCTCGGCTTTGATAAAACCTTTGGCAAAATCGGTGTGTATCTTGCCGGCTGCTTCTGGTGCTTTGATTCCATGCTTAACCGTCCAAGCTTGAAGAATTTTGTTTTGAGAGGTAAAAAAAGTAATCAAATCTAAAGTTTTGTAAGCCGTCAGAATGAGGTCATCAAGTTGAGAATGTTTTAGGCCATAACTAGCCAAATACTCTTTTTCCTCCCCTGGCGAGAGGTCGGCTAATTCTGCTTCAAGTTTAGCACAAAGAGGAATGGCCTGACCACTACACTCTTTTATTTTAGCCAAATCTTCTTCTGCGATGTTTAGAACATAAATAACCGGTTTAATAGTCAAAAGATTTAGGTCGCGGATTTCTTCTTTTTCTTCTTCGGTTAAATTTAGGTCTCGAGCAGAAAGTCCTTTTTCTAAGCCTGATTTTATTTTTTCCAAAATCGTTAAAATTTTTATTGCTTTTTTATCGCCCGACTTTGTTTCTTTTTTGACTTTTTCTAGTCTTTTTTCTAAAACTGTCAAATCAGCCATGATTAATTCCAAATTAACAATTTCTAAATCGATTTTAGGATTGATTTCGCCAGTCGAGTGAGGTATATTAGTATTTTTAAAATCACGGATTAAATGACAAATTAAATCTACCTCACGAATTTTAGCTAAAAATTGATTACCCAAGCCTTCGCCTTTATGAGCACCCTTGATTAAACCAGCAATATCAAAAAATTCAATATGGGTGGGGATAATTTCTTTAGGTTTTAGAACTTTGGCCAATTTATCCAATCTTTCATCAGGTACTTTAACTACCCCAACGTTTTCTCTAATCGTGGTAAAAGGATAATTGGCAATTTCAATCTGTTTTTTGGTTAATGCTTTAAAAAGCGTCGATTTGCCGACATTGGGTAATCCTACTATGCCTACCGAAAAGCCCATAAAAATAAAACTCAAAACTCAAAAATCAAAACTAACCCATTCATTATACATGGTTTATTAAACCTTGACAAATTTTTAAGATTTGTTATACTGTATTAATTTGCCATAAATAAATTGATTACGTAAAGAAAAGACGAATCGTTTTCTTGACAAAATAATTTGGTGAGGCAAAAAATTTAGTCTTATTTATTTTAAAAGGATTTTAAAAGGGAGGTTTATGGAAGAGTCAAGAAAAAAAATTGCGGTCATTTCTCTGGGTGGTTTAATTGTTGTGCCAAGACCAAATGAGGTTGACCGAAAATTTTTAGCTAATTTTCGTCGTTTGATTTTGAATTATGTCAAAAATGGATGGCATTTTGTTATTACTGTTGGCGGCGGGAAAATTAATCGACATTACAATGAAACAGCCAGGAGTATTGCGAAAATAAAAGATTTAGACCTTGACTGGCTTGGCATTGCTGTGACTAAACTTAATGCTGAACTTTTACGGGTAATTTTTTCTAACTTTGCTTATCCAGAGGTAATTGTTGATCCAAATACTAAAATTAAAACAAGAAGACCAATAATTATTGGTTCTGGCTGGTTACCTGGTTGTTCAACTGATAAAGATGCGGTTTTGTGGGCAATTAACGTTAGGGCAAAAAAAGTTTTGAATTTGAGTAACATTGACTATATTTATGATAGGGATCCGAATAAGTTTTCCAGGGCAAAGCCTTTTGAAAAATTGACTTGGGATGCATATCAAAAACTGATTGGTGGTAAATGGCGGCCGCGAATGAATGTTCCTTTTGATCCAATTGCTGCAAGATTGGCAGAAAAGTATGGATTAACTGTTGTATTTTTGAACGGTCGCAATTTGCCAAATCTTAAAAATTTCTTTGCTGGCAAAAAATTTGTTGGTACCACAATTAGTTAAGATAAGTTTAAGGGGTAAGATGGTTTGTCCCTTTTTTATTTTCTGCTAATCTAAAATTAGTTTATGAATCGTTGGTTTTCTAATCAGTTTTTATGCCTAAACGCTTACCAAAAAGCTTGCGCAAATTTATTCGTTCTGAAAAAGCGAAAATTCGTCGCTCTGTTTCTAGTTTGGCTGAACAACAGCGTCTTATTAAAGAACTTTATCAAAAATTCAATTTAAAAATTTAATTATGGAGGTTCCCTTAATTATCTTTCTCTATATTTATCTCGGCTTAGCTGCGGTTTGCAGTCTTTTCTTTTTGGCTAATCTTTATCATGTCATTCGTTTTGGCACTTTAAACTTTGGTACAGTTTTTATGTCTTTTATTTTTCTTTGCGGAGTGACGCTTTTAGTTTTTTTTACTTATCAACAAATTCAGGTTATTGACTGGCAGCAAAAGATTCAAATCGGTCGATGGCTGCTATTTTATAAATCTAAACTAGAATTACCCAAAATCATCCCGGAATTTGAAAATCTTGAGATAAATTTACCAAATAAATAACTTTGAATTTTGGGATATTTTATGGATCCCATCTATCGCTTATTTAATCTCGATTTTGCGGAGCGGGTAATTTATAAAACTCGGCCTCATTGGTTTATTTTTTTCAAAAAGCTTCTGGTTTTTCTAATTGAAGCCGCGGTGCCGATAATTATTTATGGCATAATCATTAATTTTTATCCAACCTTACTCATTGACCAACGAGTTTTTGCTATTCTTTTTTTGGCTGCTAGTCTTTATTATTTTTTTGTTTGGTTAATTTTATTTTACAACTGGGTTGATTATTATCTTGATTTATTTATTATCACTGATAAGCAAATTATTGATGTTGCTCAAGCCGGAATTTTTAATCGGACAGTGGTAAAATATCCTTTATTTCGGGTTCAAGATGTTATGGCTGAGTCAAAGGGTGTTTTCCCAACCATTCTTCATTTTGGTGATTTAAATATTCAGACAGCTGGAGCAGCGCAAAGAACAAGTTTTAAAAATATTCCCGAACCATTTAATGTGGCGGATCGGATTAATAATTTGATTAAAAATTTAACGGTGAAATAATAGATTTTTTCAATTTGACAAATAGTATAAATAGTTTAAACTAAAAAATACGAATTTGCCCCGTATTTTTTTATTATTTTTACCTTAGCTCTAATTCTACGGAATAATGGTTCTGCGCGGTGTCGCGTTAAAAAAAGGGGGGGTATGCTATTTGTACTCGTGTCTCACAGGGTTAAAGGGGAGATAAATTATATATTATATATAGCTATAACCATATTTTGGATAGCAAAATTATGGCAGAATACCCCGTTTCTAATAAAAATTTTTCGATTATATCTCAAAAATTTTAAGAAAACAACATGAACATCACCGAACTTGCCCGTCGACTAAAAATTACCCCAAAAGAACTCAGAGAAAAATTGCCTGAGCTTGGTTTTGACATTGGTAAAAAAGCCATTCAGATTCCTGATGAGCAAGCGGCTAAGGTGATGGAAAAATGGCAAGAAATGAAAAGAATTGAAAATTTGCGAGAAAAACTCTTGGTCCAAAAAGAAGCAGCGGTTAAAGAGGAAGAAAAAAAAGAAGGGGAACGAAAATTTGTTATCCCACCCGTTATTACTGTTCATAGTTTAGCTAAAAAACTAAATCTGCCAGTAGCTAAAGTTATTAATGAACTCTTAAAGAATGGAGTGATTGCTACTATTAATGATAATTTGGATTTTGAAATTGCCGCTATTATTGCCGAAAATTTGGGCTTTAAAGCAGAAAAAGGTGGGGCAGAAGAAAAAACTATTTCTCTTAAAGAAAAACTGGAAGAGGTGGCTAAAAAAGAGGGAAAAAAGAAACTAATGCTTCGGCCGCCGGTGGTGGTGGTGCTTGGCCACGTTGATCATGGTAAAACTTCTTTGCTTGATGCTATTCGTGAGACAGAAGTGGCAATGCAAGAAGATGGGGCAATTACTCAGCATATTGGTGCCTATCAAGTAGAAGTAAATTTCAAGGATTATGGCAAGCGGATTTTGACTTTTATTGACACGCCTGGACATGAAGCTTTTAATGAAATGCGTAGTCGTGGTGGCCAAGTAGCTGATTTAGCTGTTTTAGTTATCGCTGCTGATGATAAGGTTCAACCGCAAACTTTAGAATCAATTAAGGTTATTCAAGAAACAAATTTACCCTTTGTTGTTGCTCTGAACAAAATTGATCTACCAGAAGCAGATCTTGAGCGAATCAAAAAACAGTTGTCAGAAATTAATCTTGTCCCAGAAGATTGGGGAGGGGAGGTGATTTGTGTGCCAGTTTCTGCTAAAACAAAAGAAGGCCTAACTAATCTTTTAGAAATGCTTTTACTTTTAGCTGACTTAGAAAAAGAAAAATACCTTGTTGATCCTGATCGGCCAACTATTGGCGTGGTAGTGGAAAGTCATCTTGATAAAGGCGAAGGCCCGATAGCTACGGTCTTAATTTACACTGGTACTCTTTTTTGGCGTGATTGTGTTTTAGTTGGTCATAGTTTTGGACGAATAAGAACAATGAGAGATTTTCATGGCCGGACAATCAAACAAGCTATACCCGGCATGCCGGTTCAAATTGTTGGTCTAAAAGATATTCCGCCAGTTGGTAGTTTGTTAGAAGCAATAAGGGATGTTAAGGAGTTTAAAAAGCGAATTAAGAAAATTTCTTATAAGGCAACAAGACCGATGATTGTCAAGGGCAGAGGAGAAGAGAAAGAGGGGCCAGTTTTAAAAGTAATTTTAAGGGCTGATGTAATTGGTTCGCTTGAAGCCATTATTGAATCCCTCAAAAAAATAGAGAAAGAACAACAAGAGGTAAGAATAGAAATAATTAAAAAAGATTTGGGCGATCTAACCGAATCTGATGTGATTTTAGCCCAAACAACCAAGGCTTGGCTGGTTGGCTTTCAGATTAAAGCCTTGTCAACAGTTATGAAATTAGCTGAGGAGCGAGGGGTTGGGGTTTATCTTTTTAAAGTCATTTATGATTTGATTGAAGAGGCAAAAAGACAGATTAATATGTTGCTACCGCCGGAGATTCTTGAGATATTTTTAGGTAAAGCCAAAGTTTTAATTTTATTTAGAAAAAGCGGTCAGGAAATGATTGTTGGAGCGAAAGTAATTGAAGGTAATATTCTTAAAAATACAAAATTTAGACTTTGGCGAGCTGGTCAACTTCTTGATGAGGGCGCTATTCTCCAGCTTCAAGTTAATAAGCAGGATGTCGATGAGGTTAAAACCGGGACAGAGTTTGGCATGCGTTTAATCTGTAAAACAACCATTGAAGTTGATGACGAATTGGAGGTTTATCAACAGAAAAAAAAGGAGAGAAAAGTATTTGAATAAAAATGAGTTGGAGAAAAAAAATTATCATTATTATTTGTGTCCTAATTATTATTGGTATTTTTGATTATTGGCTTTGGGCGCCAAGAAAGACAATAAATCATACATTAACTGATTCAGGCAATAAAGAGGTAATAGAGCCAAAAAATTTAATAAATAAAGAGTTTAATAATGCTACTAACGAAAATAAAGAGAAACTGCGGTTTTTTAATAATCAATCCGAAGAGCTGTTAAACCGTGGTCAAGGAACAACTGGGCAGGCCGAAATTGAACCATCAGTTTTACTTTTTGTACCTTTTACTTCGCAAGCTCCTTATACTAAATGGGACCAACTTTATAATGAAGCTTGTGAGGAGGCAGTTTTAATTATGGCTCGGGCCTGGTTAAAAGACGAAAAATTAACTGCTGGTAAAGTTGATGAGGAGATTCGAAAAGCTGTTGCTTGGCAAGAAAAACATTGGGGTGGTCATTACGATTTACCAGTGGAAAAAATCGTTGAATTAGCAAAAGAATTTTTTCAAATTGAAAAAATTCGCCTTGAATACGGGATTGAAATAAATGATATAAAAAGAGAACTTTCTAATGGTCATTTAGTCATTGTGCCAACAGCTGGTCGTATTTTAGAAAATCCTTATTATCGTCAACCGGGGCCGTATTACCATATGCTAGTGGTAATTGGTTATAATGGAAGAGAGATGATTACTAATGATCCTGGCACAAAACGTGGTCAGGGTTTTAAATATTCTTATGAAAATTTTTATAAAGCGATTCATGATTGGCCTGGACCCTTTGGTTCAACTAAAGATGAGGTGAATATTTTGGCAGGGAGAAAGGCGATGATAATTATTGAAAACTGATTCAATAAAAATTTAATGGGCTATTTAGTAATTGATAAACAGGTGTTTAATTTCATTTATTCCGAATCGATAAATAGATTTTATGCATCGATTTTTGTTAAAAGAGTATAAAAGGGATGGTCATATTTTTTTTCTTTATAACCGAGAACAAATTCATCAAATTAAAAATGTTTTAAAATTAAAGAAAGGAGAAGAAACTATTGTTTTTAATCAGAAGGGCACAGAAATTACTTTAAGATTAGAAAAAATTTCTGATCAAGAAATTATCAGTCAGATTATTAGGGTAGAGAAGGTAAATCGCGAATTGTCACTCAAAATAAATTTGTATCAAGCTCTTTTGAAATATGATAATTTTGATTGGGTATTAAAAGAAGCAACTAGTTTGGGCGTGGCGGGGTTTGTCCCGATTATTACCGAGAGAACGGTCATCAAAGAGGTGGGGTCTAACAAATTAAGGCGTTGGCAGAAAATTATTGAAGAAGCAGTTGAACAATCCGGCAGATGCGAGGTGCCCCTAATAAATAAACCGATTTTATTTAAGAAAGCCATAGAAAAGACAGGAAGGCACTTGCGTTTAATGTCTGAATTAAGTAGTCAAAATAGTTTGCGGCAAATCCTTCCTCTGGAAAGGCCTAGGGAAATAGATATTTTTATTGGTCCAGAGGGTGGATTTACGAAGAATGAGATAATAGAGGCGAGAAATCAAAGTCTTAAATTATTCAATTTTGGTTCGCTTGTTCTTCGCGCTGAAGCTTTTAGTATAGCTATTGTGGCGGCTATTAGATATCATTATATTTAAGTTTAAATATTTTTATGATTGTATTTTTCCCTTTTCTTAGTGTTTTGGTTGTTAGTTTAATTTCTCTGGTTGGCGTTTTTATTTTGTTTATCAGAGCTGACAAGCTAAAAAACATTTTATTGTTTTTGGTTAGTTTTTCTACTGGTGCTCTTTTGGGCGATGTTTTTTTTCATCTTTTACCGGAAAGCGTTGGGAAAAACGGTTTTAATAACAAACTGGCTACTAGTATTTTAATCGGTCTATTTGTCTTTTTTGTTTTAGAAAAATTTATTCGTTGGCGACATTGTCATATCCCAACTTCAGCAGAACATCCCCACCCTCTCGGTTATATGAATCTTGTTGGTGATGCGGTTCATAATTTTATTGATGGTATGGTTATCGCTGCTTCTTACTTATTTGGTCTGCCTCTTGGTTTGGCGACCAGCTTAGCAGTTATTTTTCATGAAATTCCACAAGAAATTAGTGATTTTAGTGTTTTGATTTATAGTGGTTTTAGTCGGCAGAAGGCTATATTTTTTAATTTTTTTTCTGCTATTTTTGCTATTTTGGGCTGTTTTTTTATTCTATTACTTGGTCGTTTAAGCGAAGATTTTATTTTCTTTCTCGTTCCCTTTACTGCCGGCGGTTTTTTTTATATTGCTGGCTCTGATTTGATTCCGGAATTACACAAAGAAGCATCGGCTAAAAAATCCGTTTTACAATTATTGGCTTTATTGAGCGGTTTGGCTGTGATGTATGTTTTAAAAATTATTAGTCAATAATTATTGGTCTGATAATTTTTAACAATAACATGAAACGCCTATCTTAATTGTGCGTTAGCGTACTGACAAAAATTCGTTTTTATTCAAGGTCAATAATTCTTCTTACGATTTTTATCTAATAATTATGATATCTCCTCTAAACCAATCTTTTACCTTGCTATAGCGCGTTAACACATTGATACAGAGATAAAAATAGATGAGATAAGCTAACAACAGGAGTGAAATTTTGTATAATCCTATGATGATTCGAATATTGGCGATTCGAATATTATAAATTGACCGGTTTGGCTTTATAGATATTTTACACAAGTTGATGCGTTTTGCCTTAGCAGAATCTGAATAGGGTAATGCAATACAAACTCATCTAATATCATCATGCATATTAGTGTGTTAACACGTTAAGACATAAGACGAGAAAAGTAATTATATCTGACGATTGTCTGACGGTTTAAATTTTTCTTAATAGATTTTTGGTTTATTTTCGTGCCCCATTGTTTATCCTCTTTCTTTTCTTTGTGTTAATATATTAAGACAATTAAAAACAAACTCGGAAAATATTGGAAAATATAAAATATTGGAAACAGATATTTCTCTTTATCGGAATAAATCAAAAGAAATAAAAGCAGTGATGGTGGTAATAATATAAGAATAAAAATATTCTATTATTATATATTATATAACAATTTGTTCCTCAAGAAACTTTTTGAAGATTTTGGCTTAT
>FWPU01011568.1_pt1 | contig 12241 bp, 9 predicted proteins | sample 2228361 | NCBI WGS metagenome assembly FWPU01 (sample SAMEA103939777, study PRJEB20133) | metagenome | reverse complement strand
CCACCCCCGCCCTCCACCCCAGCCGCGACAAGCGCGGCGAGCACGCCCACGTGCTCCGGCACGGCGACCGACAGCCGGACCGGCCCCTCCCGCAGTCCCGGGGCCCACCTCGAAACGAGGGTCTCGATCTCTTTCCGCACGCCGTAGGGTCTCGCCCGAGGGCAGACGTATTATGCCCAAGGTGCGGGCCCGAGTTCGCACCCTCTTACAACCGGTCCCTGTCGAACGGATGGACCACCACCTGCCGCACGCCGGGCAGGGCGCGGAGGTCCGCCTCCAGGTCCGACGCGGTCCCCACGACCACGATCACCATCCCGTCCGGGTGGTACCAGCGCGACATGGCCCGGTTCACGGCCTCCCGAGTCTGCTCCCGCACCCGGCGGACGTACGTCTCGATGAAGTCCGCCGGCCGCCCGTACAAAAGGTTCGCCAGCATCTCGTCCGCCCGCTTGCGGGCCGTCTCGATGCGAAACGGGAACTGGTTGGACAGGTGGTTGCGCGCGAAGGAGACCTCCTCGTCGCCCAGGCCCTCCTCGGCAACCGCGCGGACCAGGTCCAAAGCCAGGCGGATCGCAGCCACCGTGTCCTTGCTCGCCGGGAAGAACCGGATCGCCAGGGTCCCGAACTCCCGTCCCCCCGTCACCTGGGACGAGACCCCGTAGGACCAGCCCCGCTTCTCGCGGATCTCGCGCATCAGCCGCGACGTGAAGGTCCCGCCAAACGCCGTGTTCCCCACGAGCACCGGGAACAGGTCCGGGTCGCTCCAGCCGAGCGACGGGTGTCCCATCACCACCTGGGCCTGCGTCCGATCGGGCTTGTCCACGATCAGCACGTGCAGCCCCTCGACCGCAGGCGGCCCCGGCAGCGCTGCCCGTTCCAGCCGGCCGGCCCGGACCCCCCTGGCCACCGTCCTCACAAAGCGCCTCGCCCCGGCCTCGTCAATCGCACCGGCGAGGACCACGATGAGGTTCCCCCGCCGCGCGTGCTCGCGGTAGAACTCCCGGCAGTCCGAGGCCCGGATCGCCTTCACCGTGTCCAGGTACCCCATCGAGGGTCGGCCCAGCGGGTGGTCGCGGTACAAGAAGCGCGAGAAGAAGTGCCGGGCGAGTTCCGCGTCGTCGTTGCGCACGTTCAGCAGGTCCTCGAGCACGAGCGCCCGCTCCTGCTCGAACTCGCGCTCCGGAAAGGTCGGGTGGGCCAGGATGTCCGCGAGGATCGCCGCATAGCGGTCCTGGAAACGCGGCATGAAATCGCCGTATAGCCCGATGACCTCCTTCTGGGCCGTGGCCTCCAGTTCGGCCCCGAGGTCCGCGACCTCGTCCACAATCTCTTGATACGAGCGCGTCTTGGTCCCTCGCAGAAGCATCCGCGCAGTCAGGTGTGCAAGCCCCTCCTTCCCGGCCGGGTCGCGCAAAGCCCCCGCCTCGAACAGCACCTGCACCGCGACCAACCCCGCGTCGGGATCGGGGACGTGGATCAGCCGGACCCCATCGCATTCGAGGAGGGCGTCGGGCGCCCCCCTTCCAGTCACTCCCGATGCCATGCCCCCCCCCACCAGCCCGGTGGCGATTCCCCACCCCACCATAGCCGTGCACAACCTACCGGCCATTCCTCGACTCCCCGGCGCTCCCGCCCGCAGCGGGCTTCGCGATCACGAGGTTCAGCCGGTCCCGCGCCAGGTAGCGCGCGACCACGCGCTTCACGTCCTTTGCGGTCACCGCCCTCACCCGGTCCACGAACTCGAACATCAGCCGGTAGTCCCCGGCCGTCATCTCGTACAGCCCCAGTTGCGTCGCCTTGGATCCGGCGGTCTGGAGGGACCGCAGGAAGGCCGCCTCGGTCGAGTTCCGGGTCCGCTCCAGTTCGGCCGGGGTCGGCCCCTCCCGCCCGAGCCGGACGATTTCAGCCAGCAGGACTTCCACGGCGTCCTCCGCGGCCTTGCCCTCGTTCAGCACCACGTCCGCGACCGCGATCCCGTCCAGCGCGAAGGCCTCCACGGTCCCGTCGACGTCCGAGGCCAGACCCCGTTCCTCGACCAGGGCCCGATATACTCGTGATGATTCGTTGTCGAACAGGATCCCGTTGACCACGTCCAGGGCCGCACCGTCGGGGTGGTCCGCGGGCACGGCCCGCCAAGCGAGTTTCGCCTTCTCGGTCGCGACCGGGAGGGTCAGGGTCCGCGAACGCATCGCCTCTTGTTCAGGCGGGGCCTCGGGGCGGGAGCGGGGCACCTCGACCGCCGGGATCGGGCCGTACAGGCGGCCCAGGGTCCTCAGGACCTCGCCGGTGTCCACGTCCCCGACCACGACGATGGTCGCGTTGGACGGTGAGTAGTACGTCCGGTAGAACCCCAGGCAGTCCTCGAGCGACAGGGCCTGAAGGTCCTTCATGCTGCCGAGCGTCGGATGGCCGTACGGATGGTCCCCATAGACCATCGCCATCAGGGCCTCGTCCATCGCGCCGTCGGGGTCGTTTTCGACGCGGAATCTCCGCTCGTTCTTCACGACCTCGCGCTCGGAGTCCAGTTGCTCCTGGTCCAGGACCAGGGCCGTCATGCGGTCGGACTCGAGCCGAGGCGCGAGTGTCCACCCGTCCGCCGGCAGGTTCTCGTAGTAGAAGGTCCAGTCGAGCCAGGTGGCCGCGTTCGTCTGGGCCCCGGCCTCCTCCAGCAGCCGGTCGAAGACCTCGTGCGGGTGCGTCTTCGTCCCCTTGAACATCAGGTGCTCGAACAGGTGCGCGATCCCCGTCCGCCCCGGCGCCTCGTGGCGCGATCCCACCGCGAACCACGTCTGGAAGGACACGACCGGGGCCTGGTGGTCCTCGAGGACCAGGACCCGCAAGCCGTTCCCCATCTCGAAGTGCGCCACCTCCCGCCCGGTCCCGAAGCGGCGCGTGCTCAGCAGCCGGATCGGGGCCGCCTCCGGGACCATCGCCGAGACCTCCGCCACGACACGGGCCCAGTTCCTCGCCCCCGGAGAACCGACACGCGCAGCCGGCGCGTGTTGCTTCGCTCTGGATTCCATCCGTGCTTTCTCCTGCCCGCTCCCGGCGCGGGCGTGAGCAGGCGCGTACGCGAAGACCGCCGCGACGACGAGCCGCCACCCGGACCGGATCGGCCTTTCCAGCATCCCTATCTCCCCTCGCGCCACAGGCGGGTGTCCAGGTAGTCCGCGAGCCGCTCCACCCGCTCCCTGGCCCCGGAAGACCCGGACAAATCCGGCAGCGCGACCACCGGCAGGGGCACGTGCCGGGTCAGGCGCGCGGCGTGATCGCGCTGCATCTCGTCGCGGGCCGCCATGAACAGGGCTGCTCGCGCCGCGCCCGTGACCGGGTCCGCCGGGTCGCGCGGCCCCGCGAAGACCTGGAGCAGCCTCCTCCGTGCCGGGGTCAGGCCATGGTCCTGGACCCCGTTCAAAAACACCGGACCGAACGGAAGGCCGTGACGGACGGCCAGTCGCTCGTAAATCTCGATCCCCTCGGCCACCGGCATCTCCTCCGGCGTCGTCACAATGTGAAACCGGGTGAACCCGCTGTCAAGCAGGAGGGTCTTCATGCGGCGCGCGTCCTCCGCGAGCGGTCCGCTCGCGACCGCCTCGCTGACCGCGAACGGGGCCGAGAACAACGCGACCCCGTGGCCTGTGGCCGGCGCGTCCAGGACGACCACGTCGGGCGCACGGCCGCGGGGCAGACCGTCGGTGGCGACGTAGAGTACCTTCCCGATCACCAGGATCTCCGGCACCCCGGGGATCGCCGGGAGGATGCGACGAACGAGCGGGTTCTCGAACACGAGCCGGTACAGTGCCTGGAAGCGCAGTTTCATCAGGCCGTACTCGCGCAGCGCATCCTCCCAGGTCACACGGATCGCGAGCAGGCCCGGGGCGCACGCGACAGGCTCAGCCCCGCGCGGAAGCACCCCGAAGACGTCGGGGACCCCCTGGCGGGCCGACACCTCCACGACCACCACGCGGAGCCCCCGGCGAGCGGCCGCCAGTCCCATGGCCGCCGCGACCGTCGTGCGCCCCACGCCCCCCTTCCCGGCGACGACGTTCAGGCGAGGGATCGCGGACGACATCCCGACCTCCAGGGGAACCCCATGGCCTGCGCGACCGCCGCGGTCGCTACGCGGGGTCTCGATAGCGTTCCCGGATCGCGTTGAAGTCCTGGATCGCCCCGAACATTGCATCCACAATGTCTGGATCGAAGTGCCGGCCGCGCTCGCGGCGGATCGTGGCCTCGGCCTCGTCAGCGGAGAAGGCCTCCTTGTAGCACCTCCGGGTGGTCAGCGCGTCATAGACATCGGCCAGGGCCACGACCCGGGCCTCGAGCGGGATCTCGGACCCCGCGAGACCGCGGGGGTAGCCCTGGCCGTCGTAATGTTCGTGATGGGACAGCGCGATGTTGCGGGCCATCTCTTCGGCCTGGGCCAGCCCCAGCAGTTCGTATCCATAGACCGTGTGGAGTTTCATCTGCTCGTATTCTTCCGGCGAGAGCCGGCCTTCCTTCTTCAGGATCGCATCCGGGATGCCGACCTTGCCCACGTCGTGCAGGGAGGCGTATCGCCGGATCTTGCCCGCGAAGAGCGCGTCCTTCCCGATCTGGAGGGCCAGGACGTGGCTGTACGCGCAGACGCGCTTGATGTGTAGCCCGGTGTCGGTGTCCCGTAGGGCGTTGGCCATCTCGAGGGCCCCCACGATCCCGATGGTCAGGGTCTCGAGCTCCTCCGTGCGCTCCTGGACGAGGGCCTCGAGGTGCATCTTCTCGTCCTGGAGCAACCGATTCTTGTAGTCGAGTTCGTCGTGCAGGGTCTTGATGCGCATCAGGCTGCGCACGCGGGCCCGCAGTTCGGTCGGGTGGAAGGGCTTGGTCAGGAAGTCGTCCGCGCCCGCCTCCAGGCCGCGCACCTTGTCGCGCAACTCCTCCAGGCCGGTCACCAGGATGATCGGGATCATCCGCGTCGCGGGGTTCCCCTTCAACCGCTCGCAGAGCGTGAACCCGTCCACGCGCGGCATCATCACGTCGAGGACCACCAGGTCGGGCCGCACGCCGTCAGACACCGCGTCGAGCACCTCCTGGCCGTCGTGGAACTTGTGCAGCGTGTAGTTCTGCGAGGCGAGCGACTTCTCGAACAGGAGGAGGTTCCGGTCCTCGTCGTCCACCAGGAAGACGACCTTCTCGGCACCGGGAGGATACGCGGCCATCCCGAAGTCCCGCGCGGGCCGAAGGCATTGTACGGCGCGATGCGACCCGCGACAAATTCTTCTTCGTGGACGTGCACGTGCACGTGGACGTTGACGTGGACGTGGACGACCTGAAACCGCCCGGTCTTGTTCGGATACGTCCACGTCCACGATCACGTGCACGTGGAAGGAAAGTCCCATCGCAGATCGCTCACAAGGTCCGCGCGTTGACGTGCCCCGCGCGATTGTCTATCCTCGCGCCCGATGCCGCCCTTCACCTACAGGTCCGCGGGCGTGGACGTGGAGGCCGCCGGCGCCTTCACGGACGACATCGCCCGGCTGGTGGCCGGGACCCGAACCCCCGAGGTCGTCGCCGGGATCGGGGGGTTCGCCGCGGCCTTCGCGCCCGATTTGGCCGGGATGACCCGGCCCCTGCTCGTGTCCGGCACCGACGGCGTCGGGACCAAACTGAAGGTCGCCTTCGCCACGGGCATCCACCACACCGTGGGGATTGACCTCGTGGCCATGTGCGTGAACGACGTCCTGACCACCGGGGCGCGGCCCCTCTTCTTTCTGGACTACTTCGCGACCGGGCGCCTGGATCGCGGCGTCGCGCTGCGCGTGATCGAGGGCATCGTCGAGGGGTGCCGCCAGGCCGGGTGCGCCCTCGTTGGGGGCGAGACCGCCGAGATGCCCGATTTCTATCCCCCCGGGGAGTACGACCTCGCGGGGTTCGCGGTGGGGCTCGTGGACCAGGCGCGTCTCGTGGACGGGTCCGGGTGCCGCCCGGGCGACATCCTGATCGGGATCGCGTCCTCCGGGCTCCACTCCAACGGGTTCTCGCTCGTCCGCAGGGTCCTTCAGGCCCGCGGCGCGGACCTTGGACAGGTCTATCCGGGCCTCGACCGACCGCTCGGCGAGGTCCTCCTGACGCCCACCCGGATTTACGTCCAGCCCGTCCTGGCCCTGCTCGGCCGCGTCCCGGTCAAGGCCATGGCCCACGTCACCGGCGGTGGGATCCCGGGGAACCTCCCTCGCGTCCTCCCGGCAGGGCTGCGCGCGGTGGTCCGGGAGTCCGCGCTCCCGTTCCCCCCGATCTTCCGGTTCCTCCAGGGCAACGACATCCCCGACAGCGAGATGAAGGCGGTCTTCAACCTGGGCGTGGGCTTCCTCCTGGTCGTCGCCCCCGAGAACGCGGACGCGGCCCTCTCCCTCCTGGCCGAGGCCGGCGAGACGCCGTTTTGGGCCGGCCGTCTAGAGGAGGGCCCGGGAGGGGTCGCATGGGAATGAGTGGTCACACCGCCGGGCAGGTCCCCATCGCCATCCTGATCTCGGGCCGCGGCAGCAACATGGTCTCTCTCGTCGTCGCGGCCCAGGAGGGCCGGCTCTCGGCGGACATCCGCGTCGTGGTGAGCAACCGCCCCGACGCGCCGGGGCTCGCGCGGGCCGCGGAGTTAAGCGTCCCCACGGCGGTCCTCGACCACCGCGAGTTTTCGACCCGCGAGGCGTTCGACGCGGCCCTGGCTGACGAACTGGAACGGCGCGGCGTGCGCTTTGTGGCCCTCGCGGGCTTCATGCGGGTTCTGACCCCGGTGTTCCTCCGCCGGTTCGCGGGCCGCGTCCTGAACATCCACCCGGCCCTTCTGCCCTCGTTTCCGGGCATGCACGCCCAGCGACAGGCCCTCGAGTACGGGGTGCGCGTGACCGGTTGCACGGTGCACTTCGTGGACGAGGGCGTGGACACGGGACCGATCGTGGCCCAGGCCACGGTACGCGTGCGGGACGACGACACGGAGGAGACGCTCGCCGCGCGCATCCTGGCGGTGGAACACTGGCTGTACCCGGTGGCGCTCGAGGCGGTCCTCACGGGCCAGGTGAGCATTGTCGGGCGACGGGTCCACTGGGCGGATGACCCGGGGGAACCCCTCGGTCCGGTCGTTGTCTGAGGAATCCAACGATGCCGAGGTCGTCGTACGACGTGGTCATCGTGGGGACGGACCTCCCCGCGCTCGTGTTCGGGGCTCTCGCGGCCAAGAAGGGGTATCGCGTCCTGGTTCTCGGGCATGGGGGCAAGGAAAACGTTTACGAGGTCGAGGGGTACCACTTCGTGCGGCAGCCACACCTCCTGTTCGGGTTCCCGGACTCCTCCCCGATCCGCGAGGCATTCCGGGAACTCGCCCTTGCCCCGGAGATGCGCAACCTCCCCAGGCCGCTGTCGCCCACGTGCAGCCTGGTCCTGCCGGATGCCCGCATCGAGGTCTCTCACATGAAGGGGGTCCTCGAGGACGAGGTCGCGCGGGAGTTCCCGGGCAGCCTCGCCGCCTTCCGCGACCTGGCGCGCCGGCTCCCCGAGGTCGAGGCCGCGATCGAGCCCGCGCTCGCCCAGGGCCCTCCCCTGCCCCCGGGCGGCCTGCGCGAGTACCTCACCTACCGTCGCCTGGCCAGGGCCCTTGCGCCCGTGGCCCGCATGGACCTGCTGGGCGAGTTCGGCTCCGACCCCCGGAGACGGGCCTTCCTGGCCGCGCCGGTCGCGGCCCTGTCAGGCCTGTACGACCCCGTGTCCCACCCCATCCCCTTCGTACGCCTCGCGAACCACCTGCTGCGCGGGCTCTACTTGGTCGAGTGGGGCCTGGATGCCCTCAAGGCCCTGTTCCTGGACCGCATCCGCAACAACTCCGGGGACGTGAGGCTCGGGGACTTCGTGGACATGTTCGTGGTGCGGCGCGGGCGCATCCACGAGGTCGAGGTCCGCGCCCGGGACGAGGCCATCGGCGTGGGTCTCCTCGTGGCCGGCACGCGCCTGCGCGACTGCCTGGACCTCATCCCGGAGGGCCAAGCGAAGCGCCGTTACCATGCCCGGGTGGACCGTGTTCGGCCGTCGCACTTCCTCGTGACCGTCAACGTCGGCGCGAACCGGGAACTGATCCCGGAGGGCATGGCGCGCACCGCCTTCGTCATCTCGGACCCATCGGCCCCGCTGGAGGGCCACAACCTCCTGATCCTCCAGGTGGACCCGGCGATGGAGCCCGTGGACGCGGTGGACCCGGCCCGTGCCACCCTCGCGGTGTCGGCGTTCCTGCCCGCGTCGCGCATGGACGGGAAGGTCCCGTCCCTCCAGGCATTTCACGAGGCAATGCTCCGCGCCCTGCGGTCCTTCCTCCCGTTTTTGGACGAGCACCAGGCGGTCGTGTCACCCGCGGCGATCGGGATCAACCCCAGAACCGGCGAGCCAGTCGTGGACCCGGCCGGACTCAAGGCCATCTATCCCGACACCCTCCCGCGCAGCCTGGACCTCCTGACCTGGCCCCTGAGGACCGGATACAAGAACCTCCTGTTCCTCGGGGAGGACGCGATGGGGCCGCTCGGCTTCGAGGGCTCGTTCTGGCTCGCGTTCATGGCCATGGAACGACTGAAGCGGCACATCCAGTTGAAGAACGTGATGGCATGAAGGTGGGGCTCAAGGTCCGAGGTTCGAGGCTCGAGGCCCAGGGTGCGCCGCCGTCCCTCACCCTGTTAGTCGTGGCGTTGATATTGTGTACAGGATGGTTCTCCGAGGCCCGTGATCTGTCCGCGGTCCTGACCCTCCCCGATGCCATCGCGTACGCCCGGGAGCACAGCGGGCTCGTTGCCGCGGCGCGCGCCGGGACCGAGGCCCTGGAGGCGAAACTGCGCCAGGCCGAGTGGGCCGCCTGGCCCCACGCCTCGGTCCGGGCCCTCCTCGCCCCGATGGCGCGCCAGTACGGCAACCCGGTTGCGGGCGGCACGGACCTCGGGGAATGGGGCGTGTTTGCGTACACCGAGGTCACGGGGACGTGGCCACTCTACACCTTCGGCAAGGTCTCGAACCTGAAAGAGGCCGCGCGCCGCGGGGTGGACGTGGGGCGCGCCCGCGAGGAGATCGCCCGCGCCGAGGCCGCCTTCCGCGTGAAGCGGGGGTTCCAGGCCCTGGCCTTGGCGCGCGAGATGGCCGAGGTGATCCGGGAGGGGCGCGACTACCTGGACAAGGCCCGCCGTCACCTGGACGACCTCGAGGCCACAGACGACCCCTCGTTCGACCCCGTGGACCGCATGAAGATGCGCGTGTACGAGGCGTCGGTGCTGGGGCGGGAGTTGCAGGCGACGCGCGGGGCCGAGGTCGCCAGGGCCGCGTTGCGCGTGGCCCTGGGTCTCCAGCCATCCGACCCGGTGGACTTCGAGGCAGGCGCGCCCCGGCCCGTGGAGGTGCCGGAGGACCTGTCGCTCGAGGACCTGGTGCGTCGGGCCCTGGAGTCCCGCCCGGACCTTTTGGCGCTGCGCCGCGGCCTCCGGGCCCGGGAGGCCGAGGTCGCGGCCCGCCGCGCCGCGTTCTTCCCCAACCTGTTCGTGGCGGGTCAATTCCGGTACGGATATTCCAACGTGGCGGACCCTCAGCCGAGCCCCTTCGCCAACGACCCGTTCAACACCTACACGGCCGGAGGGGCGATCGGGATCGAGATGGACCTGGAGGTCGGCAAGAAACTCGGAGAGTTGCGCGAGGCGGAGTCCGAGGTGGAGCGCCTGCGCGCCGAGACGCGCGAGGCCGAGAACGCGGTGCGCCTGGAGGTCGAGAAACTCTACGGCGAGATGCGCGACGCGCGGCGCATGGTCGCGGCCCGGCAGGACGCGGTCGCCGCGGCCCGGGGGTGGGTCATTGCCAAGACGGACCTGTACGACAACGACCTGGGCGACCTGGACCACGTGCTGGCCGCGCTCGTGCAGTTCTTCCAGGCGCGGGTGGACTCGCTCCAGGCCGTCCACGACTTCAACGTGGCCGTGGCGTCGCTCGAGCGCGCCATCGGCGGGGACCTGTCAACGTCCCCCGAATGAAACAGGCTGGGGCCACGTCTGATCCATCAGGTCTTTCTGGTGCCAACTGGCGCAGCAGGGCGGGACGCTCTCGTGGGCGTGGGCGAGACGTGACGCTGAATGGACCAACGAAGTACTGGGGGACACGACGATGAAGAACGCGCGGTTCACCTGGACGATCTCGCTGCTTGTCACGGCCTTCGCGGCCGAGGGGAACACCGCCCCGGCCGACCCCATTTCCCTGATCAAGGCGAAGTATGCCGAGATCGAGGACGTGGTGGCCCGCAACCCGGAGCAGGCGCCGATGCGCGCGGGGATCCGGCAGGTCATGGACACCTTCGTGGACTACCGGGAACTTGGGCGGCGCACGCTGGCCGGGGAGTGGGACCGCCTGGACAAGAGGCAGCGCGACGAGTTCGTGGAGGAGTTCAAGAAGATGATCCAGCGGACCTACGTCAAGCGATTCAACCCGAACAAGAAGGTCGAGATCGAGTACCACGGCACGCCCGAGCGCCAGAAGGACGGGAGCGTGCTCGTGGCGACCACGGTGCGCTCGGGCCGGTCCGAGGCGCGCGTGGACTACCTGTTCCACCGGCGGGCCAACCGGTGGTGGGCCTTCGACGTGATCATTGACGACGTGAGCATGGTCAAGAACTATCGCAAGCAATTCCATGACATCGTCCGACGAGACGGTTTCGACGGCCTGATGGAGCGCATCCGCCGCAAGAACGCCAAGGCCGGCGACTGAATCGGCACCGGAGGGCAGCGCAGCATGGAAGCCACCGAGTTGTTGAAGGGGTTCTTCGCGCCCGAGAGCGTCCTGGTGGTTGGGGTCTCGGACTCCCCGAGGAACCTCGCCCGCCACATCGTGGGCAACCTGATCGAGTTCCGCTTCCCGGGGGCGATCCACCTGCTCGGGAGGCGACCCGGGTTCCTCTACGGCCACCCGATCCGGACCTCGTTCGAGGACCTGCCCGACGGGATCGGGCTCGCCGTGATCCTGACGCCGGCCCCCACGGTCCCGGACCTCCTGGACCGGTGCGGGGCCAAGGGCATCCGGTACGCCGTGATCGAGAGCGGCGGATTCCGAGAACTAGGCGAGGAGGGCGCGCGGATCGAGGCGCGCCTCATCGCCGTCGCGCGCGCCCACGGGATGCGGTTCATCGGCCCCAACTGCGTGGGCGTCCTGTCGCCGCCGGCTCGCATGGGCGCGGTCTTCATGCCGGTCAAGGACTACTGGCGGCACGGCGGGGTGAGCGTGGCGTCCCAGTCCGGCGGGGTCGGCGTGACCTACCTGTACGGCCTCGCGAGCGAGAACCTCGGCCTCGCGCGGTTCGCGTCCATCGGCAACAAGGACGACATGGACGAGACTGACTTCCTGCGGGCCTTCGACGCGGACCCGGAAACACGCGCCGTGGCCCTGTACCTCGAAAGCATCGCCCGCGGGCGGGACTTCTTCGAGGCCCTGCGCGCGTGCCGCAAGCCCGTCCTGATCCAGAAGGCGAACCGCACACCCCACAGTCGGGGCATCGCCTTCTCGCACACCGCGGCCCTGGCCACGGACGACGCGGTGGTGGACGCGGCGATCCGGCAGGCCGGGGGCATCCGGGTGCGGACCATGCACGAGATGCTCTCCCGCATTAAGGCCCTGATGCTCCCGCCCGTTCGGGGACCTCGCCTTGCCGTGATCGCGCGCTCCGGGGGGCACGCGGTGATCGCGGCGGACGCGGCCGCGGACGCGGGCTTCGAACTGCCGGAGTACCCGCCGGAGTACCTCGCCTCCATCGCGGGGTCCTTCCGGTCGGACGTGATCCGGCGCGGCAACCCGCTGGACCTCGGGGACCTGTACGACTTCGACGCCTACGCGCGCATCCTGGAGGGGGCCGCGGCCTTGCCAGGCGTCGACGTCGTGGTGATGGTCCACGAGTACTTCGCGGCCGTGGAGGGTGACGAATCCCGGAAACTGATCCCCAAGGCCGCGGAACTGGCGCGGCGCTATGAAAAGCCCGTGGTCCTGGTCCTGGTCACCGACGAGCGTGAGACCGCGCAGATCAAGCGCCTGTATGACTATCCGTTCTTCACCTCGCTTGAGGACGGCCTGATGGCGCTCGGGGCGGCCCGTCGCGTGCGCGAGCGCGGGGCAGGCGACGCCCCCGCGGGACCGTCCCCGGACGTGAGCGCGGCCGCAGAGCGCGTGCGGGCCCTGGCCCGGTCCGGGAGGCGGGAGGTCCTCGCCGAGG
>FWPU01011585.1_pt1 | contig 12245 bp, 10 predicted proteins | sample 2228361 | NCBI WGS metagenome assembly FWPU01 (sample SAMEA103939777, study PRJEB20133) | metagenome | reverse complement strand
GCTTGAGTCGATGGGTTTCAAGACCTTCGGCTTTGCCGGCGGCCGCGCCGATGTCTGGGAACCCGAAGAACTCTTCTGGGGCCCCGAAGCGACGTGGCTCGGCGATGAGCGCCACAGCGGCGAGCGCGCGCTGGCAGAGCCGTTCGGCGCCACGCAGATGGGGCTTATCTACGTCAACCCGGAGGGCCCGAACGGCAAGCCGGATCCCGTCGCATCTGCCAAGGACATCCGCGAAACCTTCTTCCGCATGGCGATGAACGACGAGGAAACCGTCGCGCTGATCGCCGGAGGTCACACCTTCGGCAAGACGCACGGTGCGGGTGATCCGTCGCTCGTCGGGCCGGAGCCGGAAGGCGCTCCGATCGAGGATCAAGGCCTCGGCTGGAAGAGCAGGCACGGCACCGGCCGCGGCGCCGACGCCATCACCGGCGGCCCTGAAGTCATCTGGTCACAGACGCCGACGAAATGGAGCCATCATTTCTTCGAGAACCTGTTCAAATACGAGTGGGAGCTGACCAAGAGCCCGGCGGGCGCGTGGCAATGGCAGGCGAAAGGCGCCGAGCCCACCATTCCCGACCCCTTCGACCCGGGCAAGAAGCGGGTGCCCACCATGCTGACCACCGACCTTTCGCTTCGGTTTGATCCGATCTACGAAAAAATATCGCGGCGCTATTACGAAAATCCCGATCAGTTTGCCGACGCGTTCGCCCGCGCTTGGTTCAAGCTGACGCACCGCGACATGGGTCCGCGCGCGCGGTATCTCGGGCCGCTCGTGCCGAAGGAAGTGCTGATCTGGCAGGATCCGATCCCGGAGGTGAATCACCCCCTGATCGACGGCGACGACGCCGCGTCGCTGAAGGCGAAAATCCTCGCCTCCGGTCTCACGGTGTCGCAGCTCGTCTCGACCGCCTGGGCCTCGGCTTCCACCTTCCGCGGCTCCGACAAGCGCGGCGGCGCGAACGGCGCGCGCATTCGCCTGAAGCCGCAGAAGGACTGGGAAGTCAACCAGCCGAAGGAGCTCGCCGCCGTGCTGCAGCGCCTCGAAGCGATCCAGAAGGAGTTCAACGCCGCGGCGCCTGGCGGCAAGAAGGTCTCGCTCGCCGACCTGATCGTTCTTGGCGGCTGCGCTGCGGTCGAGAAAGCGGCAAAGGACGCCGGCGTCGACGTCAAGGTTCCCTTCACCCCGGGCCGCATGGACGCTTCGCAGGAAGAGACCGACGTCGAATCCTTCGCGCCGCTTGAGCCGCGCGCCGACGGTTTCCGCAACTACATCAACAGCAGGAAGCCTCAGTACATGTCGCCTGAGGAAGCGTTGGTCGACCGGGCACAGTTGCTGACGTTGACCGGACCCGAAATGACGGTGCTCGTCGGCGGACTGCGCGTGCTCGGCGCGAACTTCGGCGGCTCCAGGCACGGAGTTTTCACCAAACAACCGGGCAGGCTGACCAACGACTTCTTCGTCAACCTGCTCGACATGAGCACGGAGTGGAGCCCCGCGGGCGACAACGTGTACGAAGGCCGCGACCGCAAAACAAGAGCGGTCAAGTGGACCGGCACCCGCGTCGACCTGATTTTCGGCTCGCACTCGCAGTTGCGCGCCTTTGCCGAGGTCTATGCCTGCTCGGATTCCAAGGACAAGTTTGTCAGGGACTTCGTCGCGGCATGGAACAAGGTGATGAACCTGGATCGCTTTGATTTGGCGGCGCACTAACAACGGAGGCAACCATGAAGAATTCCACCGCAGTCAAGCAAATCATCGTCAAGGCCGACGAAGAATCGCTCAACGCCGCGATCACGGAGAACCATATCGCTCCGGAGAATATCATCTCGGTGATCTATCAGCCGCCGAACCACCTGGCCATTGGCGACTTCGAGGCCAAATACCGGGTGATCTATCGAACTTAGCGTCCCCCTCCTCACCCTCGTTTCGCCGGACAGGCGCGCCACCGCCCGCTCCGGCGAACGAGGGTGATTTCTTGCGACCTCAGCCCAGCGCGCGCAGCGCCTCGCGCGCGTCCCACGGCTTCCACCACGGCTGCAAGCCGAGATCGCGCGCAATAAGACCCGCCGCAATGTAGCCGGCCCCGCCCGAGATCGCGCCGCCCGGATGCGCCGCCGATCCCGCCATGTACAGCCGCTCGACCGGCGTGCGATAGCCGAAGTGGTTGTACATCACCTGCTCGGCCGAGAACGCACCCATGAAGATGTCGCCGCCGCGCATCTCGGGGAACTCCGCCACATACTCGCGGCCGGTGTAGACGTACTGCCCGATGATGTTCTTGCGCGTCATGTTCGGCGCGTAGCGGGCCCAAGTCTCGATGATCTTCTCGGCGAACTCGCGCTTGAAGTCTTCGTAAGACCGGCCGCCGATGTCCGGATTGAGCGGCATCACGTGCCAGGCGTAGGTCGTGTGCTTGCCCGGCGGCGCCTGCGTCGGATCGAGCACGGACAGCGGCCCCGAGCCGAACTGCACGATCTTCGGCACTTTGCCGGCCGCCACGTCCATGTGCGCGGACAACAGGTCCTCCATGGTCTCGGCGCCGAGACTCCATTTCAGCGTGCGGAAGATGTTGGGATCGAACTTCTCCGCATAAAACCGCACCGGCTCGTGCAGCGCCAGATGCAGCCCGAAGATCGACCAGCTCGTGTATTGGAATTTGTCGAGCTTCTGCAGGAATGCGGCCGGCAGTTGTGCGCGCCCCACCAGATCTTCGAACGTCTGGTGCACGTCGAGCGTGCTCGCCACGAACTGCCGCGCCCGCACCGTGCGGCCGTCCGCAAGCGCAAGGCCGGTGGCGCGGCCGCCCTCGAGCACGATGCGCTCGATACGGACCTGCGGCGCAAACGTACCGCCCGCGCGAATGAATGTCTCCATCAGCCCGCGCGCCAGATTGAACGAGCCGCCCTGGCAGAGCTGATAGCCGCTCTCGAGATCGAACGCCCGGATCACTGACCCCATCGGGCTCGTCTTCGACAGCGTATCCACGAGCCAGGTGCCAAACAGCGACACCTTGAACAGGAACAGGAGCTGCACGTGCTCGTTCTCGAACAATTCCCGCACCACGTCGAACGGCTGCCGCTTCGTGATGGCGAGAAAATCCCTGCCGATCGCGCTCCTCGACAACAGCGCCTCGCGCTCCTCCTTCGGCAGCGGCTCGGAGTACCGCTCAGGCAGGAAGATGCGCCGCGTGATCTCTTCCGCCTTGCGGTTCCATTCGCGGAAGGTGGCCGCGTCCTTCTTTGAGAACCGCGCCACGTTCGCCAGCGTCTCCTCGAGATCGCGGCCGAACACCAGCGCCGAGCCGTCGAGATGCGGCTGCCCGAACTCATAGCGCGGGGTGAGGTAGGTCACCCGCTCGGCGAGGCCGAGATCCTTGAACCACGGCGTCTCGGTGATGTGGAAGTGGTTGATTGAATGCAGGTTGTGATAGAAGCCGGGCGCCGTGACCTCCTCGGTTGAGAGGCCGCCGCCGTATCGCAGTCTCCGGTCCACCAACAGGATGTCGAGTCCGCATTTGGCGAGGTAGCAGCCGAGCACGAGGCCATGGTGGCCGGCGCCGATGATGATCCCGTCGTAATTGCGTTCCAGCGCCGCCGTCATCTTGCCCTCGGTCCGCCAAGTCTAGCCGAACCGCCACACCAGCCAGATCGCCGCAATCAGCGCGAGCGTGGCCAATCCGATCGCCGCCTTGATCCGTTGCGAGCGCAGGAGCATCGCCACGATCTGCGGATCGCTTGCCATGCGCTGCGCCTGGGTCTCGTCGTGATACAGCGGATCGCCCATCGCATCCCTATTCGGCCGCATCCCGCTTGGTGTTGTTGTTCTCCGCCGGCAGCGTACTCGGGTGCGGCATGGCGATAATGTTGTAGCCGCAGTCGACAAAGTGGACTTCCCCGGTCACCCCCGTTGACAGATCGGAGAGCAGATACACGCCGGCCCCGCCGAGTTCATCGAGCGTCACGCCGCGTCCGAGCGCCGAGTGCCGCTGCTGGAACGCGAACATGATGCGCGCATCCGCGATCCCTGCGCCGGCCAGCGTCCGGATCGGGCCGGCGGAGATGGCGTTGACGCGGATTTTTCTCGGTCCGAAGTCTACCGCAAGATACCGCACGGAGGCTTCCAGCGCCGCCTTGGCAAGCCCCATGGCGTTGTAGTTCGGCATCGCGCGCAGGCCGCCGTTGTAGGTGAGCGTCACCATGGCGCCACCGTTCGGCATCAGCTCGGCTGCGCGTTTTGCCGCCTCGGTGAACGAGAAGCACGAAATCACCATGGTGCGCACGAAGTTGTCGCGCGTGGTGTTGACGTAAGGACCCTTGAGCTGGCTCTTGTCGGAGAAACCGATGGCGTGCACCAGGAAATCCATGCTGCCCCATTGCCGGGCGAGCTCTGCGAACACTGCATCGACCGACGCGATGTCCTCTACATCGCACGGCAGCACGATCTTGGAGCCGACCGACTCGGCGAGCGGCCTGACGCGCCGTCCCAGCGCCTCGCCCTGGTGGGTGAACGCAAGCGTGGCGCCGTGCGCGGCGAGCGCCCGCGCGATCCCCCAGGCGATCGAGTGGTCGTTGGCCACCCCCATGATCAACCCGCGTTTTCCTTCCATCAGTCCCGCCATTTCTGCGTTCCCCTGTCATTCCGGCCGCGCAAAACGCCTGCTGGAATCCATAACCCCGCTGGTGCGACAAAGTCGAGATGCCGGGGGTCACGGATTCCGGCCCCGTGTTTCGCGACCAGCCTGCAATGACTGCCTGGATCAAGCGTCCGGATGCTTGAAAACGATGGACGCGTTCGTACCCCCGAAGCCAAATGAGTTCGACAACACGCAGCCGAGCTTCACGTTGTCGCGCCGTTCCCGCACGATCGGGATGTCGGCGAACGCCGGATCGAGATTTTCGATATTGGCGCTTTCGCAGATGAAGCCGTTGTTCATCATCAGCAGCGAGTAGATCGCCTCATGTACGCCGGCCGCACCCAGCGAGTGGCCGGTGAGCGACTTGGTGGCCGAGATCGCCGGACATTTGTCGCCGAACACCTCGCGGATCGCCTCGATCTCCTTCACGTCGCCGATCGGCGTCGAGGTCGCATGCGGATTGATGTAGTCCACCGGCGGCTTTACGCCGGAGAGCGCCATGCGCATGCAGCGCACCGCCCCTTCGCCCGAGGGCTGCACCATGTCGTGGCCGTCGGAGGTGGCGCCATAGCCTGCGACCTCCGCGTAGATTTTTGCGCCGCGCGCCTTGGCATGTTCGAGCTCTTCGAGCACCAGCACACCAGCGCCGCCGGCGATTACAAAGCCGTCGCGGTCCCTGTCATAGGGCCGCGAAGCCTTCTCCGGCGTTTGGTTGAAGTTGGACGACATCGCGCCCATGGCGTCAAACAGCACCGATAGCGACCAGTCCAACTCTTCGCAGCCGCCGGCAAAGATGATGTCTTGCTTGCCGCATTGAATCGTTTCCATCGCATTGCCGATGCAATGGTTTGACGTGGCGCAGGCCGAGGAGATCGAGTAGTTGACGCCTTTGATCTTGAACCACGTGGCGAGCGTCGCCGACGCCGTCGACGACATTGCTTTCGGCACCGCGAACGGCCCGACGCGCTTCGGGCCCTTGGAGCGTGCTGTGTCGGCGGCTTCGATGATGGCGCGGCAGGAGGGACCGCCGGAGCCCATGATGATCCCGGTGCGCTCGTTGGACACCTCGTGCGGCTCAAGCCCTGCGTCGCGGATCGCCTGTTCCATGGCGACATGGTTCCACGCCGCGCCGCCACCGAGGAAGCGCATGGCGCGTCGATCCACCGCGTCTTCCGGATTGAGCGTCGGCGCGCCGTGCACCTGGCAGCGGAAGCCGAGTTCGGCGTATTTCTCCGCGCGCACGACGCCCGATCTTGCCTCGCGCAGGCTGGCCAGGACTTCCTGGGTATTGTTGCCGACGGACGAGACGATCCCCATCCCCGTAACGACAACCCGCCTCATGCGTGCCTCATCCGCATCTCGGCCCGGTCCCGGGCAGCATTGATAGGCCACAATTCCCCCCGTCGGCGCAAGACGGCTCAAGTGGCGGTCTCGACCGGCAAACCGGCCGACGGGTTGCGCGGCTCATGCCTGACTTGGCTGCAGCGCCTGGGTGTCGCGGAACAACCCGACCTTCAGGTCAAAGGCGCGGTAGATCACCGAGTTGTCGGCCTGCAACCACCCGTCTGCAATTCCCAGCACCAGCTTGGATCGCATGACGCGCTTGATATCGATGCCGTAGATGACCTTCTTGACGGTTGGCAGAACCTGGCCGGTGAATTTGACTTCGCCGAGTCCGAGCGCGCGGCCCTTGCCGGGGGATCCAAGCCAACCAAGAAAGAAGCCGAGCAGCTGCCAAAGCGCATCGAGGCCGAGGCAGCCGGGCATCACCGGATCGCCCTTGAAGTGGCAGGGGAAGAACCAGTGGTCGGGTTTCAGGTCGAGCACCGCACGCACCAGACCCTTGCCGTACTCGCCGCCTTTTTCGGCGATCTCCGAGATCCGATCAAACATGAGCATCGGCGGGAGCGGCAGTTGCGGGCCGTCGGCAAACAGCTCGCCGCGCCCGCATGCGAGCAAATCTTCGAATTCGAACGTGCTGCGGCGTTCCTGCATGCTAGCTTTGACCCTATGGCTGGTTCGCGTGCCGCTTCAAAGCGCTGATGACTACCATATACGCAATTCCGGCTGCGAAAACAGGGGCCAAATGAGGTTCAGCGCCAATTGCACAGGCCGCTCGGGCCGACCTGCCCCCTTGTTGCGAAAGAGTTGCACCTTCCTGCCGACGTCGGATATGATTGCAATTGCAACAAACTAGACTTATTACAAGGTGCAAAATCGGCTGCTCGATGACCCAATCGCGTCCTGTTGTTGTCTCCAGTGCCATAGAGGCGGCCCGACCCGCTCCGCAGCCGCCGACCCTGAACGGCTGCCCTTGGCATGACGTGAAGGAGATGCTGCGCGCGGTCGGGTTGCGCCCCACGCGGCAGCGCATGGCCCTCGGATGGCTGCTGTTCTCCAAGGGTGGTCGACATCTGACCGCGGAAATGCTGTTTGAGGAGGCCAACAAGGCCAAAGTGCCGGTCTCGCTCGCAACCATCTACAACACGCTGCACCAGTTCACCGAGGTCGGGTTGCTCCGTCAGGTTGCCGTCGACGGCTCCAAGACTTATTTCGACACCAACACCACCGACCATCATCATTTCTTCATTGAGGGCGAGCACGCGCTCCTCGACATCCCGGCGGCCGAAACGATCGTCGACAAGCTGCCGACCCCGCCCGAGGGGTTCGAGATCGCCCGCATCGATGTGGTGGTGCGGCTGCGCCGCCGGAACAAGTAGCTCCCCAACCCGCTGACGTTGCGCCAACGCACAAGGGCGTTGGCGCCCTTCTCCATTCGCCGCGCAAGGCGAGGATTCGCTATAAGCGGCCGGAAAATCAGAAAGCGAGCCCACGATGGCACCGCTTGTGCCCGGCCTTGCCGTCCGCAGCATTGCCGCCGAAGTCCTCGACGGTGTTCTGCAACGCAAGCGCGCGCTCGACGAGCAACTGGAAGATCAACCCGCGCTGCGCGCCTTGTCCGAGCGAGACCGTGCGCTGGCACGCCGGCTTGTGGCCACCGTGCTTCGCCGTCTCGGCACCTTGCGCCATGTCCTTTCGCAACTTCTGGAACGCCGGCTGCCGCCGAACGTGCCGCGCCTGGAAAGCGCGCTTCTGCTCGGCGCCGCCCAGATCCTGTTTTTGGATGTCGCCGACCACGCCGCCGTGGATCTTTCGGTCAGACTCGTGCGCGCCGAGCGCCGCTCCGCTCCCTACGCCGGTCTGGTCAATGCAGTGCTGAGGCGCATCGCGCGCGAACGCGACCGCCTCATGGTCGGCCTCGATCCGATCCCGCTTGACACACCCGCATGGCTGATGCGGCGCTGGACAGCGACCTACGGCGAAGAGATCGCGCGGGCCATCGCCGCCGTCCACGCCACAGAGCCGCCGCTCGATCTGACCGTGAAGGGGGATCCGGCGCAAGTTGCAGCTATACTGGGCGGCCAGGTCCTGCCCACCGGCTCGGTCCGCCTTGTGCCGCGCGGGACCGTGACCCGGATGCCTGGCTACGCCGAGGGCGAATGGTGGGTGCAGGACGCCGCCGCCGCCCTGCCTGCAAGACTTCTCGGCGACGTGCGCGGATTGCGGATCGCCGACCTGTGCGCGGCCCCGGGCGGCAAGACCGCGCAGCTTGCGCAGGCCGGCGCGCAAGTGGTGGCCGTGGATCAGTCGCCGGCGCGACTTGCGCGGCTGCGCGAGAACCTTGCGCGGCTCAAGCTTCATGCCGAAGTCGTCGCCGCCGACGCAACCACATGGCGGGACGGTCCATTCGACGGCGTGCTGCTGGATCCGCCTTGCTCGGCCACCGGGACGATCCGGCGGCACCCCGACGTTCCGTGGCTGAAATCGGAGTCCGACCTGAAATCTCTGACCGCCTTGCAACGCGCGCTGTTTGCGCAGGCCGTACGGCTGCTCAGACCCGGCGGGCTGCTCGTCTACAGCACATGCTCGCTCGAACCGGAAGAAGGCGAACACATCATCGCCGAGCAACTTGCGCACAATCCCGATTTGCGCCGCCGGCCCATCGCGCCGGCCGAAGTGGGCGGTCTCGCCGAGCTCATCAACCCCGACGGCGACTTGCGCACGTTGCCCTGCCACCTTGCTGATTCGGCGGACCCTCACCTCAGAGGCCTCGACGGTTTCTTTGCCGCCCGCATCGAGAAAAAGGGGTGACTTTGCCGAGGGTTCGCTGGTTCGGTGGACGTTAACCTTCTCTTATCTATATCTGCCGGGGGGGGGCAGCGGCGGATGCCCCTTGAGAGAGGCAGGCGCTTCCATGGTCGGAGTTTCGATCGCGGAGGGAACCAGGCTGTCGCTGCTTGTGGTGCGGCGCGGCCTGCGCAATGCGCTGTGCCGGCTCCGCAGCCATCCGTTGCTGCGCTGGAGTCTCATTCCCGGCCGGACCGACCGTCTGGTCATCGCGCCGCAGGATTTGCGCACCGCGGATACCACGCGCGCAAGCGAAATCTACGCCGGCCGCTTTACATTTGCCGGCAAAGTGGTGATTTGCGACGGCCGCTCGCCGTTCGAGATCATTCCGCCGTCGGATGAATGGGCGGTTGAGTTGCTGTCGTTCGGCTGGTTGCGCCATCTGCGCGCCGCCGAATCCGGCATCACCCGTGCCAACGCCCGCGCCCTGGTGGACGAATGGATCACGTTGCAGGGCGCCTGGCACCCGATCGCCTGGCGGCCGGATGTTCTGGCGCGCCGGCTGATCGCCTGGTTCAGCCATGCGCCGTTGATCTTGCACGACGCGGACGACCGCTTCTACCGTCGCTTCCTGCGCTCGATTTCGCGCCAGTTGCGTTATCTGCGCCGCACCATCAAGGACACGCGCGACGGCCTCCCGCGGCTTGAGGCGGTCATTGCGCTTGCCTATGCCTCCCTCTGCCTCGCCGGCCAGATGCGCCAACTGCGCGGCACCACTCAGTTGCTGTCCGCGCAATTGGAGCGGCAAATCCTGCCCGACGGCGGCCACATCAGCCGCAACCCCGGCGTGCTGGTCGAAATCCTGCTCGACCTCTTACCGCTCCGTCAGGCCTTTGCCGCCCGCAATGTGCCGCCGCCGCATGCGCTCAACAATGCCATCGACCGCATGATGCCCATGATGCGCTTCTTTCGGCATGGCGACGGCAATTTTGCGCATTTCAACGGCATGGGTCCCACTGCGCCCGATCTCCTCGCCACCGTTCTGCGCTATGACGATGCCCGCGGCGCCGCGCCCACCAACGCGCCGCACTCCGGCTACCAGCGTCTTGAGACGAAGAACCTGCTCGTGCTCATGGACACCGGCGCGCCGCCGCCGCTTTCGTTGAGTCACGAGGCGCACGCCGGCTGTCTGTCGTTTGAGCTTTCCTCCCGCCAGCATCGCATCGTGGTGAACTGCGGGCTTCCCGCCGTCAATCGGGAGACCTGGCGGCAGGTGGCGCGCGCCACCGCCGCCCATTCGACGGTGGTGCTCGACGACACCTCCTCCTGTCGTTTTCTCGAAGCCGGCGCGTTCCGCAAGCTGATCGGCGCCCCGATCATCAGCGGCCCAAGGAACGTCACCGTAAGTCGCGAGGAGCAGCATGGCACCATTGTGCTGCGCGCCTCCCACGACGGCTACGCCGACCGTTTCCAGGTGGTGCACCAGCGCACGCTGATGCTCACCCCGGACGGCAACCGGCTCGACGGCGAGGATGTCTTCCTTTCCGCCGCCGAGGGACGCCGAGCGAGCGACGCCCGCGACGACTTTGCCGTGCGCTTCCACCTGCACCCGACGATCAAGGCAAACCGGTTGGCGGACGGCCGCGGCGCCATGCTGGTGCTGCCCAACAAGGAGGTGTGGAACTTTGACGCCTACGACCATGAGGTCGAAATCGAGGACAGCGTCTATCTTGGCGGGCCGGACGGCCCGCGCCGCACTGTGCAGATCGTGATCTACGGCCATACGCGGGCCGCCGGCCGCGTGCATTGGAGCTTCACCCATGTTACTGCGGGTGCGCCCGATGCGCGCCGCGCGCGCGGAGACGAACCCGAGTTGCCGTTGATCGCATCATGACCGACCTGCGCCGCGTAACCCGCGCTTTGCTTTCGGTATCCGACAAGAGGGGGCTTGCGGACTTCGCGCGCGCGCTTGCGGGCTATGGCATTGAGCTCGTGTCCACCGGCGGCACTGCAGGCGCGCTGAAGGCTGCCGGTCTCGCGGTCGTCGACGTCTCCGAGCTCACCGGCTTCCCCGAAATGCTGGATGGTCGGGTGAAGACACTGCACCCCAAGGTGCACGGCGCGCTGCTCGGGGTGCGCGACAACGCACAGCACGCCGCCGCCATGCGGGCGCACGGCATCCGGCCCATCGACCTGCTGGTGGTCAACCTGTATCCGTTCGAGGAGACTGCGGCGAAGGACGCCCCCTACGCCGAGTGCATCGAGAATATCGACATCGGCGGACCGGCGATGATCCGCGCCGCCGCCAAGAACCACGCCGACGTGGCTGTCGTCGTCGATCCGGCGGACTACGCCGCGCTGCTCGAGGAGCTGAAAAAGCACACTGGCGCAACCACCCTTGCGTTCCGGAAATCGCTGGCCGCCAAGGCCTATGCCCGCACCGCCGCCTATGACGCGGCGATCTCCGATTGGTTCGCGCGGACGCTGGGCGAGCCCGCGCCCGCCTACCGCACCTTCGGCGGCGTGCGCGCCGAGGTGCTGCGCTACGGCGAAAACCCGCACCAGACCGCGGCCTTCTACCGCACGCCGGAGAGGCGCTTCGGCGTCGCCACCGCGCGCCAGGTGCAGGGCAAGCAGCTTTCCTACAACAACCTCAACGACACCGACGCCGCCTACGAGTGCGTGGCCGAGTTCGATCCGGCGCGCACCGCCGCCTGCGCCATCATCAAGCACGCCAACCCCTGCGGCGTCGCCGAGGGCGCCGACCTCGCCGAGGCCTACCGCAAGGCGCTTCGCTGCGATCCCACCTCCGCCTTCGGCGGCATCGTGGCCGTCAACCGCAAGCTCGACGCCGCCGCCGCGCGCGCCATCACCGAGATTTTCACCGAGGTCATCATCGCGCCGGACGCCGACGAAGAGGCTATCGCCATCATGGGCGCGAAGAAGAACCTGCGGCTGTTGCTCGCCGGCGGGCTTCCCGATCCGCGCGCGCCGGGATTGACGGTGAAGTCGGTCGCCGGCGGACTGTTGGTGCAGAGCCGCGACAACGCCGTGGTCGACGAGATGCAGCTCAAGACGGTCACCCGGCGCGCGCCCACCGAAAAGGAGCTCGCCGACCTGCGCTTTGCCTTCCGCGTGGCCAAGCACGTCAAGTCGAACGCCATCGTCTATGCCAAGGACCTCGCCACCGTCGGCATCGGCGCCGGCCAGATGAGCCGCGTCGACGCCGCGCGCCTCGCCGCGCGCAAGGCGGAGGACGCGGCGAAGCAAGCCGGCCTGCCCGAACCCCTCACCAAAGGCTCGGTGGTCGCCTCCGACGCGTTCTTTCCGTTTGCCGACGGCTTGTTGGTCGCGATCGAAGCCGGCGCCACCGCCGTGATCCAGCCCGGCGGCTCGGTGCGCGACGACGAGGTGATCAAGGCCGCCGACGACCACGGCATCGCCATGGTCTTCACCGGCACCCGACATTTCCGGCACTAATGC
>FWPU01011584.1_pt1 | contig 12246 bp, 13 predicted proteins | sample 2228361 | NCBI WGS metagenome assembly FWPU01 (sample SAMEA103939777, study PRJEB20133) | metagenome | reverse complement strand
ATCGGTTAGACTTGATTAGACCTCTTCCACGAATCGAACTAAAGTTAGCCGCCTAATCTCTACCAAGTCCTGGTTGGCGCACCGATAAGCTTGATTCAACAGCCTCATCGCACCGATCCTAAGTATGTCGGGATAAATTTTTCCGAATAAATGGTTGATCTCCTGGAGGCGAGGCGGTATCTTGGCGCCATCCGGAGGAGATTAACCATGCCCAAGATTTTCCAAATATGCTTATCAGCCTTTCAGCGTCGCACGCTCCACGAGCTTCGGAAACGAGGCGCGACGTGCGGGTCTGGAAACGGGTCAGTGTCTTGCTCATGTCCGCCCAGGCCATTGCACAGGCGTTGGGGGTGTCGCTCGACACCATCAGCCACATCCGGCGCCGGTGGCTCCAAGCCGGGGTAGCGGGCCTTGTCGATCAGCCCCGGCCGGGCCGCCCACCCCAGGCCAATGCCCGGTATCTCCGACTGCTCCAACAGACAGTGCAAACCAATCCCCGACGTCCGAGGCTTCTCGAGCTGGTCGGGTTGGCCGCCTACATGAAGAAGCGAACCGGGATTGGGCTGTAGCTACGGGCGTTGCGCGACGAAGTTGCCTACGAGAAGGCCAAACGCCAGCTCCAGAGGCTCAAAAAAGGCTCTAAGGCCCGATTGCCCGTTTGAGCTGTGGTTTCCAGAAGTGGAGTTTTATCTCCTCCCGCATCTGACCCGGATGTGGCGGCCGCGCGGATAGCAGGTGGCGATTCCAACGCCGGGCCAGAACCGGAAGCAACCTGTGTTCGGGGCCCTGCGGTTCCCCACAGGGGAATTCCGGTACCACTTCGAGGCTCGCAAGAACAACGTGGGCTTCCGCCTCCTCAAGAAGCCGGTCCGCCGCGCCCGGCGCACGGGGAAGCTGATCCTCCTGCTGGCCGATAACGCCCCGATTCATCATACGCAGGCCGTGGAGGAATATCTGGAGCACATCAAACTGTACCTCAAGGTCTTCTGGCTCCCGGACTACTGCCCGGACCTCTGCGACCCGGACTCTGGGGCCATGTGAAACGCACCGGCTTTTCCAACATGTTGTTTGCTAACTTTGAAGCCCTGAGGACTGCCGTGGCAGAAACCTTGGATGCGTTGAATCGAAAGCCTAAAGATGTCCTCAGCATCGCCTATAACTATGCAAATTATATTCGGAAAAATTTATCCCGACATACTTAGCCCTCGTCGTCCACTAAACCCTGCCGGGAAGGCCGCTGGCGTCCTCCCCGGGTCAGGATCAGGCGGCCGCCGGGCCACTGGCGCCTGTGTGGTATACTTTCTTACGGCGTAGGCGTGTGATATTAGGTTTTTGCATAAACCAAGTTTACACGCTTCACGCCACTTTTTCATAGATTCATACACCAAAGCCCTTTAATACCTAAAATAATGGAGGCTTTAAGTAAAAGTCAATGAACCTAAAATAAGTTAAGTGAAATTCCCGGTATGACGTTGTAAAAGCATCTTTTGATAAGAGGTGTGGTCAGATGGGATTTGATCCTAGAGCAGATATAAATAAGGATTACGTTGTCGATGTTAGAGATTTGGCTTTTGTGGCACAGAAGCTTCCAGCTGGTACAAAGTGTCCCTGACATGAAGCTTTGTCAAGCTTTTTGGAGAAATTTTTAAAAGAGATCCCGAAGCCTATCACTGATCAGCTAGCTAATTTTCGTCTCCTTATATTTCTTCTACTACATTCCACTCATAATTCGCTTAAATCAAAAGCGACTTCCAAGAATTGACGACATCTGGTAATCTTGCCAAATGATTGACAAGATTACCTCTTTGATCAAGGTCGAACGGGTGGACGATATCCCCGTTCTGTTGGCGCACATGCAAAGCATGCAAGTACCGACGTTGTTGGATCAGTTCTTGGCTACGCACGACAACTGGGAGGGGGAACTGAGCTTTGGCCAAGTGACTACCACCTGGTTGAGCTTTATCCTCTCCCAGGGGGACCATCGCCTGTCGCAGGCCGAGCCGTGGGCGGAAGAGCATCAGCACACCCTGTCGGCCTGTTGGGGCAAGGCGGTGCGTGCGTTGGACTTGAGCGACGACCGCTTGGCCAATATACTGGACCGGCTGTCGGGGGAGAGGGCCTGGAACGATTTTGAGAGGGCGCTGACGAGCGGCCTGCTGCGGGTGTACGAGTTGCCGGCAGAGCGGATACGCCTCGATAGCACGTCGGCTAAGACCTATGCCGGGGTCAATCCCGATGGCCTGTTTCAGTTTGGTCACAGCAAGGAGCATCGACCCGACCTGGCCCAGGTCAAAATCAGCTTGTCGGCCCTGGACCCATTGGGTTTGCCGCTTACGAGCACGGTCGTTGCCGGCCACTGGGCCGATGACCCCTTGTACGTGCCCGAGATTGAGCGCGTGCAGAAGGTGCTGGGGAAGGGGGGCAAGACCTACATTGGGGACTGCAAGATGGGGTCTTTGGCTACGCGGGCGTATCTGGCCCACAGCCAAGATTATTACCTGTGTCCGCTGGGTGGCGTGCAGATGCCGGCCGACGAACTGGCGGCCCTGCTCGAGCCCGTCGAGCGCGGTCAGCAAAGATTGCAAGGGGTTTACCAGAAGAGGGACCAAGGGAGGCGCCGGTTGATCGCGCAAGGCTACGAAGTCTTGGTGGCGTTGACGGCTGAAGTTGCTGGCGCATCGGTGACCTGGACTGAGCGGCGACTGGTGGTGCGCTCGCTCTCCACTGCTCGGCAACAAGCCGAGCAACTGGACAAACGGTTGCAACAAGCGCTGGCCGAGATAGAGCGCCTCAATAGCCGCAAACAAGGCAAGAAGCGGCTGGAGGCCGAGGCGTTGCGGGCGGCGGCCGAGCATATCATCCAACGGCGTGGCGTGGCCGACCTGATCCGGATCACGGTCAAGACCAGGAGGCGCCAGATCCGCAAGCGCAAATATGGCGATCGGCCCGAGCAGGTCCTCGACCAAAGCCAGAGCACGGTCCAGGCCCGTCTGGACGGCGCGGCTCGGGCGGCGGCCAAACAGCGGATGGGCTGGCGCGTCTATGCGACGAATCATCCGCAGCTTACGCTGTCGCAGACGGTCAAGGCGTATCGGGGACAGTATACGATTGAGCGTGGCTTTGGTCGGTTGAAGGGCCGTGCCTTGTCGCTGGTGCCGCTGTTTTTGCACACGGATGAGCGCGTGGTCGGCTTGATCCGCCTGTTGAGTCTGGCGTTGCGCGTCTTGACTCTGGTGGAGTTTGTGGTGCAGCGCCAGTTGGCCAAAGAGGGCACGGTTGTGGCCGGATTGTATGCGGGCAACAAAAAACGGGAAACCGCCCGACCCACAGCCGAGCGGCTCTTGCGTGCCTTTGAGGGCATTAGCCTGGTCGTAGAGGAGATCGCTGGACGAGTAACACTGCGGCTGTCGCCGTTGCGCCCGCTCGAGAAGCGTTTGCTGCAACTACTGGGTTTCTCGGTCGATGTATACGAGCGACTGATTACTCATTTCTCAAAACCCGCTCTCAATTTGGGCGAAACGTGAGGTCCAGTTATTATTTTTGTTGTTCTGCCTGGGTATCATTTTTGAAGCCATCTGTACGCCAGCGCGGGCATATCCCGGCGGTCTCTGCGCGTCTGCGGTGAAAAATATTTCGACTACAAGAGTAGACACGCTGGGTTTTCGAGGAGACTTTTAACCTCGTTCGAGAACGCGGCGGCCGGCGCGCCGTCGATCACCTGGTGGTCGGCCGATAAGGTGAGCTTCATGGTCCTGGCCGCCTCGATTTGGAAATGGTAAATGTCCCTTCGCTGATCTCTTCGGGGGAAAGCCTCCCCGCGCGCGCCTTCTCGTTTTCCAGCAGGTATCGCCTGAAGCGTGCAGTTGAAGAAAAAGCATGGATGGAACCTACATTTGTCCTTAAAATCACATGAGAGGGACTCCGGCTCCGGCCGCCCGATCAGTTCGAGTGGGCGAGTTATTACCACAACTTTAGAGCCACCGCGTAACCGGTCAGCAATCCATGATAAAAAGCTTTATCTTGGGGACTAACTTTTGGATCTTCATACCTGAGCTTGGCCCTCTCCACCGCTCGCATCAACCTTTGACGCCTGATCTGCACACCTCCGCTATTTGCTAATTTAGCTGCCAAGATAGTAATAGCATCGGGGTGCGCAACTGTAAGCTTTTTTATATTTGACACCTTGCACCTCCTTGCCGACTACAAGGTCAGAATAGGTACAAGCCTTTGAACAGGTTAATTTATTTTTTAAAGATTTTAGCAGGCTGTGTCAAGTATTTTCTGCAAATTGGGCGCACATCTCTTGCCGCAGCATGAGGTTTATTGCTTCCAATTAGCTATTGCCCGCGCCTTTCCGCCAGGCGCTCTTCGAGCTTGCGCCAGTAGCGCTCGCGGTAATCGAATTTAAGCGGGAAGTGGGTGGCTGTCGAATCGTACGCCAGCACCACGCGCCCGGTCTCCCGCTCCAGCCGGTAAGGCTTTCCCGAAGGGTCCAGGGGAACGCTTCGAATCAGGCCGGCCCTTACCAGTTCATCCAGGCCCAGGGGGAGGCGGCCGTAGCGCTGGCTGAAGCGGTGGACCATGTATTCCAGCATCCAGATATCCTCATCGATCTTGAGGCTCATGAGATGGTTCATGGCATTTTCTCGCACCCTTTCGTTTTCGGCCTCCTGGTATTGCTTCAGCCAGAGCTGGCGGGCTATATCGAATTCCCCTCCCTGCTGCATGGCGTAGGCTGCTAGCGTTTCCATCCAATCGGGAGCGCCCTCGAGGCGCGCCCCTTCAAGAAAGCAGCGTCCGGCGCTCGGAAAGTCGTTCAAATGCCAAATGTAGACGAAGCCTTTATCGAAGTAAAGCTGCCACGCTCGCGGGTTATACTTGATTCCTTTATCGAGCAGGGCAATTGCTCGCTCGGGGAGGCCGGCGCCGAGCGGCTGCGGCTCGGCCAGGAAGGTTGCGCCGAAGCGATAGGCGGAGAGCATCTTCGGGTCGAGGCTGGTTGCCATCTCGATCAGGGGCTCGAGCAGGTCGTAGCGTTGGACCGGCACGTCGCGCCGCTTGCCGCCGTAGTACTGGACCGCTCTGATCCAGTAGATATCGGCGACCAGGCTCTCGAACCCGAGGCTCAGGCGCCGCACCACCTCGGGGTCTGAAATGTAGAGCAACTCCTCGGCGGCGCGATACTCGCCGCGCCTTGAGTCGACCTGGCGTTGAAGGCCAATAATACCCCACCCGATCAAGATGAAGATAAACAAAAGTAGCGGACCCCTTCTCATTTCAGGTCGCGCCTCTCGAAGACCAGCGCTGCGGCTGCGACAACTACCGCGCTGTAGACAATGGCGTACGCCACGGCCAGCCCTGTCACCGCAGGATCAACCGGAGTCATGTGCGCCGCGCTCCTTATCAGGTCCTCCCCTCTGACCGTGGCGAAATTTGAGAAGTTAGGCAGCAGGTAATAAACGACGGAGCAGAAGTATACCATGATCGGGCTCTCGATAATCGAAGCGAAACGCTTCAATTCACCGCTCATATGCCCGGCTATCCACAGGCTGAAAGAGAAAAGGGCCGAAAGGACCGGAGTGGAAAAAGTTGAGAAGAAGAGCGCGATCGAAGTCAGAAGCATCAACTGGAACAGGATGAGCGCGATAGCCGAGATCAAGCGCAGGTGGCGGTGGGCGATTTCCCCCTCGAGGTAAAAGAGGGCCAGGTAGATGCCGATTGCCATAAAGGCAACGTCGATGAGAAGCGTCAGCCCCATGCCCAGGTATTTGCCGAGTATGAACTCGTAGCGGGGCACCGGCTTGGAGAGAAGGCAGTAGATGGTTCTTTTGTCCAGCTCCTTCGACACCAGGCTCACGCCCAGCAGCACCGCGATGACCGCGCCGAAGAGGGTCACAGCCGAAAGCCCGACGTCGACCAGGATCTTGACCTCCTGGCCGATGGCAAGCTCGCTGAGCAGAATCGTGCCGGCAATGAGCAAAAGCGCGAAAAGCAGCAGATTATAAAATACTTTATCGCGGATGTTTTCGCGGAGCGTATTGAGGGCGATCGCCGTAATTTTCATATTAACTTTCGATCCTGCGCACGAAAAACTCCTCGAGGGTCTGGCGCACCGGGTTAATCGAAATCAAGCGTCCTCCCGCGCGCCGGATCAGGGCTACGGCCCGTTCTATCTCGGCATCGCTTGACACCTCAAGCTTGAGTCGGTCGCCGATCCTCTCGCTGCGCCCGAGCGCCGCAAGCTCGGGCGCAGCGCTGCCGTCCACGCCCGATGCGATGACCTCGAAGGCCGATATCTCCATGCGCATGACTTTTCCGAGCGAGCCGCAGTCGATCAACCGCCCGCGGTTGAGTATGGCCACGCTGTCGCAGAGCGCCTCGACGTCGGACAGGATGTGAGACGAGAAGAAGATGGTCGCGCCGCTGCGCTTGAGGTCGAGCAGTAGATCGCGCATTTCCTTTCGCCCCAGCGGGTCGAGCCCCGACATAGGTTCGTCGAGGAAAAGCAGCCGCGGCCTGTTGATTATCGCCTGCGCCAGCCCGATGCGCTGCAGCATCCCTTTCGAGAACTTGCGCAGTTGCAGCCTGGCGCAGTCGGCAAGGCCGACAAGCTCGAGCAGCTCCCCGACGCGCCGCTGCGCCTCCCCTCCGGGCAGGCCGCACAGGGCCGCCGCATAACGAAGGAACTCTTCGCCCGTGAGGTGATCGTAAAAGTACGGGTTCTCGGGCAGGTAGCCGACCTCGGCGCGGACATCGATGTCATCTATCGGGCGGCCGAAAATCCGGGCGCTCCCCGCCGTGGGATAGATGAGCCGCAGCAGCAGTTTCAAAGTAGTGGTCTTGCCCGCCCCGTTCGGGCCGAGGAAACCGAAGGTTTCCCCCTCTTCTACCGAGAGCGTCAGGCCATCCAGCGCCCGAAAGATTCGCCTGCGCCAGAAGCCGGTCCTGAAGTCCTTGGTCAGGCTATCGATCTCTATCGCCCGCATATCGCCGTGCCGTAAAATTTTATATAATTTCGCTTGCAAAGAGAATCGAAACGACTGGAGCGCCTTTTCAAATTGATGTAGCGGACCTCGCAGTTGTCCGCTGCCCTACATGCAAATGAAAGCCGCCCCGGAAAGCCACACGCGTGCATAAGATAAATGAACGGTAGCGAATCAGGCCAGTCATGGTCGAACTCTTATGCACACTTCGAAAATCAGACGTGAGGGGGGGTCCGTACGTGAGGGGAGCTTACCCGTGAGGGAGATATACTGTTAAGCTCACATGCTACTTGACCTCCCAGACTAAGCTGGAGGGGATATCCGCTTCACCCTGCGATCAACATGCCGATTTTACTTCCGGTCTCCAGACATGTCAATAGCACGAAAGGAGCACAAAGAACAGGAGCCAGGAGCAAGAGGGGGAGCGAGAGCAAGCGGGACCCTCTCGCTCTTGCTCATTGCTCCTATTTTTCAACGACTACGTAGGCTATAATATCTTCATGGATATCGCCGCGTCGATGTCGGGTCTGCGGCCGATTGCCATCTGGTTTTTCGCATTGCAATGTGCGGTTGCTGCCGTATCTGCCGCCGGCTACGATAAGACCTTCGACTTTCTTCCCGGCGGGCGGGTTACGGTTTTCGCGGGGAGGCGCGGCGACGTCGCAGTTTACGGCTGGGAGAAAAGCAGCATCAGGATCCAGGCACGCAAGGCGGGGCGCCCCGAATTTGCCGATCACGTCGAGGTCAGAGTCAGGCTCACTCAGCTCGAGGCAGCAATCGAGACGGTCTCCGACCTGCCCGGCTCTGCCGACTGGCGTGTAGATTATAGCATTTACGTGCCGGCGGCGCGGACCGATCTCGGCCTGATTGCCGGGCAGGGCTCGATCTCGGTGAGCGGCGTAGGCGGCTGGATCGAGGTGCGCACCGAGGCCGGCGACATAAGGCTGGAGGGGCTGAGCGGATACGCCAGCGCCAGGAGCGGGCGCGGCCAGATCCTGATCTTTCTCAACGGCCATTACTGGTACGGCTCGCAGCTCGAGGCGCACACCGCGGCGGGCGATATCACGCTCAGCATTCCGCCGAATTACTCGGCTTTTCTCTCGGCCGCGACCAGGCGAGGCTCGATTTTCGTCGATTATCCTCCGCAGGTGGTGGCCGGCGAGGAGCTGCCGCTCCTGCCCGAGAGGCGCAAGCGCGGGAGCGTGCTCGAGGCGAGATTAGGCCAGGGCGGAGCCCGGGTAAAGCTACTCACCGGGGCGGGCGATATCAAAATCCTGCAGATTAAAAAGCTCTCGTGACATGAAGGAGCTGATCATCACCGGCAGCGGGCTGAAGCTGGAGGACGTAGCCGACGTTGCTCTTTCGGCACGTCCTGTGACCCTGTCCGGCGAGGCGTTGGCCAAGGTCGCCGAAGCGAGACGCCTCGTCGAGGCGCTGCTCGCTGAGGGCCGGTTAGTCTATGGCGTTAACACCGGCGTGGGCAAGCTGAGCGACGTTACCCTGAGCGGCGATGAGATCCGCCAGCTGCAGGTGAACATCCTGCGCAGCCACGCGGCGGGCGTGGGCGAACCGCTGGCGGAGGCCGAGGTGCGCGCAGCAATGCTTTTAAGGGCAAATGCTCTGGCGCGCGGGCGGTCCGGAGTACGGCCGGTGGTTCTGGAGACGATCGTCGAGCTGCTCAACCGCGCGGTCCACCCGGTGGTGCCGGCGCGCGGCTCCTGCGGGGCGAGCGGCGATCTTGCGCCGGCCGCGCATTTGGGGCTGGCGCTGATCGGCGAAGGAGAAGCCTTTTACCGCGGGCGGCGGATGCCGGCGCGCCAGGCGCTCTCGGAGGCGGGGATAGCGCCGCTCCTGCTCGAAGCCAAGGAGGGATTGTCGATAGTAAACGGCACACAGTTCATGGCCGGCCTCGGCGCCCTGGCCGCGCTGCGCGCCGAGCATCTGGTGGATACCGCTGATGTCGCCGGCGCCCTTTCGCTCGAGCCGCTGCTCGGCACGGACCGCGCGTTCGACCCGCGCATTCAGGCCGAGCGGCCGCACCGCGGCCAGATAGAGAGCGCCGAACACCTGCGCCGCATGGTGGCCGAGAGCGGCATCGTCGCTTCGCACCGCGAGTGCCGGCGCGTGCAGGATGCCTACAGCCTGCGCTGCATGCCGCAGGTGCACGGCGCTGTGCGCGACTGCCTGCGCTTTGCCCGCGCGGTGCTGGAGACTGAGATAAACAGCGCAACCGATAATCCCCTGGTGTTTGCCGCAGAGGGGGAGGTGCTGGCGGGCGGCAACTTCCACGGCGCGCCGCTAGCTTACGCCCTAGATCTGATGGCGATCGTGCTCGCTGATCTCGGAACTATCTCCGAACGGCGCATCGAGCGGCTGGTTAATCCCGACCTGAGCGGCCTGCCCGCCTTCCTCTCAAGCAGGCCGGGCCTCGGCTCCGGCTTCATGCTCGCCCAGGTGACGGCCGCCGCCCTCGCCTCGGAAAACAAAGTCCTGGCCCATCCAGCGTCGGTCGATTCCATACCGACTTCAGCCAACAAGGAAGACCACGTCAGCATGGGGATGGCCTCGGCGCTGAAATTGAAACAAATCATCGAAAACGTCGAAGCGATACTGGCGATAGAGCTGCTCTGCGCCTGCCAGGGGATCGACTTCCTGAGACCGCTCGAGCCGGGGCGCGGCTCGAGGCGGGCATATGAACTTGTGCGCTCGGAAGTCCCTTGCCTCGAGGAAGACCGGGCCTTGAGTCCCGATATCGCGCGCGTGCGCGAAATGGTCCGGGCCGGCGCCTTCAGCAGGCTTTTGAGAGAGCTGTTATGAAAGCGAGAAAAAACGAGATCACAGGAGCCTTAAATCGGGCGAAAGCGGGCGGCGCAGACAAAGACACGCTGCTGCGCCTCGCCGTCAAGCTGATCCATGAGAGTTTTCCCAAATACAACTGGACCGGGATTTACCTCCTGCAGGAAAACGAGCTTCATCTGCACAACTTCATCGGAGCGCCCACGCCGCACGCGCGGATTCCGGTCTCGCAGGGAATCTGCGGCGCGGCCGCGCGCGAAGCTCGAACCGTGATCGTGCCCGACGTCAACGCCGACCCGCGCTATCTCGCGTGCAGCCTGGAGACCAGATCGGAGATAGTCGTGCCGATCCTCAAGGAGGGGAGGGTCCTGGGGGAGATCGACATCGACAGCCACACGCTGGACGCCTTCGGGCCCGAAGACCGCGAGCTGCTCGAGGCAGTTGCCCAAGCCCTCGCCGACTGCCTCTAAGTTTTCACCGCAGAGCACGCGAAGGTCGCAGAGAATTCTCCGTGTGCTCTGTGGGCTCTGCGCTGAAAAAGGGCGCCTTGATTAGGGACCGTGGTTATGTTAACATGGCCGTCTAACGTTAAACTCGATCGACTCAGACAGCATAATTATTGAAAATGCCCGGCATACAGGAATTAGCCACAGCTGGCTCCACCGAAGCAGAGCTTTTAGCGCAGATCGATCTCTCGCGCCTGCCGTCGCACGTCGCGATAATCATGGACGGCAACGGGCGCTGGGCCGAAGCGCGCAGCCTTCCCCGCGTCGAAGGCCACCGCGCCGGCATCGCCTCGGTGCGCGAGGTAGTCGAGACCTCGGCGCGCCTGGGCATTAAGATCCTGACGCTTTACGCCTTTTCGGTCGAGAACTGGAAGCGTCCGAAGAGCGAGATAGATACCCTGATGGGCCTGCTCAAAGAGTATCTGCGGAGAGAGTTGCCCGAGATTAAGCGCAACAACATCAGGTTCAGGACGATAGGGCGGGTCTGGGAGTTGGCCCCATCGATCCAGCTCGAGCTTGAGCACGCCATGCAGGATACGGCCTCCAATACCGGCATGCTCATGAACATCGCGCTCAACTACGGCGGCCGCACCGAGCTGGTCGACGCCTTCCGCGCCATCTTGAAAGCAGCGCGTGGCAATGGAGTCAGCGAACCTGATGTGAACGAAGATCTGATTTCACAAAACCTCTACACCGCGGGCTTGCCTGACCCCGACCTGCTGATCCGCACCAGCGGCGAACTGCGCATCAGCAACTTCCTGCTCTGGCAGATCGCCTATGCCGAGATCTGGATAACTCCGGTTTACTGGCCCGACTTTCGGCGCCGCCACCTCTTCGAGGCGATCATCGATTATCAGCGGCGGGAGCGAAGGTACGGGGGCATCTAAGCAGGGTCGCTGCTTCCCCCAGATGACTCGAGTAGCGGTGGCCACAATCCTGATACCCCTGACGCTTGCCGTTGTTGCCTACGCTCCGCCGGCCGTGTATTCCCTGATCATCGCTGCCCTATCGCTGTTCTCACTGTACGAGTTCTTTCGGATGGCCGAGCGTTCGAATTGTCGTTGTTTCAAGGCGGCCGGCTATCTGGCCGCGGGAGCCACGAGCCTCTATTTCTACCTCAGGCTCTCGGGCTGGTCGCGATTCGATTTCGCCTACCTGGTGATCATTTTAGTAATTGTGCTTTTTTCCTTAGCTCTGGCCGGATGGGCCGAAATCGGCGAGGCGATCAGAGCGATCTCGACCACCTTCTTTGGAGTTTTCTACACGTCATATCTTCTCGGCTTCCTCATCCCGATCCGCTACAGCTTCGGCGCGCCCGAGGGGCTGAGCTACGTCTTTTTCCTCCTCGGCATCATCTGGGCCGGAGACAGCGCGGCGTTCGCCGTGGGGCGCAACTGGGGCCGCACGCCGCTGGCGCCGCGCATCAGCCCGCGAAAAACCGTCGAGGGATCGTTCGCGAGCATAGGCGGGAACCTGACCGCCGCCTACCTGCTCTATTACCTGGTCCCGCCTTCGGCCATCAACCTGCCAGAGGCGCTCAGGCTGGCCGTGATCCTGGGAGTGCTCGGCCAGATGGGAGATTTGGCCGAATCGGTGCTCAAGCGGGGGGCCGGCTTAAAAGACTCATCGGGGATCATTCCGGGACACGGCGGGCTGCTCGACCGCATCGACAGCCTGCTTTTCGCCGCGCCCGCCATGTATATCTACCTGGCGATAAAACACCTGTAAAGAAAGGAGCCGGAAGGAGGAGCTAGAAGCCAGTGGACCGTTCGCTAAGTTTTTTAATGTATTCGTATTCGCCTATTGGCTGTAATATACTCTCCTTTGCCCAAGGATACCGAGAGGGAGAGAGATAGACATCCCCCGCACCTGATCGAGTTCTCTGCGCCAGACCGGCAGGAACTGCGACGGCTGGCTCGAGAGGGGCGAACCGAGCAACGAGTGGCTCGTCGGAGACCCCT
>FWPU01011579.1_pt1 | contig 12253 bp, 8 predicted proteins | sample 2228361 | NCBI WGS metagenome assembly FWPU01 (sample SAMEA103939777, study PRJEB20133) | metagenome | reverse complement strand
CCGCCGACGGCGACGGGCGACAGCCTGTCGGGGCCGTCACCGTGCCCGTCCGGCCACGAGATGGCAGAGAGGCGCCCGACACGGCGACGGGCGACAGCCTGTCGGGGCCGTCACCGTGCCCGTCCGGCCACGAGATGACCGGGTGCCTTGCGGCCTCGGGTAGACTCGACGGTGGCATGGCGGAGATCCGGATCCTCGACGTCGTCGACGAGCCGAGCTTCGGCCGGATCCCGCCCTGCGCCGACCCCCGCTTCGACCACCGGACCTGCGACTACTGGGAGGACCCCGAGCGCGGCTCGAAGCGATCCCGACCCCAGTGGCTTCGGCCCGTCGAGGAGGCGGCGGAGGCGAAGCACCGGGCCCAGCCCTTCGACGACAACCCCTTCCGGCCGACCCAGCCGGCCTGGCGGGAGAACCCCTTCGCCCCGACCGAGGCGGACCGCCTGAAGGACAACCCCTTCGCCCCGCCGGCCGAGCGCCCGTCCCTCGCCTGGCTCGCCGAGGAGGCAACGGGGCCTGCCGCGAGCCCTCTCGGGCCCTTCACCGGCCCCCGCACCTCGGCCCCGTCCGTTTCGACCGGCCTTCGCAAGCTCGGCCTCCTGACCCGAGGGCTCGGCGTCTTCGGCAGCTACGCGAAGATCCTTCTCCTCGACGACGAACCCGCCGCCTACGCCCAGTTCGGGCCCCTCTCGGCCTACCCCCGCGCCCTCCGGATCCGAGAGCTCTATCCCCAGTTGCCTGACAGCCCGCTGCCGGCCGTCATCACCTGCATCGCGGTGACGAAGGCCGCTCGTCGTCGCGGCCTTGCCCGCCGACTCGTCGAGGCCGTCTGTGCCGACCTCGCCGGTCGCGGCTTCGCCGCCGTCGAGGCCTATCCCGAGGCCGGGGCGAAACCCGAGGAGACGAGCGCCGCGACCCCGGCCTTCTGGGTCGCCTGCGGCTTTCGGGTCGTCGTCGACGATCCGCGGTTCCCGGTCGTCCGCCGCGAGCTCGGCTAGGGTGGCCGTCGAAGGGCGGGAACGGGGCGAGGAGTCCCTCCGCCCCGACCGGCGAGGGTGCGGCGATCGGACCAGCTCCAGTGTCGAGCGGGCGCCAGGCCCGTCACCGAGTCGGCGCAGCCCGCCGCGGAGGCCCAGGGGGACAGGCCGGGTCCCAGTTGTCCTCGCTCCGGGCTTCGCCCTCGCCGCCACGCTCCTCGCCGTGGCGGCCTGCGGGTCCACCTCCACCGCTCCCGCGCCCTCGCCCCTCGCCGAGCCCTCGGCCGCGCCGAGCTGGCCATCGTCGGCCCCCTCCATCGAGCCCCGACCCGAGGTGATCCCCTCGACTCCGGGCGCCGCGACCCCGGACGCCGTCGTCGCCGACTCGACCCTCCTCGCCATCCTCCCGAGCACCATCGACGGCCTCGCCCTCGTCGCCGTCCCCGAGGCCGTCGGCGAGGCGGCGGCCGACCCGGCCGTGGGAAGGGTCGTCGACCGGATGGCCTTTGCCGTCGCCGTTGACCCCGTTGCCGGGGACCAGGTCGTCGCCCTCGTCGCCCACCTCCGCTCGGGCAGCCTCGATCCGGCCGAGTACCGGGCCTGGCGCGACTCCTTCGATCGGGGAGTCTGCGAACGGGCCGGCGGGGTCGTCGGCCATGCCGAGCTGACGCTGGGGGGACGTGAGGTCGCCGTCGGGGTCTGCGCCGAGGGCGTTCGGACGTACCACGTCCTCCTCGCAGGAGCGGGGCTCGTCGTTTCGGCCCAGTCCCTCGGGGAGCGACGGTGGGGGGAGCGACTCATGGCCGAGCTCGGTCGTTGATGACGGGTCGCGGCTCCGGCGCCAGCCCGCCCCGCGCCGGCCCGCTCCGTGCTCGGGATCCGGCGGGGCGCGGCGGGCCGCGGCGCGCACCCGGGCGACCATGGGCCGCTGGGGCGCGGCGCGCACCCGGGCGACCACGGGCCGCAGGGGCGAGGGGCGCCCCGAGCGATCCTGGAGCGAGGTGAGGCTTGCCGGCCACCCCGGCCCCAGGCAGGCAACGACCGACGGCCCATGACAAGGGCGGCCGCGAGGCGCAGACTAGGGGACGTCGATGGCGACCCAGCCAGCGGGGACACCACCTGCTCCCGCCGGGAGTCGCCACCGGCGCCGAGGACGCACCCCTCACCCGAGCGAGGGAGGTCAGCGAGATGTCGACCCGCACCGAACCACCTCCATCGACGCCCGCAGCCATGCCGGGGACCACCCTCGAGTCCGCCCCGTCCATGGCCGGTCGCCTCCCGCCCCTGCCCGGCGCCCGCCCCGTCCGGGCGCCTCGCGGCCGCGAGATCTCCTGCCGCGGCTGGCCCCAGGAGGCCGCCCTGCGGATGCTCATGAACAACCTCGACCCCGAGGTCGCCGAGAACCCCGACGCCCTCGTCGTCTACGGCGGGACGGGGCGCGCGGCTCGCTCGTGGGCTGCCTTCGACGCCATCGTCCGCGAGCTCCGGCGCCTCGCTGACGACGAGACCCTCCTCGTCCAATCAGGGAAACCCGTCGGCGTCCTTCGCACCCACGAGTGGGCGCCACGGGTCCTCATCGCGAACAGCAACCTCGTCGGTCGCTGGGCGACGTGGGAGGTCTTCCGCGAGCTCGAACGGGCCGGTCTGACGATGTTCGGCCAGATGACCGCTGGCTCCTGGATCTACATCGGAACCCAGGGCATCCTCCAGGGGACCTACGAGACCTTCGCCGAACTCGCCCGCCGCCACTTCGGGGGGACCCTGCGCGGTCGCCTCGTCCTCACTGCCGGTCTCGGCGGGATGGGCGGCGCCCAGCCGCTGGCGATCGCGATGAACGAGGGCGTCGCCATCTGTGTCGAGGTCGACCCCGAGCGGGCCCGGCGCCGGCACGCCATCGGCTACGTCGACCGGCTGACCGACTCCCTCGACGAGGCCCTCGACTTGGCGCGGGCGGCCGTTGCCGAAGGTCGGCCCCTCAGCATCGCCCTCGTCGGCAACGCCGCCGAGACCCACCCCGAGTTCGTCCGCCGCGGGGTTCGGTTCGACGCCGTGACCGACCAGACCTCGGCCCACGACACGCTGAACGGCTACATCCCGGCCGGCCTCTCTCTGGCCGAGGCAGCGGCCCTCCGCCGCGACGACCCGGCCGGATACGTCGCCCGGGCCCTCGAGTCGATCGCCGTCCACGTCCGGGCGATGCTCGACTTCCAGGCCGCGGGGGCCGTCGTCTTCGACTATGGGAACAACATCCGGGCCCAGGCTGCCGAGGCGGGCGTGAGCGATGCCTTCGCCTTCCCCGGCTTCGTGCCAGCCTTCATCCGGCCCCTCTTCTGCGCGGGCAAGGGCCCCTTCCGCTGGGTTGCCCTGTCCGGGGATCCCGCCGACATCCTCCGGACGGACCGGGCCGTCCTCGAGCTCTTCCCCGAGGACGAGAGCCTTCGGCGCTGGATCGAGATGGCCGAGGCAAAGGTCCCCTTCCAGGGCCTGCCGGCCCGGATCTGCTGGCTCGGGCTCGGCGAGCGGGCGGCGGCGGGACTCGCCTTCAACCGGCTCGTCGCGCGTGGGGAGGTCTCGGCTCCGATCGTCATCGGCCGCGACCATCTCGACGCAGGATCCGTCGCCTCGCCGAACCGCGAGACCGAGGGGATGCGGGACGGGTCCGACGCGATCGCCGACTGGCCGTTCTTGAACGCCCTCGTCAACACCGCCGCTGGGGCGACCTGGGTGAGCATCCACCACGGCGGCGGGACGGGGATCGGCTACAGCCAGCACGCCGGGATGGTCGTCGTCGCCGACGGGACCGACCTGGCGGCCGAGAAGCTCGAGCGGGTCCTGACGACGGACCCGGCGACGGGCGTCCTCCGCCACGCCGATGCCGGCTACGAGGCGGCCCTCGACGCGGCCCGCCGGGCGGGTCTCCGGATCCCGATGGCCGAGGAGGGCTGAGCGCCGAGAAGGAGGCAAGCCGGCGAATGCGTCGCGGCCGGCAAGTGCGTCGCCGCTGGCGCGGTCGGCGCCGAGCGGCGCCCCGCTTGAAGGTGGAAGCCGGCCCCAGGGACGCCGATGCGGCCGAGCGACTGCGCTAGACGCCCCCGACGCCTTCTTCCCTGGCGGGGAGCGGCGGCACCTCGCCCAGCTCAGGCATGGCCTCCTCGACGGCCGGTGGCGGCACCTCTCGGAGCCGCCGGAGCGGGCCGACGAGGAGCGGGAGGAAGGCGAAAAGGCTCCCGATCGCTCCGACCCAGATCGTCTCCCGGAGGCCGATGAGCGTCCCCAGGCCACCGCCCACGACCTGGCCGAGCGGGATCGTCCCCCAGACGATGAACCGCATCGTCGCGTTCATCCGACCCTGGAGGCGGGTCGGGGTGATCGCCTGACGGAGGCTGACCTGATTCACGTTGTAGACGATCGTCGAGAGGCCGGCCAGGAGCCCGGCCACGACGAGGACGGGGATCGCCGCCGGCCCCGGCGGAGCGAGGGCGATGAGGAGGACGCTGGGGCCGAAGAGGACCGCCGCGACGATGATCGTCGGCCCGACGCCCAGCTGACGGGCGATCGCCGCCGCGGTCACCGCACCGACGAGGGTGCTCACGTTGCCGAGGGAGGCGACGAGGCCGATCTGCTCGGCCGTCAGACCGACGACTCTGACGACGAAGACGAGGTAGATGGCGAAGGCGATCGTCCCGAAGAAGTTCGAGAGGGCCGTGCAGGCCGCGATGGAGCGGAGGAGCGGCTGGCTGAGGACGTAGCGGAGCCCCTCGGCGACCTCGGCCCGCATCGAGGGACGCGGCGCGTCGGCTCCCCGCGCGACGGATGGTTCGGACTCGCGTCGCCGGATCCAGCCGACGAAGAGGGCCGAGCCGAGGTAGCTGACGGCGTCGAGGACGATGGCGACGGGGGCGGTGAGGAGCCCGATGAGGAGGCCGCCGAGGCCCGGACCGGCGATCTGCGCGGCCGAGCGACTGACCTCGAGCTTCGAGTTGCCCTCGACGATCTGGTCGCGGTCGACGAGGGAGGGCAGGTAGGCCTGATAGGCGACGTCGAAGAAGACGGTCAGGACGCCGTTCACGAAGCCGACGAGGTAGAGCTGCCAGATCGTCAGGACTCCGAGCTGGTAGGTGACCGGGATCGAGGCGAGGCTGATCGCCCGACCGATGTCCCCGGCGATGAGGATCGGTCGACGCTGGAGCCGGTCGACCCAAGCGCCGACCGGGAGGGAGAAGAGGACGAAGGGAAGGAATTCGACCGTCCCGAGCAGCCCGACTTCGAGGGGAGTCGCGTCGAGGAGGACGATGGCGACGAGGGGGACAGCGAGAAGGCTGATCTGGGTCCCGAGCTGGCTGATCGTCTCGGCCGCCCAGAGCTTCAGGAAGTCGGGGTGGCGAAGGAGGCTCCGAGAGGGTGGGGCGAAGGCGCTGGAGAGGGGCCGGCCGGCGGCTTCGGGGGTGAGACCCCCGTCGGGCGTGGGGCTCGCGGGGGCCGGGCTGCCGGGGTCGGCTCGCGACTGCTCGGGCCCGCTGGCGTCGGGTCGCGACTGCTCGGGGCTGCCGGGGTCGGCTCGCGACTGCTCGGGGCTCAGGGCGTGCTCCTATCTCGGCAATCCCGGCGCCGGACGAAGGCGCGGATCACGGGCGAAGGCCGGGCTAGTGGTCCTGGCGGCGGTCTGGTGCCGAAGTCTACGCCGAGCCGAAGGGACCCGGGGCCCGGACGACACTCTGGAAGCCGACCCGCCGATGCGAGCCGTCGCAGAAGGGCTTCGTTTCGGAGTGGCCGCAGCGACAGAGGGTGACGGCTGTCCCGGGCGGCAGGACGAGCTCGTTTCCCTCGGCGTCGACGATCCGGATGGGGCCGCTGATCTTGTAGTTCCCGTTGTCGCGGACCTGGATCGTCACCTCTGGCGTTGCAGACTCCATGACATCCTCCATGCTGATTCCTCGGTCGTGCTCGGCCGGCGCAGCGGATCGCTCCCGAGGCGGGACGCCGCGCCGCCCGGCATGTCAGGATGGTGCCATGAACCCGCTCCTCGAGTCGGTCCCGAACGTCTCCGAGGGCCGGCGAGCGCCCGTCATCGACGCCCTCGCCGCGGCCGTTGCCTCCGAGCCGGGCGCCTACCTCCTCGACCGCTCGAGCGACCCCGACCACAACCGCAGCGTCTTCACCCTGGCTGGCGAGGCCGAGCCTCTCTGCCGGGCCCTGGAGCGGCTCGTCGCCGCGGCCATCGAGCTCATCGACATGGAGGAGCACCAGGGCGAACATCCCCGGATCGGGGCCGTCGATGTCGTCCCCTTCGTCCCCCTCGGTTCGACCTCGATGGCCGAGGCTGTCGCCGTCGCCCGTGACTTCGGTCGGCGCCTCGCGGAGCGCTTCGAACTGCCCGTCTACCTCTATGGCGAAGCGGCCCTCCGGCCCGACCGGATCCGGCTCGCCGACATCCGCCGGGGGCAGTACGAGGGGCTGAAGCGCGAGATCGGCCAGCGAGGTCGCGAGCCGGACTTCGGTCCCGCACGGCTCCATCCTCGGGCTGGCGCGACCGCCGTCGGGGCGCGACCCTTCCTCATCGCCTGGAACGTCGACCTCGAGACGACCGACCTGGACGTCGCCCGTCGCGTCGCGCGTCGGGTGCGGGAGTCGGGTGGCGGACTGCCGAAGGTCCAGGCGAACGGCTTCTGGATCGCCGAGCGGGGTCGGGCCCAGGTCTCGATGAACCTCCTCGACTTCCGGGTCACTCCGATCTGGCGGGTCTGGGAGGCCGTCGCCGAGCTGGCAGCCGAAGAGGGCGTCGCCCCGGCCGAGTCGGAGCTCATCGGGCTCGCTCCCCTCGCCGCCCTCCTCGACGTTGCCCATCGGGCCGGGGTCCCGCCCGATGTTCCGGTCGAGGAGCGTCTTGCGGCGGCGGCCCGGGCGATCCGCCTCCGCGATTTCCGGCCGGAGATGGCCCTCGAACTGCGGCTCGAGGCGGCGATGGCGGCCGCCGGCGCAGGCGACCCCGCCTCGGATCGAGGCAGCCGGGGTCCGGTCGAGGGCGGCTCGAGTGCCGGCGAGCCCGGTGCCGACGGCTGGGCAGGGCGGTGACGACACCCGATCTCGATCGGCTCTCGAGCGCGCTGGCAGCGGGAGCCCCACGCCCTCCGGACCCGCGGGGATGACACCCGATTTCGGTCGGCTCTCGAGCGGGTCGGACGACCTCCCGAAGCCCGGTGCTCCTCATCACCTTTCTAGCCGACCTTCGTCTTCGGACGCTGCCCGTGCGCCCGCCCCGCGGGCCGGCGCCTCGGGCGGCCTCCTCGTCACCGGCGCTGCGGCGATCGCCACCCTTGCCGGCGGGCTCCGGCGCGGGGAGGCCCAGGGTGACGTCGGCCTCCTCAGCCGGCGCGGGCCAGACGACCGGGATCCGCCCACCCTCGCCGCCTGGCAGGGGACGATCCTCGCCGTCGGAGCGCGGTCGTCGGTCGAGGCTGCGATCGAGGCGGCCGGCCTGCCGCGGGCAGCCTTCGAGGTCTTCGACGCCGCGGGCGGGCTCGTCACGCCGGGCCTCGTCGACCCCCACACCCACCTTCTCTTCGCCGGATCTCGAGAGGGCGAGCTCCTCCTCCGGCTCCGCGGCGCCGGCTACCTCGACATCCTCGCCGCCGGCGGTGGGATCCTCGCCACCGTCCGGGCGACCCGGGCCGCCTCGACCCCGGCGCTTCTCGACCATGGCCGGCGCTGGCTCGGCGAGATGCTCCGCCATGGAACGACGACGGTCGAGGCGAAGTCCGGCTACGGCCTCGACACCCCGACGGAACTCCGGCTCCTCGAGGTCATGGGCGACCTCGGTGCTGAGGGTCCGGTCGAGGTCGTCCCGACCTTCCTCGGTGCTCACGCCGTCGCCCCGGAGTTCCGGACCCCCGACCGGCCGGCGATCGGTCGGGAGCGGTACGTCCAGCACGTCATCGAGGAGCAGCTGCCGGCCGTCGGCGCCCAGGGGGTCGCTCGCTTCTGCGACGTCTTCTGCGAGGAGGGCGTCTTCGGGGTCGACGAGGCCCGGGCCATCCTCGCCGCGGCCCAGGCACTCGGTCTCGGTCTCCGCCTCCATGCCGACGAGCTCGCTCCCTCGGGCGGCGCGGAGCTGGCGGCGGAGCTTGGGGTGGCCTCGGCCGACCATCTGGCGGCGGTCTCGGAGGCGGGACTCGAGGCCCTCGCGGCGGCGGCCGAGGGGGGCCGACCGGTCGTCGCCGTCCTGCTGCCGGCCACGAGCTGGTTCCTCAGGGCCGAGCACCGGGCACCCGCCCGCCGCCTCATCGAACGGGGGGTGCCGGTCGCCCTCGGCACGGACTTCAACCCCGGGACGTCGCCGACGGCGAACCTCCCGCTCGTCATGAGCCTTGCCGTCCTCGAGCTCCGACTCACGCCGGCCGAGGCCCTCGCGGCGACGACGGTGAACGCGGCCCATGCCCTCGGTCTCGGCGACCGGATCGGGAGCCTCGAGCCCGGGCGGGCGGCCGATTTCGTCCTCTGGCGGGTGGCCTCGGTGGAGGAGCTCCCCTACTGGGTCGGAGCGGACCTCGTCGTCACCGTTGTCAAGGGGGGCCGGGTCGTCTTCGGCCGAGGCACACCGGCGGGCTGAGCGCCGCTCCCGGAGCGAGGCTGGTGGGATCGGGAGGTGCCAGGCCGTGGCTGGCGTTCAGAGGCCCCGCCGTCCGTCACTGCTCCCGCCGGGCGCCACCCTATGCGGACTTCCCGCGCGCCTCGAGGAGGACCGTCGTCGTCTCGGCCGGGAGGCTCGTTGGGGTCACCGAGAGTCTCGCCTGGGGAGTGGGCTCGGCGCCCATCTCGTGGAGGAATCGGCGGAGTGCCTCGGCGCAGGCGTCTTCATCGGGGCAGACCGGGAGGGGAACGACGATCTTTGGGTCGAGCTGGGCGACGAGCTCGGCGGCCTTCGTCGCCGTGAGCGCCCCGCCGATTGGGATGCAGGCGACGTCGACGCTTCCGATGTCGGCCAGGGCGTCCTCGGAGAGGAGGTGGCCGATGTCGCCGAGGTGGACGGTGTGGACGCCGTCGAGCTCGATGGCGAAAGCGGTCTGGCGGCCTCGTTCGGCGCCCCGTCGGTCGTCACGGTACGTTCGCACGCCGGAGATGAGGACGCCCTTGACCTCGTACTCTCCGGGACCGACGAGGTCAAAGGCGCGCTCGAGGCTGGTGGGGATGGCGGTCTGCCCGTCGCGCGTTAGTCGGCCCTTGGCCTTCGCCGGTGGCTCGTCGTCGGGATGGCTGAAGGTGACGATGTCGCCGCTGATGCCGCGTCCGGTCGGACCGACGACGGAGGGGTAGGGATCGCAGACGACGACGGCATCCTTGCCGCGGAGGCGGACGCAGGTCCGTCCGTACCAGGTCAGTTCCACGGCGGCGATTGTGACACAGGCGGCCGAGGGCGGGCGGCCCACCGCAGGACTCGGCCGCGCCGCCCCCGGCCTCCGTCGTCCGGATGCGCCGCGCCCGCGACGCCATGATCCCCCCTGCCCGGACGCCATCCTCCAAGAAAGAGACCGAGGGCGCCTGCCCAATTGGCGCCCCCGGTCGGAGGGAGGGAGGATGGAACCTGAGGGTCCGTTCCGCTCTCTACCCTACTCGGCCAAGGTTCAGGGCCAGGGGGCGAGACGATTAAGAAATCCACACCTTCGAGTGGCTGGCTGGACCGAGGCCGGACGCCGTCCTGACCCCGCGTTGTACCTGGTGCAATCTCCCGGATGGGCGTGGCGCTCGACCCACCCAGGGACGCTCCGGCCTCGCCCTCCCGACGCCGCCCCGACCTCCCCGCGTTGCACCGGGTGCAATCTCGTGGCGCGGCACTGGTACCCGACGCCGCCCCGACCTCCCCGCGTTGCACCGGGTGCAATCTCCCGGACGGGCGTTGCACTGAATGCACGTGTCGGACGTCGCGACGGCCAACGACCCATCAGTTGTTACTCCGGGCGCAAAGGATGCGCTCGGGGCCGAGCGAAGCGATCGGTTCGTTTCATCCGGTGCAAAGAACTGACCCCATGAGGGCCTCCCGGGCCAAGGCGGCTGCCGACACGTGCATCCCATGCAACACGGGCCCGCGGCCCTGTTCACGAGCGACAGAACGGCCTGGAGACCCGGCCGTGAACCGGCGATGCCGAGCCTCGACGCGGGGCCTCGACGCCGAAGAGCGTCATGGTCGGTCGTTCCACGTCGTAGCCGGTCGAGGTCTCGGCGCCGCTGGTTCGTCTGATGCCTCGCCCATGGGGTCGCCGGTTCCTCGGGCCCGGCGCGCCCACGCCCACGAGGACTCGCGCGGCCTCCGCGGCCAGGCCGACGACGCCCAAGAGGGCTCCAGCCCCTCCAGAGGCCAGCCGCGGCCCCGCCGCTGGTCAGCCGGTCCCGGCCCCGCTGTCGGCGGTCCCCGCCGGCCTCCAGGGGCCAGCCGCCGCCCCGCGGCTGGTCAGGGCGCGCGATCGTGCGACAATCCGGCGCGATGGATAGCGCCCGACCTCCCTGCCGAGGCCGCCCCAGCCCGACCGACCGCCGCCGACGCCCCTCGAGCCAGGGCCGTCCCACCGCGACCTCAGGCCACCTCGCCCGGACCTCGGCCCGCCCCTGTCGCACCTCTCTCACCGCCCTCGCCGCCTTCGCCATCCTCACCATCCTCCTCGCCTCGCTCGGTGCCGCCTGCGGAGGGCCGACACCCCCGAGCCCGTCGCCTTCGCCGAGCCCGAGCCCGACCCCGACCCTGGCTCCAACACCGACGCCTCCGGCGAGCCCGACCCCGGCCCCAGACCCGAGCGTCGTCTACGCCGAGATCAGCGACCAGGTCGTCGCCATTCGAGGCCTGTCGCTCGAACGGCCCCTCGAGCCGACCGTCCTCGACGAGGCCGCTGCCTCCGAGCGCATCCTCGCCCAGTTCGATCGGGACAACCCACCCGCGCTCCTCGAGCCCCAGCAGCGGCTCCTCGTCGGTCTCGGCCTCCTGCCGCCCGGGGCCGATTTGCGAGCCCTCTACCACGAGCTCCTGACGAGCCAGGTCGCCGGCTTCTACGACCCAGACAAGAAGGAGATGGTCGTCCTCTCCCGGAGCGGGGCCCTGGGCCCGACGGAGCGGACGACCTACGCCCACGAACTCACCCACGCCCTGCAGGACCAGCACTTCGGCCTCGAAGGTCTCGAGATCGATGCCGTCGGCCAGGGCGACCGGGGTCTGGCTCGGCTCGCCCTCGTCGAGGGCGACGCGACCCTCGTCATGACCTACTGGGCCCAGCAGCACCTCAGCCAGGCCGAACTCATCCAGCTCCTCGAGGAGTCTCAGGATCCGAAGGCCCTCGCCGTCCTCCAGCGGATGCCTGCCGTCCTCCGCGAATCCCTCCTCTTCCCGTACAGCGCCGGCCTCCAGTTCGTTCTGACGATCCAGGCGCGAGAGGGCTGGGCCGGCGTCGACGCAGCCTTCCGCCGACCGCCAGACTCGACGGAGCAGGTCCTCCATCCCACAGCCTTCGGGCTCGGCGGCGGGGCTCGCGAGGAGCCGGAGGTCGTGACGATCCCCGACGAGCTACCGGCCCGGCTCGGTTCCGGCTGGGAGGAGGCCCTCGAGGACACCGCCGGCGAGTTCCTCCTCCGACTCTGGCTCCAGGAGGTCGGTGGGCTCCAGGAGGCGGCGGCGACGGCCGCGGCGGCCGGCTGGGCCGGCGATCGAGTCGCCCTCTACGAAGACGGGGACCGCTTCGCCATCGTCCTCGCGACGACCTGGGACTCGACCGCGGACGCGGCCGAGTTCGCTGACGCGCTGAACGGGCTCGTCGGACGGCTCGACCACCCGGCGTCCGTCGTCCACCAGCCGGGTTCGAGGCAGATCACCGTCCTCATCGCCGCCGACGCCTCCACCCTCGTCGACCTCGACCGCGCCCTCGGGGCGACGGGCGTCTGAGGAGGACCGCCCGCGGGCTGCCTCCGCGGCTGGCTTGAGTCCGAGGAGCATCGGCCCGGTCAGCGGAGGGGCCGCGAATCCTCGTCAGCTCGGGTAGATCCCCTGATCCACCCCCTCTCGTCGTAGCTCGTCTCGTGCTCACCGTCGTGCGAAGGGAAGAGGGCCATGGAAACCTCGGCCCATGACCAGTACCTCGGGATCCTCAACGAGGGCACGGAGACACCCCCGGGTCGTTGAGGATGGCGGCCTCGCCGGATCCGGCTGGCCGCGTACGAGATCGACTCCGGGGACTACATCGACTCCGGGGCCGAGATCCCCAGCAGACCGAGGGCGTTCGCCAGCGTCGTCTTAGTCGCCA
>FWPU01011578.1_pt1 | contig 12256 bp, 11 predicted proteins | sample 2228361 | NCBI WGS metagenome assembly FWPU01 (sample SAMEA103939777, study PRJEB20133) | metagenome | reverse complement strand
GAACAATGACAAAGAACAGAAAATTCTCAGAACCAAAATTAGAAACTACAACCCTCTGGGATTTTCCTACTCAAAATTACGGAGACAAACTACATGGAAATAATAAATACAATGGAGTCACTCCTGCTTTTGTAATATGGAATTTATTACAACGTTACACAAAAGAAAACGACCTAATTGTTGACCCAATGTGTGGAAGCGGTACCACAATTGATGTTGCAAAAGAGTTAAACCGAAGAGTGATAGGTTATGACCTAAATGTTGTCCGTCCTGATGTAATAAAAAATGATGCCAGAAATATTCCTTTGCCCGACGATTCTGTTGATTTTGTCTTTATTGATAGCCCTTATTCAGATAATATCAAATATTCTGATGATCCAGATTGTATTGGAAAAATTTCCTGTGAAAAACAAGAATTTTTTGATGAATTAGAAAAAGTTGCAAGAGAGATACACAGGATTCTAAAACCAGACAAATACATGGCATGGCTCATTGGTGACCATTGGAGAAAAAAAACAGGTTTTATCCCTGTAGGTTTTAAAATTTACAATATGCTTAGTAAATTTTTTGTAACAGGTGATATAATTTGTGTTGCAAGAAGAAATCAAACATCTAATACTGGTCTCTGGCACAAAAAAGCAATAGAGCTGAATTTTTATTTGCGAGGTTTCAAATATCTTTTTATCATGAAAAAAGGTTAACTTTGCCTATTTTTAAAGACTTTCTGTCCAATCAAAAATGCTGTTTTACTGATTAACTTCATTTACAGATAAATTAGGTTTATAATAAATGTATGCGAAGTATAAAACTGGGCATGTTTGTATGTTTGATTTTTTTTGCATTACTTATCCTTTTTGTAAATCAGAAAAAGGCAGGGAGTGAGATTATGTCAGAAAATAAATACAACAAGCTAACTAAGGAAGAAGAAAGGATAACTATTCATAAAGGAACAGAGCCACCTTTCAGCGGCGAGTATAACGACTTTTTTGAAAGCGGCACTTATCTTTGCAAACGGTGTAACAACCCTTTGTATCGTTCTTCAGACAAGTTTAAATCCCATTGCGGATGGCCTGCATTTGACGACTTTATTAAAGGTGCTGTAAAAAAACAAAAGGATGCCGACGGTATAAGGGAGGAAATAGTGTGTGCCAGATGCGGTGCCCATCTGGGACATGTGTTTTACGGAGAAGGCTTTACCCCAAAAAATGTAAGGCACTGTGTAAACTCCCTATCCCTAAAGTTTGTTCCCGATAAGGCTATAAATTACAAAAAGGCATACTTTGCAGGTGGTTGCTTCTGGGGAGTGGAGCACCTTTTTGAAAAGAAAAAAGGCGTTATTAATGCAGAGTCTGGTTACATGGGCGGACATGTGGAAAACCCCACTTACGAACAGGTTTTAACTAAAAAAACAGGTCACTTTGAAACGGTTGAAGTCACCTATGACCCAGCCATTGTGTCTTATGAAGAGCTGGCAAAATATTTCTTTGAAATACATGACCCAACACAGGAAAACGGTCAGGGACCAGACATTGGTCCTCAGTATCAGTCTGCCGTGTTTTATCAGACAGAAGAGGAAAAGGCTATGGTTTTAAAACTGATAGATATTCTGAAAAAAAAGGGATACAGGGTTGTAACAAAGCTACTTCCTGCAAAGACCTTTTTTAAGGCAGAAGACTACCATCAGGACTACTACAGAAAGAAAAACCAGATGCCTTACTGTCACTTTTATCAAAAACGATTTTAGATATGAGTAAGCGGAAAACAATCTTTGCAGTTTTAATCCTTTTAATTGCAACGTTAACTTTAGCCAGTCCTAAAACTGTTATACTGGCTACCACCACAAGCACCGACGATACAGGCCTTCTTGACCATATCATACCCCTTTTTGAAAAAGATACGGGCTATTTTGTAAAGGTGCTGGCTGTGGGCAGCGGACAGGCAATTGTGCTGGGCAAACGAGGAGAAGCTGACGTTCTCCTTGTCCATTCACCGGATGACGAAAAAAGGTTCATGCAGGAAGGATATGGTATAAGACGCAGACTTGTTATGCATAATGACTTCGTGTTGGTAGGACCGCCATCTGACCCTGCTGGGGTAAAAAAGGCAAAAGATGTTGCCGAAGCCCTTAGCCTGATTTATCGCAAAAAGGCTCTGTTCATCTCCCGAGGAGATAACTCAGGAACAGACCAGCTGGAAAAGAAACTGTGGAAAGAACTAAGAATTAATCCTGTTGGTGAAAGATGGTATCAGGAAACAGGTGGGGGGATGGGACAGACATTAAATATTGCCAGTGAAAAAAGGGGTTACACCTTAACCGACAGAAGCACTTACCTTACCCTGAAAAAAAACCTTCGGCTCACCATACTTAAAGAAGGAGACAAAAAACTAAAGAACATCTATCACATAATTGAGGTTAACCCAAAGCTGCACCGAAACATCAATGCTGTGGGCGGCAAAGCATTTGCAGATTTTATAGTTTCTGATAAGATACAACGTATTATAGGCGAATTTGGAAAGGACAGGTTTGGGTTTTCACTTTTTTTTCCAGGTGCAGGAAAAACAGAAAATATGTTGGACAATTAAATGGATATTTTATTAAGCGGCATAAAAAAGGCTTTTTTACTATTAATCTCCTTAGACAAAGAGGTTTATGAGATAACCTTTCTGTCCCTGAAACTTTCATTAACCGCCACAATTATAAGCAGTTTTTTTGGCATAGCTATAGGGCTTTACCTCTCTTTTAAATCCTTTCCCGGCAAACATTTTATTATCAGTTCAATAAACACCGGCATGGCTTTTCCCCCAGTGCTGGTGGGACTTTTAATAAGCATTCTTTTATGGCGAAACGGTGTCCTTGGAAATTTAGAACTCTTATATACACCAACCGCAATAATTATAGCACAGGTGGTAATAGCAACACCTCTTGTAACCGGCATCAGTCTTGCAGCCTTTCAGAATCTGCCTGAAAAACTTGCTTTACAAATGCTGGGGATTGGAGCCTCAAGATTTCAGCTAATTATGGTTCTGTTAAAAGAATCAAAACTTTCAATACTGGCTGCCATAATGGCAGGTTTCGGGGCTGTTATCTCTGAAGTGGGGGCAGCTTTGATGGTTGGTGGCAATATAAAAGGCTACACAAGAGTTTTAACAACAGCAACCGTAACAGAAACAAGCAGGGGTAATTTTGACTTAGCTATCGCACTCGGTATAATTCTGCTAATCGTAACGTTCACAATTAACTATCTTTTAACAAAAATTCAGCAGTCTGGAAAACATGAATAGTTATATACTTACAGCCCATAATATTGTTGTTAAGAGAAATGGACAGACGGTTCTGAATGTAGATAATGTCTTACTAAAGGAAAAGACAACGTTGACTATAATAGGAGAGAACGGAGCAGGAAAGACAACGTTGTTACTTGCGTTGGCTTCATTGATTAAGCCTTCAGGTGGTGAAATTAGTTTCAAAAACCAGAAGTTTGGTAAAGATATTCGCACCAAAGAATACAGAAAAAATATAGCCATTGTGTTTCAGGAAAACCTGCTTTTAAATGATACCGTTTTCAACAATATTGCCATTGGACTCAAATTCAGAAAAACTCCCGTTGAAGTCATCACAACAAAAGTTCATGAAGTGATGGAAATGCTTAATATATCAGGTTTAAAAGATAGAAATGCAGTAGGGCTCTCTGGCGGAGAAGCAAAACGAGTAAGTATTGCAAGGGCTATAGTTATCGAACCAGCAATACTTTTTTTAGACGAGCCATTCTCCTCACTTGACACGGTATCAAAAGAGTCCATAATCACCGATTTGGGGAAAATAATCAAAGAAAAAAATATCACCACCGTTATTACAACGCACGACAGATACGAAGCTCTCAGGCTTGCAGACGAAATAGTGGTGCTTGAAAAGGGCAGAATTGTTCAAAAGGGCAGTCCCGCAGAGCTGTTCAATAATCCAAAAACTCTTTTCGTTGCTTCCTTTTTTGGTATTGAAAACATTATTGAAGGTATAGTAAAAGAGGCAAAAGACGGAATAATAAAGGTTGCCACCGCAAATAATGTTATTTCGGCAAAAGGAGAAGCCTCCTTAGGGGATGAGGTTATACTCTGTATAAGACCTGAGAATGTGTTTGTTACAAAGTATTCCGATACACACCAAACAAGTGTAAGAAACATGTTTGAGGGCAAAATTGAAGACATTGAAAGCTATGGTCCCTTTTTCAGGATAACGATTAATTGTGGCTTTAAAATAGTTTCCTATATTACAAAAAATTCACTAATGGAACTTTCGCTTAAGGTTGGTGACAAAGCCTTTGCAGGCTTCAAAGCCATGTCTGTCCACTCCTTAAAAAGGGGATAAACAGATTTGTCTTTGTGATCATTCCTTTCTTTTAGGTTCATTGAAGTGCCGAAAGATTTACAAATGTTCTTTTTGTAAAGAGCTTTAAAATCAATAATTTGTTTTAATTATTTTGTTTTGAAACTCTTCTGACCGAAAAAAAATTAAAAGATTATGGTACAGTGACTGCATGCCGCCTTCAACAACCTCTTCAAACTCTTTTCTGTTCCAGACGCCTATAAACTTTTCATACTCACCTTTGATAAATTTATTTTCTGACTGGTGTTTAACGGTGGAATTAGTGATTGTAAGCTGCAAATTTATTCTTTGCCTTGTAACCCAGTCGGGAGTGAGCCAGAAATCCCTTATCTCTACATCCATCACCGCATCATAATCACTAATCTGCTCAGATTTTTGTGATTCAAGACAACTAACAGTATAACCACATTGTTTTAAGGCTTCACAAACAAGATTTTTTACGATAATTTCCAGAGATTCTTCATTTGTTTTTGTTATAAAACGACCGGAAGGCATTGTTGTAATAATATTTTTAGGATCTAAGGGCTGATATATTTGTCCAATCAAACGTTTATCAAAAATTTGCCTCTCATCTCTAATCGATTTTAACAATATTTTACCCGATAGCTTTGTGGAAAGGTTTTTGAAGCCGCCATACCTTATTTCTACAAGCTGATACCGTTTTTCACCGTTGATTGAACTACAGGAAACAAGCATTAAATAAATAACAAAGGTCATTAAATATTTATAATGGTTCATGGAAAAGGTTATTATATATTCCTCTAAATGTTTATTAAGATATTAACTTTCTTATTTTTTCAAAAAAGGATGTGGTTTTTGGACTGTTTTTGCCGTTAGAAATTCTTTCAAATTCACGCAACAGCTCTTTCTGTTTGCTGTTTAAATTGGTAGGAACTTCCACATTAATATAAACAAGTTGGTCACCTTTCCTGTTTGAGTAAATATCTGGGAATCCTTTGCCTTTTATTTTATAAACCGTGTTGTTTTGTGTACCTTCGTTTACTTTTACCTTGCTCTTCCCGTCTATAGTTGGAACCTCTATCTCTCCGCCAAGAGCAGCCGTTACAATGGATATGGGCACTTCGCAAATGATATCGTTTCCTTTTCTTTTGAAAAACTCATGAGGTATTATATTTACCTCAACATAAAGGTCGCCCGGTCTTCCTCCCCTTAAACCATGATTACCCTCTCCGGAAAGCCTCAGCTTGTTGCCGGTGTCAATCCCGGCAGGAATATTTATCTTTATGTTTTTGGTAATATTTCTAAGTCCCGCTCCGCCACAATCAACACAATACTCTTTTATGATTTTTCCTGTCCCACGACAGGTGGTACATGTTCTGCCTATACTGAAAAAACCCTGCTGATACCTTACCGTTCCTGACCCTTTGCAGGTTCCACAAATTATCGGTTTTGTGCCAGGTTTTATACCATCGCCGTTACATGTTTCACAAACAATACGTTTATTAACCCTGATCTCCTTTTCCACACCTTTTGCAGCTTCAACAAATGTAATATCAAGCCTGTAAAGCAAATCTTCGCCTGGTTCAGGTCTTGTCCTTGACCTGGTGCCACCACCAAAAAAGTCGGTGAATATATCGTTAAACACATCAGAAAAGGTGGTACCAAAACCAAAACCGCCAAAACCTTCAGCCCCGCTGAAAGGTCCGCCTGAGGTGCCGGCATGACCAAACCTGTCATACATAGCCCTTTTTTCCTTATCTGAGAGCACTTCATAGGCTTCAGTTACCTCTTTAAACCTTTCTTCCGCTTCTTTATTTCCGGGATTTCTGTCGGGATGAAGTTCAAGGGCTAATTTACGATAAGCCTTTTTTATCTCATCTTCAGTTGCGTTCCTTGATACGCCAAGCACTTCGTAATAGTCTCTCTTTGTCAACTCCTGCTCCCATAAAAAAAATAAAAGAGGGCGATAATCGCCCCCTCCTGGTTAAACCGGCGGAAAGCGGTTACTTATTGTCTTTTACCTCTTCGTAAGTGGCATCAACCACATCTTCTTTCTTGTTTTCATTTTCACCGGCAGCCCCTGCCTGTTGCTGACTCTGGGCATGTTTATACATAAGCTCTGCAAGCTGATGGGATTTTGTCATTAATTCATCAGCTGCCTTTTTAAGTGTTTCCACGTTGTTACTGTTTAAGGCATCCTTTGCATTTTTCAGTGCCTCTTCAACGCCAGCCTTTGTGGTCGCATCCACCTTGTCTCCAAAATCTTTAAGGCTCTTTTCCACAGTATAGATCAGTCCATCTAAATGGTTTCTTGCATCGATTACCTCTTTTTTCTTTCTGTCTTCTTCTGCGTGAACCTCGGCATCCTTAATCATCTTTTCTATCTCTTCCTTGGAGAGCCCGCTGCTGGGCGTAATTCTTATTGACTGTTCTTTCTGTGTTGCCATGTCTTTTGCATTTACATGAACAATGCCGTTTGCATCAATGTCAAATGTTACCTCTATCTGAGGAATTCCACGAGGAGCCGGTGGTATACCTATAAGGTCGAACTGCCCAAGGAATTTATTATCTGCAGCCATCTCTCTTTCACCTTGATACACCTTTATGGTAACCGCTGTCTGGTTATCGGCAGCAGTTGTAAATATCTGGCTTCTCTTGCAGGGTATTGTGGTGTTCTTTTCGATGATTTTGGTAAAAACACCCCCTAAAGTTTCTATACCCAGTGAAAGTGGCGTTACATCGAGAAGAAGCACATCCCTCACATCGCCTTTTAAAACGGCAGCCTGAATGGCTGCACCTATAGCAACAACCTCATCGGGATTGACACCCTTGTGGGGTTCTTTGCCGAAAATCTGTTTAACCTTTTCCTGAACCTTTGGCATACGGGTCATACCACCTACAAGGATAACTTCATCAATCTGTTCCGGTGACAATCCTGCATCCTTCATGGCGATACGACAGGGCTCTTCCAGCCTTTCAATAAGGTCTGCAACAAGTGCCTCCAGTTTTGCACGGGTAAGTTTCATAAGAAGATGTTTTGGACCCGTTGCATCTGCCGTAATAAAAGGCAGATTAATCTCTGTCTCTAAAACCGTGGACAGTTCACATTTTGCCTTTTCGGCAGCCTCTTTTAACCTCTGCAAAGCCATTCTGTCATTTTTCAGGTCAATACCATGCTCTTTTTTAAACTCTTCGGCAATATAGTCAACTATCCTCTGGTCAAAATCTTCTCCACCAAGAAATGTGTCACCATTTGTCGCCTTAACCTCATAAACACCTTCGCCTATTTCAAGGATAGATATGTCAAAGGTGCCTCCTCCAAGGTCAAAGACGGCAACCTTTTCTTCCTTTTTGTTTTTGCCCAGACCGTAAGCAAGCGCCGCCGCAGTTGGCTCATTTATGATCCTTAAAACCTCCAACCCTGCAATGGCACCGGCATCTTTGGTTGCCTGCCTCTGGCTGTCATTAAAATAGGCTGGAACTGTGATTACCGCCTCCGTAACCTTTTCACCAAGAAAATCTTCTGCCGTCTGCTTCATTTTCTGAAGTATCATCGCCGATATCTGTTGGGGACTGTATGGTTTCCCGTTAACCTCAACCCATGCGTCACCAATATTGGACTCAATCACCTTGTAAGGGACAAGCTGCTGATGTTTCTTAACCTCAGATGAATTAAACTTTCTACCAATAAGCCTTTTAACGGCATAGATGGTTTTTAAAGGGTTTGTAACAGCCTGCCTTTTTGCCAGCTGTCCCACAAGGGTTTCTCCACTATCGGTAAAGGCAACTACAGATGGAGTTGTCCTTGTTCCTTCCGCATTGGCTATAACGGTTACATCATTACCCTGCATTATAGCAACACAGGAGTTTGTGGTCCCTAAATCAATACCGATAACTTTTCCCATAGATTTATTCCTCCTTGGTCTCTTTTGGTTCTGTATTGTTAACCTGCTGTTCTACAGCTTCGTTTTTAGCTTCCGGAGCTTTGGCAACGGTTACTACAGCTGCCCTTAAAAGTCTGCCGCACATTTTATAACCCTTTCTGTGTTCTCTAACCACTGTTCCTTCTTTTACATCTGACCTTTCTTCTACCCCATGCGCCTCATGTATTGAAGGGTCAAAAACCTCGCCCTCTGAGTTTAACGGCGCTATATCATAACTCTTCAATATGTCCAAAAGACATTTGTGTGTGTATTCAACTCCCTGAATCAACGCCTCCACATTCTGGGTGTTTTTTGCATGGGTTATCGCCATTTCGAGATAATCAATAGGTGTAAGTATATCTTTCGCAAAATTTTCAATGGCAAATTTTTTAAAATCTTCCTTTTCTTTCTGCACCCTTTTTTTGTAATTGTCGAGCTCAGCCTCAGCCCGCAACCAGTTATCATAATACTTGTCTCTTTCTTCCTCCAGCTGTTTCAGTCTCTCTTCCAGATTAACCTCTTTCTCCTCCATTGCAGGCTGTTCAGGGGTTACATCATTTTTTATATCCTTATCTTTTTCTTCCATCATGTCTCCTTATCTAAATATTGTCACTCAAAAGATTTGCTGCAGAAACCACCAGTGGCAATATGCGTTTATAGTCCATTCTTACAGGACCTAAAATGCCCAGCGTTCCCTTACTGTTGCCATTTGTGTAAGTTGCGGTCACCATAGCGGCTCCTTCCAGTTCCTCACTGATTTCACTCCCTATATAAACCTTAACACCGTTTGCTTTAAGGCTGTTATCAAGCAACGACACAATTCTGCTGCGTTCCTCAAAAAGCTTAAAGATCCTTTTCATTTCTTTTACATCAGAAAATTCCGGTGCGTCAAACAGGTTACTCTGCCCTTCCACAATAATCGTTTCGGCAGCAAGTTTTTCGTTCAAGTTATCATGCATCCTGTCAAAAAGCTCTTTTAGCTTTTTCATCTCGTTTAGAAGCCTGTTCCGTATCTCTTCAAGTGAAAAATTGTGTTTAAGTAAGCTGTTTATGTGTTCTGCATAACTTCTTAATTGTTCGTCACTGTATTTGCTGTTTACCTCAAGAACCTTGTGCTCCACAAAACCCTGAGAGAAAACTATAATCGCAAGCACCTTTTCACTGCTCAGTTTAAAAAAGTCAACCGCTCTTATCTGGTTGTAATCAACACGGGGCAAAAGCATTATTGCTGCATTATGGGAAAGTTCTGCAAGCGTCTTCGTAATATAGCCAAAATATTCAGTCCTCTCCCTTTTTAATGCTTCCAGCTGATGCTTTAGATACTCCACCTCTTCATAACTCTGTTTGTAGTCTTTCATAAGCTCGGCTACAAAATATCTATAGCTTTTCTCTGTAGGAATCCTCCCAGCAGATGCGTGCGGTTTATAGAGGTATCCCATCCTTTCCATCTCTTCAAGGGCATTTCTTATTGTGGCAGGGCTGAGACTGTTAAAATATTTTTCTGACAGCGTTCTGGAACCTACAGGCTCAGAACTGTAAACATAATGATTTATCAAACACTTAAGTATCTCAGTCTGCCTGTTGCTCAACTCATTTGTGTCGTGATTTTTCCGCCTCATAGGTAAAAATAAGTTAATAATCTGTACAGGTAATGTCAACCCCCCTTTCTGAAATTTATTACCTGTAGTGAATTAAAAAGGAAGAGATACTAAAAATTTTTTTGTTCTTTCAAAAATGATGCCATAAGTTTATCTGTCTTTCTTATGTGATTGGTAAGCCACTGAACAAGTGTGTGGGTTAGTGAAACGATCATACTTAGTGTGATGCCTTCTGTGTTGAATTCCCTCTTGAATTTATTGAAATCTTTTATAAAGTTTGCATGTTCTCTTTTGTGTGCCGCTAAGTGGGGGTAACTGTATTTTTCCATATACGATTCTTCGGAAGCAAAATGTTCGTTCACATACTTTTCAAGGAAATCAATAACTTTTAGCATTTCTGATTTCGCCTGTCCCTTCTTGCAGGCTTCTAAAAGATCATTAATCGTGTTAAAAAGTTGCTTGTGTTGCATATCTATCTGGAAAACATTTGTAGCAAGATCTTCTGTCCAGTTTATTGACATATATTACCTTATCAAAATAAGCAGCAGGGCAGTTATTAGCTGTCCCTGCTGTTATCATACAAAATTTTTCTATTTAATTGCAACCTCTAATTTTTTCTCTTTCATTAAAATAACAGGAATCTTTGGTGCACCAGCCCCTAATAATGCGTTGGCAACCTTTTGTGGATAGGACCGATAGTTTAACCTAACCTCAGCGGTAAGCTTCTTTGCATCCTTTGGCACAATGAAGTTGTATTTGACTGTGCGAGAACCCTTAGGCGGAATGGTGTTATTATACTCAAAGCGGGCAATCTCCCATGGTTTCACCGTATGATGTCCTTTTTCATCCACCGCATAGGCATTGAAAGACTCAGCATTTTCATCAACGTTGCCATCTTTGTCAAGGGCACCTGAGCTATAAATTACCTTTCCTTTATCATCCTTTACATATACTTCGAGCCACATCTCCCTTACCTCTGTAAGACTTGTGGGAAGATTGTGTCCTGCCGTTTCGTTAATCACTTTAACCTTTAGCTCGCCCATTTTGCCTTTCTTAATATCATCAAACTTCACTTCGATGGCCGCTGCATTCTGAAGCCTTTTTACAGCCATCTCCGAATGCTTGTCAGAACCCATAAGCTTTGTGATAACGGCATTGCCTCCGATGAATTCATGGGTGTACATATAATCTCTTTTAGGTCCTGTAATACAGGGCTGGCCGGGCAACTTTTCAGGCTTTTTCAACGTTTTAGCTGTCTCAATGGCCACTTCGACAGGCACCATATGGCAGTCCTGACACTGTATGCCCTTTTGTGCATAGACAGAAAATTTCCACTCTGTATAGGTGTTTTCTATATGAAAGTTACTTACAGGATGAAACACGTTGTGGCAGCTTCCACAGAATTCTGACTTGGTGTGTAGTTCAGAATAGGCGGTTTTGTGATATGGTGACTTGGAGTCTTTATAGGGACCGTATTTTGTATCTCCCGGATTAATAACAAAAGAGGCGTTCTGGGGCAAACCGGTTGGTGATTCACTGATTCTGCTTTCGATAATTGTGTGACACATGTCGCAGGTAACTCCTTCCATTGCCACTTCGCTTGCAACAAATTTATCACCTTCCTTTTTTATTTCCTGTGAAACAGTTCCTACTACTGAATGACAGCCTGCACAGAGGTTTCTTATATCCTCGCCCACCTCTTTCTCGCCGATTTTCCACAGTGCCTGAAAAACGGGGTCTTTAAATGAGTTTGAATGCATTGAGCCTTTCCATTGATTATAAATCCCGGGGTGACAGCCCATACAAACTTCCGCAGACTCAAAATTAGATGACTGCACCGTCTCTCCCGTTTTTGTCGTCAACAGCGAAGGAAAAAAGGGAAAAACCTTCTTAATCTCTTCCTTTTCCAGCGAAAAGCCATTCGCGGCAAAAAGCAATAACAACGATACAATCAACAAAAACCTGCTTTTCATAACCTATACCTCCTTTTGTTTTTTATTCAATTAAATCATAACAAATACTTTTTTCAATTAAGAGCTTATGTATCCTAATTAATACAATTTAATCATGACTTTGTCAAGTATTTTTTGAAAAATGCTTGAGAAACCTGCGAAAGATTTTTTTTAGATTTATCGTCTATTGAGAGAGGCTGACCTGTGAAGAAGCCAATAATATTTTTGACGCTTTCCTGGTCAAATTTTATTCTTAGCTTAATGAATGGTCCCCTATAGGTAAAATCAACCTTAGAAAAGTCTCGGTCTGCAAATCCCTGGAAGTTATAGCCGAGACTAATCCAGAAGTTTTTTACAAAACTGCGTCCCACCGAAGCTCCGTAACCATATTTTTTCTGATTGGTGCTGTAAGACTGCAACATGTTTCCTCTCAGACCAATA
>FWPU01011577.1_pt1 | contig 12256 bp, 11 predicted proteins | sample 2228361 | NCBI WGS metagenome assembly FWPU01 (sample SAMEA103939777, study PRJEB20133) | metagenome | reverse complement strand
ATATAAGAGACTAACAGTCTCCAGCGAAATTATTTCACCTTTAAATTTCGCCTGACAAGTCCGACAAATTAAACCCCCTTTCTCAAAATGAAAAAATTTTAACTCACTCAGATCTTTCTTTTGACAAATAATACATCTTTTAAAATTCGGTTGGTAACCAAGAAGGCTAACCAACTTTATCAAGAAACCTGCTAAGACGAGACGCGACTTGTCCGATGAAATAAAATTCAAAACAGCTAAAGCATTAAAAATAAGTTTAAAAATTTTTATATCCGCCTTTCCCGGCCGAAGATAAGAATCTATGGCCAAAATAATTTTTGTACCAATCTCTATCTTGTTCTTATCCTGCCAGATATTCTTAAAAAGCTGTCGAATTTCCAAACCAATTAGGTGCCAAAAAAAACGACCGGAAGAAAGAAACAACTCAAGCAAAACAAACGGCTGACATTTGCCAGCCAACTTACTTGTTAAACGCTTTCCACCTCGAACTAGAACCTCAATCTTACCAAATTTATCTGTGTAAATATTTATTATTTTATCACTTTCTCGAAAATCATTTATCCTTAAAACAAAACCTAAAACATAGGACCGCATAAAAACCATTAAATCTTTTTTAAACCAATAACTAACCGCTGGTTATCAATTGTCACCGCTTTTACTACGGGAATGTTAATACTCTCAACAAACACAAGTTTATCAGCGTTTGTCGCATCTAAAACTTTTGTCTCAAAATTCTCTAAAATACCCCTTATCTCTGCTGAATTAATCTGATAATAAATTGTGACCATATCCCCTGGCCTTAATCCATGTTCCTTTCTTAAAAGATTAATTTGACGAATAACCTCTCTTAAGATTCCTTCAATTTTTAACTCTGAAGTAATTTTTATATTAAGACCAATCTTAAACGTTTCATTTTCTTTAATCAGCCAATCAGAACTAGAAGATAATTTTTCAACAAATCTAACCTCTTTGACATTAAGTTCATCTTGAATGAGCGGTATAAGATCTTTAAATTTTGGTTCCTTAGCGCAAACCTCAAGAGCGCTCAAAGCCTGACGGACCTTGACTTTTGCCTCGGTTCTTAAAGCATGACCAATCTCACAAATAGTCTGAACCCTGACCATCTCTTCGCTCAAGGTTTTATTAACTAATTTTTTGTCCGCTTTTGGCCAATCTAATAAATGAACACTCTCGTGCCGAAACTGTCGATCTTTGTTCTCCAATTTCTCTTTTAATTTTCTATAAAGATGCTCAGTAAGAAATGGCGTAAAGATCGCCATTATCTTCAATAAATTTAAAATAATAAATAACAAAACTGAACTGGCCAGTTTTTTTTCATCCGTCTGACCTGATTTAAACCTCGCTCGTGAAAGTCTTAAATACCAAGTTGAAAGTTGGCTAATAAAATTCTCAATCAAGATAGCAGAGCTAGTTAAATCGAAATTGTCTAATTTATTGCCAATTTTAATAATCAATTCTTCAAGCGAAGAAAGAATCCATTTATCTAAAACATGGGGCGATTTTTCCGGTTTTATTTTCCTATCAAAATAACTTAGGCCATACATTTCAAAAAATTGATAAATATTCCAAAGAGGCAACAAAACATTTTTTGTCTTTTCGGCTAATGTATCTAATGAAAAACGAATATCCTCTCCCCTTACCACTGACGAACTTAATAAATAAAAACGCAAAGCATCAGCTCCAAATTTATTAAAAACTTCTTCCGGTTCTGAGTAGTTTTTTAAATGCTTACTCATTTTCCGCCCGTCTTCAGATAAAATTAATCCATTAACAATAACATTTTTAAAAGCAGGCTTATTAAATAAAGCGGTAGCAAAAACATGAAGGGTATAAAACCAACCCCGCGTCTGGTCAAGTCCTTCAGCGATAAAATCAGCGGGAAAATTTCTCAAGAAATCATCCTTATTTTCAAAGGGAAAATGTCGCTCAGCATAAGGCATTGAACCCGACTCAAACCAACAATCTAAAATCTCGGGTGTACGAATCATTATCCCGCCACATTTTTGGCATTTAAACTTTATTCGATCAATATACGGTCGGTGTAAATCTGCCGCAGCGGTATGAAAATCAGTAAATGAACCTGGTGAAAGTTTAAAATTTAAAATCTTATCTTCCCCAATTAAATGAAAATAGGCGTGAATAGCCCGAACAATGTCCTCGTGAGTAATGAAAAGAATTGTTTTTTGTTGATATTTATTTTCTATTTCGGTCATCAATTCGCCAAAGCGTTTTTCCGCTTCTGCAAAAGATTCGCCATTGGGCGGTTTAATGGTATAAATATTTTCTGCTTTAGCCTGAAAATCATTAAGTACTTGATACGGCTTGCCTTCAAATAAACCAAAATTTCTCTCTCTCAATCTTTGATCGTAAAAAACAGGAATTTTTAGTTTCTGATTTACAATTTCAACTGTTTCTTTAACACGAGGAAAATCTGAAGCGATAATTAAATCAATTTTAAATTTCTTTTTAAGAATCCCGCTGATCATCTTAATGTCTCTTCTGCCCTTTTTTGTCAAATGATAAGGTTTAGTTGGATCGCTGTTACAAATCTTTTTACTATTGGTTTCTGCTTCCCCATGTCTAAGAATAACAAAATGGTTATCGTTTAAACTTTTCTCTGAAAGTTCTTTAAAGCTGCCGATAGCAACCATTTCTTTACAATTTTGGCAAATCCAAACCGGAATTGGTGTGCCCCAATAACGATTACGAGAGATGTTCCAATCACGGGCCCCTTCCAGCCACTTACCAAAGCGTCCATCTTTTAGATGGTTTGGTACCCAATAAATTTTCTTATTATTCTCAATTAAATCTTTTTTTATTTTAGTTACAGCAACAAACCAGGCTGGCCAGAGATAATCATAAACCGGCGATTCGCATCGCCAACAAAATGGATAAGTATGATAAATTTTTTCAGAACGATACATTAAACCACGATTTATTAAGTCTTGAATAATTAATTTATCTGCTTCTTTAATAAAAACACCAGGCCAAGAAGTTGTTTCAATCATTTTGCCATTTTCATCAATGGTTGAAATAAAAGCTAAATCAAGTTTTTTCCCCAACCAAAAATCTTCTTCTCCATAAGCAGGAGCGATATGAACAATACCAGTACCTTGATCTAAAGACACCAGCTCACCACCCCCAACAACATACCAAGCTGGTTTATCCGGCTTAACGAAGTTATAAAGTGGTTCATATTGCCAACCAACCAAATCTTTACCTTGATACTTTCCAACAATCTCAAATTCTTCTTTTATTTCAGATAATCTCTCTTTGGCTAAAATCAAACATTCGTCAACTTTTAATTTCTCATTTTTAATCTTTAATTTTATATACCTCGCTTCTGGATGAACAGCTAAAGCCGTATTGCCTGGTAAAGTCCAAGGCGTTGTTGTCCAAGCCAAAAAATATGTTGGAACTTGGAACTTTGAACCTTGAACTTTGAACTTAATAAATACCGACGGATCTTCAATGTTGTCACGATAACTTTGATTAACCTCAAAATTGGAAAGTGGCGTAGCGCATCTTGGACAATAAGAAACGCTTCGATAATCCCGATAAATTAATCCCTTATCCCAAAGTAATTTAAAAACCCACCAAATCGATTCCATATAATTCCGATCCATGGTCAAATAAGCATGTTCAAAATCAATCCAGCGCCCAAGCCTGGCCATAACTCTCTCCCATTCTTTAACATAACGTAAAACAGTGCTCCGACAAGTTTCATTAAAGCGTTCTATACCCACCCTGCTTTCAATATCTCTTTTGCCAGAGATACCCATTTCTTTCTCTATCTCATATTCAACGGGCAAGCCATGACAATCCCAACCAGCACGGCGTAAAACCCGATATCCCTTCATTGTCCAATACCGCGGCATCACATCTTTAATAGTCATAGCTAAAATATTACCGTAATGCGGTAAACCAGTAGCAAATGGTGGACCATCGTAAAATGTCCAAGATTTTTTAGCTGATCGCTGTTTAATAGATTTCTGGAAAATATTATTTTTTTGCCAAAAATCCAAGATTTCTTTTTCAATTTTTGGAAAAGGTAGTTCCATAAATTAAAATTATAAAACAAAAACAAAAAAAGAAAAGATAATCAAATATCTACTGAATATCTACTGAATTTCATTTTTTCTTGTATATATATCATCATCTCGTCAACTTTATTTTGCCAATCATGTTCTTTAACAGCAGCCATTCTGGCTTCAGTCAAATCAGTTCTATCTTCCTTAAGGGCTTTCTGAATTTTTTCATTAAAATCACAATAATCCTCAGCAATATAAATAAGATGTGAGAATTTCTCCGCCCCAGAAGGCGGCGTGCTGACCACCGGCTTACCCAGTGATAAATATTCTAAAAGTTTTAAAGAATAAGTATAACGAATAAATTCGTCAAGACAATGAGGAATAATGGCCACATCAAATTCACGAATATAATAAGGTGAGACAGAATACGGCTTTCTACCTAAGAAATAGACGTTTTTAAATTTTTTAAGATTTCTAACTTCAATCGCCGGCCGACGAATCTTTTTTAAAAAAACTGGCCAAGTCGGACCAACTAAAACCAAAGACTTATCTTGATTTTCTACCGCTAAATACTCTAACAATTTTGTATCAACTCTTTGTTGGACTGTTCCCAAATAACCAATGATTGGCTTGGGGATTTTTTTAATATCTAAAGGTGTTTTTGGTTCAAAAATTGCTTTTTGAAAATGATTAAAATTTAAACCATTAGAAATCCAGTAAACATCTTTTTCTCGACCCAATTCTTTAAAAAAATCAACTAAAGATTCAGCCACAACAAAAACGAGATCGCTCTTTTGAGCAATGGTCTGATAATTCTTTTTAAGATAGTCCTGATAGTTTTTATATGAAGGATGATAAAGCCAGTTGTCAACCGCATCAAAAATATAAAAATCAGCCGGCAGAATATTAAAATAACCAATAAACATAGGGAAAAAAGACCAGACCAAACGTTTCGTCTCCTTCTTTTTAGGTAGCTTGTCGTCTAAAACATTTTTTATTTTGACTGCCAGTTTTTGATCTTCAAAAACAGAATCAATGGTTGAATAAATAAAAAATTCCTTGTTACCAATTTTTAAGGCCTCGGATTTTTCTATTTTTTCCAAGACGGTCTTGAAGTCTTGATACAAAACTTTGCCCCGAGGACCGTGCAGGATGTTCTGCCAAAAATTGCGAATCGCCCTTTTTCTAGTGAAAGGAATAAAATCGACAGCAACAACTCTTTTTATTTCAGGACGCTTTAACAATTCGCTTAAAATATGAAAATTACGATTAACAATGCCTGTCTCCCATTCTGAAAACGAAGACATATTAAACATTATAATTTCTAAATTCATATTAATTCAAAACTTGTTTAATTTGTCGCCACATAAAAGATATAGTTTGAAATATAGTTTGAAAATAAACTTAACGTTTAACCCTAAAGAGATTAACTAATTCTTTAAATTTTTTAACCTCATCTTTATGTATTAAACCAAAAAGGCAAATCATCAAAAAATAAAAAATACAAATAAAACAAAAAAAGTAAGCCTCAAATCGGCAAACTTTTTTATTTTTTTTCTTTTCGCCCTTACCAGCATAACAGGCGCTTCAATTATTTATTACGCGCAACTACTTCTAAAACATCAAAAAGCTAGCCAATAAAACTTTTAAAAAATTAACAATAATATTTTGCCAAGAAAATTTTATTTCGCGCCAGGCCATTATCGCTCCTAAAGTAGTTAAAAAGATAAAACTTAAAATAAAAGCAATAGCTGAACCAATCTCTTTCAATCTGGGAATAAAAATCAAATTTAAAATAATAATAGTTATCATTGCTAAACAGCGATTAACAAGATTTTTCTTTTCTTTATCACAGGCATTGAGAGTTACAATAAAAATATAATCCAAAAAAACAAAAATAAGACCAGAGATAAGAATTCTCAAAACTGGTACCGCTCCCACAAAACATGAACCATAAAGAATTCTAATTGCTGGTTCAGCTAAAATCCACAGACCGACCATAATTGGGGTGGCAAAAATAATCAAATAAAAAAGTGCCTTTTCAACAAGACGTGATAATTCTTCTTTACGTTCTTTGAAGTAAAAACTGGCGGTCGGGTAAAGCGCGGCCGAAAGAGCGATTGGTAACATCCTTAAACCAGCCGGAATTTTTCCACCAGCCGAATAAAATCCCACCGCCTTATCACCAGCTAATTTAGAAAGTAAAACAATATCAATATAAGAAAAAATGGTGCCAAAAACCGCAACTAAAAAAAACGGCACACCTGATTTTAGAAAATAACCAAATCTTTTAAAGTCGAATTTAAAAACCAATTTAATTAAATAAACCTTGTAAAGTATAAAACAGACAAAAAACAAATTACAAAAGGAGGCAACAATTAATGGCCAGGCCATATAGGGTAATGGCAATCTTAAATATAGAATTGCCAAACCAACAATTAAAACAACAAACTGATACAAAACCAAACCCAAACCTTCATATTTCAAATTTTGAAAACCTCTTAAAAAGCAATAAATAGTATTTATAATGTTATCAATAACATAGGCAATAGCGACTAAATAAACCAAATAACGAGTTATTTCTGGATAACCCAACAATCTAATAGCTAATACAACCACAAAAAGGGTAAAAAATGAAAAAACAAGTTTAATACCCAAAATATAACTAAGAAAACTTTTGGCCCTTTCTTTATCTTTGGCTACCTCCCGAATTAAAAATTGATTTAAACCCATGTCCATCAACACAACAAAAATTCCTACAAAAGAAAGAGCAAAAGTATATTTGCCAACCAACTCTGGTCCGAGAAATCTAGCTAAACCAATAAAGTAAAAAAAAACAAGAATTTTCTGAACAACAGACCCAGATAAATAAAAAAACGTATTTTGAGAAACACTTTTCATGCCAAAATTTGTAAAAATTTATCTCTTCTGCCACTGAGGAGCTCGACGAGCCCTTTTTAAACCAGGCTTTTTCCTCTCTTTAATTCTCGCATCGCGAGTTAAAAATTTAGCCTTCTTTAAAAGGAATCTAAATTCTGGATTCATCTTCAACAAAGCCCGACTAATTCCCAAACGAATAGCCTCAACCTGAGAGTTAATGCCACCACCCTTAACCTTAATAATGATGCGGTATTTTTTTAAGCCAACCAAAACAATTGGAGCCAAAACTAAATCTTGCCAAACAAAATAAGGAAAATATTCAGCTAAACTCTTATTGTTAATCAAAATTTCTCCCTGACCATTTGGATAAAATCTAATCTGTGCCACGGCTGTTTTACGTTTGCCCGTGGCCGCAAAAAAAACCTTTTTTGCGTCTGACTGAACAATCTCAGGTGTATCAGAAACCATCTGGGGCAGCTTCTTTTCTTTAATCTTTTTATTTGTTTTAGCTATTTTAGTAGGCATATTTGCTTTATTCGAAATGAAGATTTTTAATCATTTTGTTTCTTAGTTTATTTTTAGGCAGCATACCCAAAACTGTATAACAAAAAACTTTTTTAGGATCTTTAAAAAAGATGTCAGCTAGTTTTTTCTTTTTTAACCCGCCAGCATAACCAGTGTGTTTAATATAAAATTTCTTTAAGATCTTCTGGCCAGTAATTTTTATTTGATCAACATTCTTAACTACGACAACTGTCTCTGGCTCTTTATATGGTAAATAAGAACTTTTATGCTTGCCCATTAAAAGAAAAGCAACACGGCTAGCCAAACGACCCAGTGTTTGATTTTTTGCATCTATTTCTATTTTTGCCTCGCTTACCATAGTTAAATTAATTTAAGGGAATTAGTTAATTTTCGGACCAAAATTGATCCAAAAAAGCAATTTAAAGAGTTCGACCTTTCGGTGAAATATCTACAGAGAAACCTTAATTCCATTTTTCGCCAGTTAAATACTACATTTTTAGTATATAACTGGTTCGAATTTCAATTAATTTCCCAATTTAATAATAACCAATGGCGCATTATCTCCTTTGCGGGGTCCAATTTTTAAAATTTTAACATATCCGCCCTTTCGATCCTTATATTTAGGAATAACTTTCTCAAAAAAAGTTTTAACTAGTTTCTGATCTTGTAAAAGGGCAATAAGCCGACGTCTAGCAGCCAAATTATCAACTTGACCAATACTAATCAAACGTTCAATCATTGGACGCAGGGCTTTAGCCTTAGCTTCGGTCGTTCTAATTTGCTTATAAAGAATCAAGCTTCTTAATAAAGACCTAATTAAGGCCTTGCGCGGGCTGGTTTTTCTACTTAAAATTTTACCCCTTTTTCGATGACGCATGCCAAAAATTCTTAAAAATTTAGAGCAAAGCGAATAAATTTTTACTAGAATTTTGAGCGCCTAGCATTTGTTTAGTGCTAAGTAGACCAAAATTCTTAAATCTGAAATTTATAATTATAGTTCCAACTCGCCTTTACTTTTTCTTCTTTTTTGTTGCCGCCTTCTTTTTAGCTGGTTTTTTAATCGGTTTTTCTGGTTCCTTCTCTAACTCTTTCTTTTTCTCTTCAATTTTTTCAACAATAAACTTAAATTGTTCAACCAACATGCCTGTTGCCTTAAGAAAAGCTTGCCAAGGAGGAATTGTCCCATCGGTTGTAATCTCTAAAATCAACTTATCGAAATCGGTTCTTTGGCCAACCCTGATTTTCTCAACTCGATAACCAACTTTTAAAATGGGGGAAAAAATTGAATCCATAACGATTGTCCCCAAATCAATGCCAATCCTATCCTTCTCTTCTGAAGGAACATAACCAACCCCTTGCTTCACGGTTACCTCCATCTCTAATTTTGCCTTTTTATCAGTTAAGGTGGCTAAATGAAGTTCTGGGTTGACAATTTCAACATCAGCGTTTTTTTCAAAATCAGCGGCAGTTACCTTCTTTTCCCCCTGAACAGAAAGTTTAAGCTTCACTGGTTCATTTTTTACACCCTCAGTGTAAAGCAGCTTCAATCTTAGAAGTTTTAAATTCAAAACAATTTGCAAAACGTCTTCTTTAACATAAGGAATAGTAGAAAATTCATGTCTTACCCCTTTAATTTTTACTGCATCAACCGCCGCACCCGATAAAGAAGAAAGAAGAACTCTTCTTATGGCATTCCCCCACGTTGTACCATAACCCGGATAACATGGTTCGATAATAATTGTTCCTTTATTTTCTTTATCTTCTTGATACTCGATCTTTGTAGGCAAAAAAATTTGTTCCATAGGTTTAACTTATTAAAAGATTAAGTTGATTAAGTTGATTAAGCTTTGACAATTAATCACTTCGTGTACTTAATCCTTTTATTTACTTAATCTACCTAGAATAAAACTCAACAATCAACTTGACGTTAATATCTTTGGGCAAATCTTCTAATTCTGGCTTTTTAATAATTTTAACAGAAAAAGTTTTTTCTTCTACAGCCAACCAGCCGGACACCTCAAATTTACCTTTATTGAAAGCGATGGCATCGTTTATCTTGTTTTTGATTCGACTCTTTTCTTTTAATTTAATTTCGTCACCAACCTCCACCTGATAAGAAGGAATATTAACCGGACGATTGTTAACTAGAAAATGACCATGATTCACCATTTGGCGGGCAGATATTCTGTTTAAAGCAAAACCAGCTCGATAAATAACGTTATCTAACCGGCTTTCAAGCAATTTCAAAAGTTCTCCCTCAGTATTGCCAATTTTCTTTTTTGCCTGAGTAAAATATTTTTTTAACTGATTTTCAGAAAGACCGTATAGTCTTTTGAGTTTTTGTTTTTCACGCAAACGAATTCCGTATTCAGTCTGACGTGGATAGCCTTTCGGACCATGAATTCCTGGTGGATATTTTCTTTTAACTAACGGACATTTTGCTGAATAACAACGCTCTCCTCTTAAAAATAGTTTTTGCCCCTCTCGCCGACAAATTTTACATTTGGAATTAATCATCGCTAATATACACAAATTAATCACAAATTTACACAAATATTACAAATATTAGATAAGTTCACACGAATATTTGTTACGTTTTACAGTCGAAATTCGGAATTAGTTAAAAATAGCGATTATACTCGTCTATACTCGTCGAACTTTTGGCGGTCGACAGCCGTTGTGGGGAATGGGCGTAATATCTTTAATTGAGAGAAGTTCTAAATTGTTAGACCGAAGAGCGGAAATAGCGGCTATCCGACCCGCGCCTATACCTTTAACGAAAACATGGACTTCTCTAAGCCCATATCTTTTTATTTTTTCTACTGCATCTTTAACAATCACGCCGGCAGCATAAGGAGTAGATTTTTTGGGACCGCGAAAACCGCATTTACCAGCTGCTGACCAACATAAAACATTGCCTTGTAAATCAGTAAAAGTAACAATTGTATTATTATAGGTAGCCTGAATATAAACCCGACCGCGAGGAATCTGCTTAACAGCTTTCGCTTTTTTAATCCTAACAGCTGCTTTTTCTTTCTGATTTGTCATACCAAAAAATTTAAAATTTAAGATTCGTCGGTTGGCAAAGAATAAAATTTATTAATTTTTGAGTACCCTGTTAAATTGTTCACCTTTGGCAAACACTTTGTGAAGTAAGGATTTAATGGGGTTAATAATTTTCTTTCTCCAATCACGGTCGGAGAAAAAATTATTACACCTTCTTTGCAGGCGGTCTTCGACCAGAACCCATGGTTTTCCTAACATTACCACGCACTGTCCGCGAATTAGTCTTCGTCCGCTGTCCGCGTACAGGTAAATGTTTAGCATGTCTTACACCTCGGTAGCAACCAATCTCTTTTAATCGTCTAATATTAGCAGTAATCTCTCTTTTCAGCTCGCCTTCAACTTTATAATTTTTTTCAATTATTTCTTTTATTTTTTCAACCTCTTGACTGGTAAGGTCTTTTACCCTCTTATCAGGATTAACGCCAACTGTTTTCAAAATCTGATTTGACAAAGATCGACCAATACCAAAAATATAGGTCAGTCCTATTTCGACCCTTTTATTGGGTGGAAGATTAACGCCAGCAATTCGAGCCATAATCGCTTTGCTAAATTAAAAGTAAAAACGCAAAAATTAAAATGACAACTAAAAAATGGAAACTAACTTTTCTTAAACTCACTTTTAAATTTTTCTTTGTCGTTTTTCATTTTTAGTTTTACTTTTGTCAACCCTGTCTTTGTTTATGTTTTGGATTTTTACAAATCACATAAAGTCGTCCTTTTCGCCGGACGATTTTACAAGAACGACAACGTTTCTTAATAGAAGACCGGACCTGCATGCCAAAATTCTTAAAAATCTTAAATATTTATACGTAAAAATTTTTATAGGAATTTATAAAAATAAATGCTGGGTGAAGGATTTCTCGCCCCGATCGCGGTCGGAGAGAAAGCCGTTTAATAGCGATAGATAATCCTGCCCTTGGTTAAATCGTATGGACTCATCTCTATTTTCACCCTATCACCAGGGACAATTTTAATCTGATTAAGTCTCATTTTACCAGAAAGATAGGCTAAAATCTCTCGATTATCATCTAACTTTACCCGAAAAGTTGTAGAGGGTAAAAGTTCTTCAACCACACCCTCAAAAAATAAAAAATCTTTACCCTTTTGAGGAGAAACCATAATTTAAATAATGGTGAATATTATAAATGTTTTCTCTCTTTATGTCAAGAAAGGTTAATAACAATTTATTATACCTATAAATTTTGTCAACCTAAAATCTAAAAAATGATACAATAAAAAGACTGGATGGTCAAGCGCCTTCACAAAAGCCAATCAACTTTATTTCCTCTTCTAATCTTAGGCCAAATTTATTTTTTACCCTTTCTTTAATTATTTGAATAAGTTTTAAAACATCTTTTGCCCTAGCCGTTCCTCTATTAATAATAAAATTAGCATGTTTTTCGCTAATTTCGGCGTTGTTGATTTTTTTACCCTTTAAGCCGCATTTTTCAATCAGCCAGCCAGCAGGAATATAGCCTATTTTTTGGAAATTTTTTATTTCTGGGTATTTCCTTAATAATTTTGACTTTTGGCTTTTAGCTTTTGGATTTTTAAAGATACAACCAGCAGAGAAGCCTGTTGGAATTTTCTCCTTGCGCTTTAACAAAACTTCTAAAATCTGTTTTTTGATTTTTATCCTGTTTCCCTTTTTAAATTTTAAAACCGCGGCAAGAATGATTAAACACGGTTTATGTTTAAAGATACTGTCACGGTAACCAAATTGACAATCTTTA
>FWPU01002205.1_pt1 | contig 12257 bp, 6 predicted proteins | sample 2228361 | NCBI WGS metagenome assembly FWPU01 (sample SAMEA103939777, study PRJEB20133) | metagenome | reverse complement strand
CTATGGGAGATATAAGGGGCTTTTTAAAATTTAAACGCCTTTCCGGAAACTACCGGCCGGTTTGCAAAAGGATAAAAGACTTTAAAGAGGTAGCTTTGTTGCGCTCGGAAGGAGTTGTTTTAGAGCAAGCCAGCCGATGTATGGATTGTGGTACTCCTTTTTGTAATTGGGGTTGCCCCCTGGGGAATTATATTCCCGACTGGAACGATACCTTATTTAAAAAACAATGGAAAAAGGCCTTTTATTTGCTGAACGCTACCAATAATTTTCCAGAATTTACCGGAAGACTTTGTCCGGCACCTTGTGAGTATGCCTGTGTTTTGGGGATAAATGACGAGGCGGTTACCATCAGGGAGAACGAGTTAGATATTATTGAGCATGCCTTTGGGGCTGGTTTTGTTTCGCCTTCACCCAGAGCAAAAAAGACAGGTAAAAGGGTAGCGGTGATTGGCTCTGGACCGGCGGGACTAGCTTGCGCGCAGGAATTACATCGTTTGGGTCATACGGTAGTGGTCTTTGAGCGTGCGCAAAGGGTAGGGGGGCTTTTGCGCTACGGCATTCCCGATTTTAAATTAGAAAAAAGCATAGTGGAGCGGAGAATAAATATTTTAAAAAAAGAGGGGATTGTCTTTGAGACAGGAGTAGATGTGGGGTTAGATGTAAAAATAGAAAAACTAAAAAAATGTTTTCCGGCGATAGTATTAGCTATCGGCTGTCGTAAACCCAGAGACTTAGAGATTGAAGGAAGAAATTTAAAAGGCATACATTTTGCCCTAGATTATTTAACCCAGGCAAACTTAAGGGTAGCAGGAAAGGAGATTCCGAATTCGGAACTCATTGAGGTTAAGGGTAAAAAAGTAATAGTCATTGGTGGAGGGGATACCGGTGCAGATTGTGCGGGTGTGGCTAACCGTCAGGGGGCTACTTGCGTAGTGCAACTGGAGCTTTTACCTCAACCACCGGCCTATCGAACTAAGGATTATCCTTGGCCTAAATACCCTTTAATTTTAAAGAGCTCTACTAGCCACGAAGAGGGGGTGGAAAGAAGATGGAGCGTTTTGACTAAAAAATTTATTGGTGAGAACGGAAAGATAAAAAAACTTTACTGTGTGGAGGTGGAGTTTTTTAAACAAGAGCAAAGTTCCTCTCCAATAATGCGCGAAATAAAAGGTTCGGATTTTGAGTTGGAGGCAGATTTGGTGATTTTAGCCCTGGGTTTTTTATCTGTAGAAAAGACAAGGCTTTTAGAGGAGTTGAAGGTAAAGTTTGATCAGAGAGGAAATATCTGGACCGAGGAAAATTCTACGACCAATATTAAAGGGGTATTTGCTACCGGAGATGCTCGTCGAGGCCAATCTCTAATTGTTTGGGCAATCTCTGAAGGAAAGGTCGCTTTAAGTGTAGATAGGTATTTAAGAAGAATCTAACGCAACTTAAAAGAACCATCCCCAGACACCGCCCCTATAGCCAGAACAAGCTTATTATTTTTGTAAAAGACACCTCTTTTATGTTGCAATAACAAGGAAAGAAAAAATACTTGACAGATTATTTTTATTGTTATATGATTAACTAACTTTTTTCCTTGCAAGGGAGCAAGGGTTGAAGACAAAGGCGTCTTTAAAAAAGAAGGCGCCTTTTTTTATTTTGGGAACCGCTGATTAAAATTTAGGCATAGGTTATGGAGTTTTTAGCAAAACTGCTTCTACCGTGTAGGGTGAGGCAGGTAGTTAACAGACTAAATAAGGAGGAGGGGGTATGTTTGCGTGGCCAAAAACAAACGATGTCTTGGGGACGGTAAATCGGGGCACACCCGCAGAATCAGGTTTATGTACCCTCTGTCGGGCTGATTGCATGGGAAGGTGTGAGACTTGGTTAGCCAGCTTAAGGGGTCGCAAGCTTCTTTATCCGCGCGATTTTGGTTTGGTTACTGCCGGAAGTGCCAATACCTGCCATGTGGGGGTCTCTTATAATTCTTTAAGGATAAACGGTTACCTTTACGGAGCAACGGGTATCCCCAAGGGTCTATCTAATTCCGAGGATGACTGTATCTTTCCCAATGTAAGTTTAGAAACAGAATTTGGCCAAAGGGTAAAAACAAAATGCCGTCTACCCATTATGACCGGCGCTTTGGGTTCTACCTTTGTGGCGGCACGGTATTGGGAATCCTTTGCGGTAGGGGCGGCTTTGGTAGGTTTTCCTATTGTAGTGGGCGAGAACGTCGTGGGCATTGACAAGCAGGCAGAGATTAAAAACGGAAGGATTGTCAAAGCGCCGGAGCTTGATCGCCGTATCCAGACCTATATGCGTTATTACGATGGTTATGGGGCAATTATGGTGCAGTTGAACGTCGAGGATACCCGCAACAAGGTTGCCGAATATGTAATTGAGAAATACGCAGATAAGGTGGTCATTGAATTAAAATGGGGTCAGGGCGCCAAGGATATCGGCGGAGAGATCCAGGTCACCGATCTTGATTACGCTATCTTTTTAAAGAAAAGAGGATACGTAGTTGACCCCGACCCAACCCTGCCTCAGGTGCAGGAAGCCTTTAAGCATAAAGCGATCCGTTCCTTTGCCCGACACAGCAGATTAGGTTATACCTCTTTATCTTCTAGCGCACAGGTAAGGGATAAATTTATGGAGATGGTAAAGTATTTAAGAAGATTAGGTTATAAACGCATCTCTTTAAAGACTGGTTCTTACGGTATGGAAGCATTGGCAATGGCCATTAGATATGCTACGGATGCACAGTTAGACCTTTTAACCATTGATGGTTCAGGTGGAGGAACTGGGATGTCTCCCTGGAATATGATGGAGACCTGGGGTGTACCCTCGCTTCTTTTACACTCCAAGGCTTATGAGTATGCGCAGATTTTAGCCAAGAAGGGCAAAAAGGTAGTGGATATGGCTTTTGGGGGTGGATTTGCCCGAGAGGACCATATCTTTAAGGCTTTAAGCTTAGGCGCACCTTATGTAAAGTTGGTCTGTATGGGAAGGGCATTGATGATTCCGGGATTTTTAGGCTCCAATATTGAGGGGGTATTAAAGCCAGAAAGGAAGGCAGCGGTTTGGGGGAACTGGGAAAAGCTGCCCGCCTCGGTAGTGGAGTTTGGTGCTATCCCTGAGGAGATTTTTAGCGGTTATTACGAGGTAGAAAAGAAGATTGGTAAAGAAGAGATGAAGAATATCCCTTTGGGCGCAATTGCGGTCTGGACCTTAGCCGATAAAATAGCTGCAGGCCTACAGCAACTTTTAGCTGGGGCACGAAAATTCTCCCTAAAGGCAATCAGTCGTAGTGATATCTCTTCGGCTAATCGTGAGACCGAGAGAGAAACCGGCATACCCTTTATTACCGAACTGGAGGATGCCCGGGCAAAGAAGATCTTGAAAGCTTAAAGATATCTTTTTTCGGGTTGATATTTACAAAGGCGTCTTTTCTATTATAATAGGGGTTAATACCCACCAGAAAAGACGCCTTTTTATTTTAGAGCTATAACCGAGAAAATAAATATATTATAAGAGAGATGCGTATTTTAGAAAAAAAGATCTTAGCGGAGCTTGGAGAAACCCGGATTATCAGTATAAATGTATTTAGCCCTTATATTGCCTCTAAAGCCCAGGCCGGTCAATTTGTAATATTAATGGTTTGTCCAGAGGGAGAAAGAATCCCGCTTACAATTGTAGATAAAGATAAGGAATCTATCCGGCTTATTTTTCAGGAGGTGGGGCTTACTACAAGGCTTTTGGGAAGGCTTAAGGTCAGCGAGGAGCTCTATGCCTTATTAGGCCCTTTAGGAAAACCCACCTCAATAGAGAATTTTGGTAAGGTAGTTCTGGTGGGCGGTGGGGTAGGGATTGCAGAGATTTATCCGGTGGCTAAAGCTTTCAAGGAAAAACAAAATAGCCTAACTACTATTTTAGGGGCAAGGACTGAGAAGCTTCTTATTTTAGAGGAAGAACTCAGAGGGATCTCTGATCCTTTCTACATTACTACCGAGGATGGTTCCAAGGGGAGAAAGGGTTTTAGCACGGATGTATTAGCTGAGCTTTTAACTAAAGAAAAATACGCCTTGGTCTATGCGGTTGGTCCACTGCCAATGCTGCAGAAGGTCAGTCAAATAACCCAAAGCTTTGAGATAAAAACAATTGTTTCTTTAAATGCCTTAATGGTAGATGCCACAGGAATGTGCGGTTGTTGTAGGGTAAAGGTAGCAGGTAAAACTAAGTTTAGCTGTATTGATGGGCCTGAGTTTGAGGCGCATCAGATTGATTGGCAGGAACTTCTTTTAAGAAACAGTATGTATAGGGAAAAAGAAAAACACATCTGTAATCTTTATAAGTTATGAAAAAAGAGCCGGTAAAGATAAAGGAATTACCCGCCCAAGAGAGGATAAATAGTTTCTCCGAGGTTGTTTTAGGGTATTCTGAAGAAGAGGCTTTAGGGGAGGCCGGAACACGTCTGCAGTGTAAAAATCCCCGTTGTATTTCAGGGTGTCCGGTGGGAATAGATATCAAAAAATTTATTTACCAGATTACCCAGCGGGATTATTCCTCCAGTTATTTTACTATCCGGCAAAAAAACAATTTTCCCAGCATCTGCGGTAGGGTATGTCCTGCAGAGTATCAGTGTCAAAAGGCTTGCGTTTTAAGCCCAAGGGATTCTCCGTTTGCTTCTCAGGAGGCAATCAATATCCATTTTTTAGAAAGATTTGTGGGTGATTTTGGGATGAGGCATTTTTTAAAGGTAGGGCCAGATAATGATGAGCGCTTCTCTAAATTTAAGGTTGCAGTGGTAGGTTCTGGCCCAGCGGGTTTATGCTGTGCAGGAGAACTTGCTCGCAGCGGGATTAAGGTGACTGTTTTTGAGTCCTTGCATCAGCCAGGAGGGGTCTTAAGATACGGGATACCTCCTTTTAGGTTACCGCCTGAGGTGTTAGACTTCGAGATTGGTTATCTAAAGAAATTAAGGGTAGAGATAATCCCGAATACGGTAATTGGTAAGGTTAAAAGTATAGAAGAGTTATTTAAAGAGGGGTTTTGGGCTATCTTCTTAGGTTTAGGTGCGGGAGAGCCATCCTTTTTAAATATCCCCAAAGAAAACTCCTGTAATGTCTATTCTGCCAATGAGTTTTTAACCCGCATAAACCTTATGCGCGCTTTTGAGTTTCCTAAGTTTCATACCCCCCTTAATATCGGGAAGCACATTTTAGTTATCGGCGGTGGCAATACCGCCATGGACGCCGCCAGGTCTGCTTTAAGATTACAGAAGATAAACGGAATCAGCCCGGATGTTAGTGTTGTTTACCGCCGTACCGAGCTGGAGATGCCCGCCAGACGATTAGAGATAGAGCACGCCAAAGAAGAAGGAGTAAAGTTTCGCTTTTTAGTTGCGCCAAAGGAATTTAAGACGGATAGTAAGGGTTTTGTTGAAGGATTGGTTTGTTGGGAGTGTAAATTAGGACCACCTGACGAATCCGGAAGGAAAAAACCCCTTCCCCAGGAAGGGAGCGAATTTAGCTTACCTTGCGATATGGCAATTATTGCTATTGGTTTAAAGGCAAACAGGGTCCTTACCGGCGTTAGCCCGGAGATAAAAGTAGATAAATACGGCGAGATCATTGTTGATCCCCAAACGATGCAAACCTCACTTAAAGGCGTCTTTGCCGGCGGAGATATTGTGGGGGGAGAGGGAACGGTAATAGAGGCAATGGGAATGGCTAAAAAAGCCAGTCAGGCGATAAAGGAGTATCTGCTTAGGCTTTAATCTTTTTAAGTAATCATTTTGATATTTACAAAGGTTTATTTTTTAGTATAATAAGGGCTAATGCCTAAAGGAAAAGGTAGATTTTATAATCAGATGAAGAATTTAAGAAGAAAGGCAAAACTTGTTTTAGAAGACGGTAGGGTTTTTGAGGGTTTTTCTTTTGCCGGAGAGGGAACCATCTTTGGAGAGGTGGTGTTTAATACTGCGATGACCGGGTATCAGGAGATCATTACCGACCCTTCCTATAAAGGCCAAATCGTAACGATGACCTACCCGCTTATTGGCAACTATGGAGTAAACGCTGAGGATGTGGAGACCTTTAGACCTTTTTTAGAGGGTTTTATTGTTAAGGAATACAGCGAACTTGCCAGCAACTGGCGCGCGAAGATGAGTTTAAGGGATTATCTTTGTAAATACAATATTTTAGGTATAGAGGGCATAGATACGCGCGCTCTTACCCGGCACATTCGCTTAGAAGGAGCAATGAAGGCGGTGATCTCCACTGAGGATTTAAACGAAAAAAGCCTTCTTCAAAAGGTAAAGGCTTCGCCTGGCCTGGTGGGGAGGGATTTAGTAAAGGAGGTAACCTCTAAAAAGATTAGGCAGTGGGAGGCTAAGGGAAGATATAAAGTGGTGGTAATTGATTGCGGAACAAAGTTTAATATCTTAAGGGAATTGGCTAAATGCGATTGTCAGGTAATTACTGTGCCTGCATATACCTCTAAAGAAGAGATTTTGAAATTAAGACCGGATGGGGTTTTGATTTCTAATGGCCCAGGGGACCCGGCGCCACTTACTTATCTCATTGAGACTGTAAGGGGCTTACTGGAAAGGCTTCCGCTTTTTGGGATATGTTTAGGCCAACAGATTTTAGGTTTGGCCCTGGGCGGAAGGACCTATAAACTTAAGTTTGGGCACCACGGAGTGAACCATCCGGTAAGGGATTTAAGAAAAGAGAGGATCGCCATCACTGTGCAGAATCACGGTTTCTGCGTGGATATAGATTCTTTAGATAAAGAGAAGATTGAGATTACCCATATCAATCTTAACGATTATACCCTGGAGGGTTTGTGCCATAAGGAACGCCCTATTTTTTCTGTGCAGTTTCACCCAGAGGCTTCAGCTGGCCCCAACGATGCTCGCTACCTTTTTAGAGACTTCGTGGAGATGATAGAGAGATTTAAATCCTCGAATTAATCCGGAGTTTAAGCGCATAGCTTATGGCTTATAGTTCATAGCAAATAAGGTTTTTTAGTAATGCCTAAGCGCACAGATATTCATAAGATCCTAATTATTGGTTCAGGCCCCATTGTGATTAGTCAGGCTTGTGAGTTTGATTATTCCGGGACCCAAGCCTGCAAGGCTTTAAAGGAAGATGGCTTTAAAGTAGTCTTGCTTAATTCTAACCCCGCCACCATTATGACTGACCCACAGTTTGCCGATGCCACCTATATTGAACCGATTACCCCGGAGGTTGTGGAAAAAATTATTCAGAAAGAAAGACCCGATGCATTGCTGCCTACCTTGGGAGGCCAAACCGCCTTAAATACCGCTATGCAGGTAGTAGAAAGAGGAATACTTGAGAAATACAATCTGAGGAGGATTTGTGCAGATGCCCAGGCAATAAGGAAGGCTGAGGATAGAAGGTATTTTAAAGAGGCGATGCAAAAGATCGGTTTGGATGTCCCGCGCAGTCTCCTGGCTTATAGTTTAGAGGAGGCACTCCAGGCGCTTAAAGAGTTGGGTTTACCTTTAATTATCCGGCCCAGCTTTACTTTAGGGGGAACTGGCGGGGGGATAGCCACCAGCGTAGAGGGGTTTAAACGTATTGTGGATTTGGGTTTAAAGAACAGCATGATTGGTGAGGTTTTAATTGAGGAGTCTGTCTTGGGTTGGAAGGAATATGAGTTAGAGGTGATGCGGGACGCAAAAGACAATGTGGTGATTATTTGCGCAATTGAAAATTTTGACCCCATGGGCATACACACAGGGGATTCGATTACCGTGGCGCCTGCGCAGACCCTTACGGATAAAGAGTATCAACGTATGCGTGATGCGGCTATTGCCATCATTCGAGAGATTGGGGTAGAGACCGGCGGTTCCAATATTCAATTTGCGGTTAATCCTCGGGATGGTCGGATGGTCGCCATTGAGATGAACCCCCGGGTCTCCCGTAGTTCTGCCTTGGCTTCTAAGGCTACCGGTTTTCCCATTGCCAAGTTTGCAGCAAAATTAGCGGTGGGTTATACCCTGGATGAGATTAGAAATGATATCACCAAAGAAACCCCTGCCTGTTTTGAGCCAGCCATAGATTACTGTGTGGTAAAGATCCCTCGTTTTACCTTTGAGAAGTTTCCCGAGGCTGAGGATGTTTTGGGTATCTCGATGAAGTCTGTGGGTGAGACTATGGCTATTGGCCGGACCTTTAAGGAGGCTTTACAGAAGGGCCTGCGGGGTTTAGAGATAGGCCATAGCGGTTTAGACAATAAAAAGGATTATCGCCAGATCCCTTTAAAAAAGATAATAGAACGCCTGAAGATTCCCAATGCCTCGCGGATTTTTTATATTAAGTATGCCTTACAGAAGGGAATGTCTATAGAGGAGATTCATAAGCTTACCTATATCGATCCCTGGTTTCTCTATAACATTAAGGAGATCGTGGATTTAGAAAAAAAGATAAAGCGGGTAGCGAAAAAGAAAAGGATTGATGCGGAGCTATTAAAAACTGCCAAGGGGTTTGGTTTTAGCGACCAGCAATTAGCCGAACTTTTAAACAAGGATGAACTTTACCTGCGCAATCTCAGAAAAAAATATAAGCTTAAGCCGGTATATAAATTGGTAGATACCTGTGCTGCCGAATTTGAGGCCTACACCCCTTATTATTACTCTACTTACGAAGAGGATAATGAAGCCAGGGTTTCTCAGAAGAAGAAGATTCTCATTTTAGGTGGTGGTCCCAACAGGATTGGTCAGGGTATAGAATTTGACTATTGTTGTTGTCATGCCTCTTTTGCCCTAAAAGAATTGGGTTACGAGACCGTGATGGTGAATTCCAATCCGGAAACGGTCTCTACCGATTACGATACCTCGGATAAGCTATATTTTGAACCCCTTACCTTTGAGGATGTGATGAATATCATTGAAGAGGAAAGGCCGGAGGGGGTGATTGTGCAATTTGGTGGGCAAACCCCTTTAAATATAGCGTATAAACTTAAAAAGGCAGGCGCGCCCATTATTGGTACAAGTGTAGAATCTATCGATAAGGCGGAGGATAGGGGAAGGTTTGCCAGATTGTTAAAGAAGTTAAAGATACATCAGCCACCTAACGGTTCTGCTAAATCTTTGAGTGAGGCTTTAAGTATTGCTAAAAGAATTGGTTATCCTCTTCTGGTTAGACCCTCTTATGTTCTGGGTGGACGGGCAATGCGTATTGTCTATGATGAGCAAGGCTTAAGAGATTTTTTAAAAGAGGCTAAAGAGGTTTCTCAAGAGCACCCTATCCTGATTGATAAATTTTTAGAGGAGGCTATTGAGGTGGATGTGGACGCTATTTCTGACGGCGAGTTAACTGTAATCGGTGGGATAATGGAGCATATTGAAGAGGCAGGGATACATTCGGGGGATTCTGCCTGCGTATTGCCACCGCATACCTTAAGCGATGAGATTATTGAGACGATAAGAAGATATACCTTTGCTATTGCCAAAGAATTAAAGGTTAAGGGTTTAATTAATTTACAGTTTGCCGTAAAAGACGATACGGTTTATGTTTTAGAGGTTAATCCCCGCGCCTCCAGAACTGTTCCTTTTGTAAGTAAAGCCATAGGTGTACCTTTAGCAAAATTAGCCGCCCAGGTAATGGTAGGTAAGACCTTAAAGGAGTTAGGTTTTACAGAGGAAAAAAAGATAAAACACATTGCGGTAAAGGAGTCGGTTTTACCCTTTTCCCGTTTTGCCGGAGTGGATATTGTTTTGGGGCCGGAGATGAAGTCTACGGGGGAGGTAATGGGCATAGATGCCTCTTTCGGGATGGCTTTTTATAAGTCGCAGCTTGCCGCCGGTCAAGCCTTACCTCTGGAGGGAAAGGTATTTATTAGCGTGAAAAACGCCGATAAGAGAAATATTGTTTTTATTGCTAAAAAGCTTGTAGATTTAGGATTTGAGATTTTCGCTACTGAGGGCACCCATAAGGTTTTGGCTTCCAATAATATTTCCACTCAGGTAGTAGGTAAACTCAGTAGTGGTGATAAACGTATCTTAGAGTTAATACGGCAAAACCAGATAAGTTTTATCATTAATACGCATAAAGGCGGGAAAGGCCAAAGCGATGCCCGCACCATCCGTAGCTTGGCGGTATTGCAGGGGGTTTCCTGTATTACCACTTTAGCGGGTGCGCAGGCAGCGGTTAATGGGATTGAGACAATTTTAAAGAAGGATTTTACCGTAAAGCCTCTCCAGGGGTATCTAAATGGCTAAGTATATTTTTATTACTGGCGGAGTGGTTTCCAGTTTAGGCAAAGGGATTGCCTCTGGCTCTATTGGTAAGCTTTTAGAGGCGCGGAATTTAAAGGTAAGTTTAATTAAGTGCGACCCCTATATCAACGTCGATGCAGGCACAATGAACCCCTATCAACACGGAGAGGTTTATGTAACTGCCGATGGTGCAGAGACAGACTTAGATTTAGGCCATTACGAGCGTTTTACTCATGCTAAAATTACTCAAGATAACAATATCACTACCGGTAAGGTTTATTACTCCGTAATCAATAAAGAGCGACGGGGAGATTATCTGGGTAAGACCGTCCAGATTATTCCACACATTACCGAGGAGATAAAGAATAGCATAAAGAAGGTAGCCCTTAATCAAAAGGTTGATGTAGTCATTGTAGAGATAGGAGGTACAGTAGGAGACATTGAAAGCCTACCCTTCTTAGAGGCTATCCGACAGTTGCGTTTAGAATTGGGTAAGGACTACGGTATTAATATCCATGTTACCTTAGTCCCTTATATAAAATCCGCAGGTGAACTAAAGAGCAAGCCTACCCAGCATAGCGTAGCGGTGTTGCGAGAAATAGGTATTACCCCGGATATTATCATCTGCCGTTGCGAAAAGCCCTTAAGTAAAGAGATAAAGGAAAAGATTGCCCTTTTCTGCAATGTAGAGCCGGAGGCAGTGATTACCGCTTTAGATGTAAAGACAATCTATGAGGTTCCTCTGATGTTTAAAAAGGAGGGTTTGGATAATCTTATTAGTAGATTATTGAACTTAAAATCCCAGGATAAAGGTTTGGGAGATTGGGAGGAAAGGGTAGTAAAAAGACTAAAGTACAGCCAAAGAGAGGTAGAGATTGCCGTCGTGGGAAAGTATATTAGCCTCCAGGATGCATATAAGTCCATCTATGAGGCGCTTGTGCATGGCGCTATAGCCAATAGGGTAAGATTAGCCTTAAAAAAAGTGGATTCCGAGGATATCGAAAAGAACGGTGCGCAAAGGTATTTAACGGGAGTAAAAGGTATTCTGGTTGCGGGAGGTTTTGGTATAAGAGGGGTGGAAGGGAAGATCCAAGCAATTAAATTTGCGCGGGAAAATAAACTTCCCTATTTAGGGATATGCTTAGGGATGCAGTTAGCCATAGTTGAGTTTGCGCGCAATATCTGCGCTCTCAAGGGCGCGCATTCCACAGAGTTTAATAGGGCGACGCGTTATCCGGTAATCACTATGTTAGAGGAGCAAAAGAAGATTACCCATAAAGGTGCAAGTATGCGTTTGGGCACCTATGAGTGCGTTTTAAAAAAAGGAACGTTTGCTTATCAGGCTTACCGTAAGGAGAGGATCTTTGAGAGGCATCGGCATCGGTACGAGTTTAATAATGAGTATATACAGATAATGGAAGAGGCGGGGATGAGAATTTCGGGAATTAATCCCCAACGAAACTTAGTGGAGATTATAGAGCTAAAGGATCACCCCTGGTTTGTGGCTTGTCAGTTTCATCCTGAGTTTCAGTCGAAACCGGATCTTCCCCATCCCCTCTTTCGGGATTTTCTCCGCCAGGCTTTAGCTCAATAGTTTAGTTTTTCGGTAGAAAGCTATTGACGATAGGGTAGTTTTCGTTTATGATATACCTCTCCTTTAGAGATCCTTCTGGAGAAAAAGGGATTGAGATTTAGTCCAGAAGATACCCCCGCAACGATCTTTTAGGTAGGGGAGGGAAAGGGTGGATAAGAGGGTAAAGGTAGCGGTAGTTGGAGCTACAGGTTTTACAGGAGAAAAATTGGTAGAGATTTTAATGGGTCATCCTTATGTGGAGATTAGCTACCTTTCGGCGCTTTTAGATAAGGAGGAAAAATTTGCCCAAGCTTTCCCTCGTTTTTCTAAAAGGATAGATATCTTGTGTGAGAATTTAAATTTAGAGAAGGCAGCTGCTTTAGCTGAGGTAATCTTTTTGGCTCTTCCGCATAAGGCTTCCTATACCATTGCCCCCTTTTTTCTAGGGCG
>FWPU01011576.1_pt1 | contig 12259 bp, 8 predicted proteins | sample 2228361 | NCBI WGS metagenome assembly FWPU01 (sample SAMEA103939777, study PRJEB20133) | metagenome | reverse complement strand
CTTTTTTAGTTTTTATTTATTTAAAAATGATTATTTTATATCTCTGTTAAGCCTTGTTTTTCCCCTAATTTTTCAATTTGTTTCCCTTTTAATAATTGATTTTACAATTCAAGGCAAAGAAAAACTTTTCATAAAAAAAATGTTTGAACATTATGTTTCATCAGAATTATTAAGTGAGATTTTAAAAAGACCTGAAATTGTGAAACTTGGAGGTGAAAGAAGAGTTGTAACTATTTTTTTTCTTGACATAGAGTCATTCACAGAAATTTCTGAAAAGTTTAAACCAGAAGATGTTGTGTTAATACTTAATAATGTTCTTAATGAAATGACAGAAATTATTATGGAAGAGGAAGGGTATATTGATAAGTATGAGGGTGATGCAATTATGGCTTTCTGGAATGCTCCTATTGCCAATGAAAAACACTCTTCCCTTGCGATTAGATCTGGATTGAGATGTCTAAAAAAGTTAAAAGGTAAGATAAATAAAAACCTTGCACATAAAAGGTTTGAACCTTTAAACATAAGAATAGGAATAAATACAGGAGAGACAATTGTTGGAAATATCGGTTCAAGAAAGAGGTTTGATTATACTGTTGTGGGTGATGCTGTTAATCTTGCTTCAAGACTTGAAGGTATAAATAAAATATATGGAACTAATATTATAGTCAGTGATTTGGTGTACAAAGATGTGATGACTAAGGTTCCAGATGATTTTTTGTTCAGGAGGCTTGATTTGGTCAGGGTTAAAGGAAAGGAAAAACCCGTTGAAATTTATGAAGTTATAGGGTTTAAAAGCGAGATAAATAAAGATGTTAAATCTTTGATAGAAGAATATGAGAAAGGGCTTGCATATTATTTGAAGGGAAATTTTAATGAGGCTCTTAAGATTTTTGAAAGATTGAAAAATTTTGATAAACCTTCAAACATAATGTATGAGAGAATACTTTATTTAATAAAAAATCCTCCTGAAAAATGGGATGGTATATTTGTTATGAAGGAGAAGTGAATTTTAAACTTCTATTTGAATTTTTCCATACAAATCCTATAAATTTAATTAAAAATTTAGGAGGTGATTTATGAAAAGATATGGAGTGATGCTGGTCCTTGCAATTGGTTTCTTGAATGCAAGGATGACAGAGGACCTGAAAAAAGTTGTGTTAACCGCAGGTCCTGATGAACTGATTTCTGTGAATCTGGTTCTAAAAGAACAACTGGACGGAAAAACTCTGATGAGAGAATCTAAAAACATCTCTAAGGATAAAAAGGTGCGAAGAGAGTATGTAATAACAAGGCTCAAAGAATTTGCATCTCAGACACAAAAGCCTATTCTCAATGCACTCAAGTCTCTGGAAAATCAAGGAAAGGTAAAAAATATAAGGTCATTATGGATAGCAAATGTAATTTCCTTTGAAGCAACACCTTCTGCAATTGAACAAATCAATAAACTTCCAGGAATTCGCTCTCTTGACCTTGATGAAAAGAGGAATCTCCTTGTTGGAATAGAAAAAAAACATAAGTATGGATTTGCTCCTCCTGATAAAACAAATACTCTTTCTGGCTCAAGAATAATTGAATGGAACATTCCTCACATAAGAGCGCCTCAAGTTTGGGCTCTTGGTTATACAGGACAGGGAGCAATTGTTGCGGTTCTTGACACAGGTGTGAGATATACCCACTTTGACCTTGCTGACCATATATGGACAAACCCTGGTGAAACACCTAACAATGGTGTTGATGACGATGGAAATGGATATGTAGATGATTATTATGGATATGATTTTGGCTATAATGACCCTGACCCAAGTGATGGACATGGACATGGAACCCATTGTGCAGGGACAGTTGCAGGCGATGGAACAGCAGGAGACACAACAGGAGTTGCCCTTGATGCTGCTATAATGTCTGTAAAAGTTCTTGATGATGGAGGTGGCGGAACTGAATCAGGTGTCTGGCAAGGGATGCAGTATGCAGTTGATATGGGAGCAGATATAATCTCAATGTCCTTAGGATGGATGCATGCATGGGGTCCAGATAGGGCAACATGGAGGAATACCTGTGATAATGTGACTGCTGCAGGAGTTAACATGTCAGTTGCTGCTGGAAATGAAAGACAGGGGGGTGACCCTGCTCCTGATAATATAAGAACTCCTGGCGATGTTCCTCCTCCATGGATTCATCCAGACCAGGATCCCATTGGTTCAACATCTGCTGTTGTTACAGTTGGTGCTACAGATTCAAATGACAACATAGCCTACTTTTCCAGTTATGGGCCTGTAACATGGGAAAATGTTGCACCATTTAATGACTGGCCATATCAACCTGAGATGGGTCTTATGGACCCTGATGTTTGTGCTCCTGGTATGAATATTACTTCTCTTTCAAATGGAAGTGACAATGGTTATGCTTATGGATGGAATGGAACATCAATGGCAACTCCTCATGTTGCAGGACTTATGGCTTTAATCCTTTCAAAAAATCCTCAACTTACACCAAGAGAGATTGATTCAATAATAGAATTATACGGTGTTGTTGACCTTGGTCCGGCAGGTAAAGATAATGACTATGGTTCAGGAAGGATTGATTGCCTTGATGCAATAAATGCTACGCCTGAGCCCGGAGCACCTGCTATTCCACAAGTTATAAGTCCCTTTAATTTTGCAAAACTTCCTGTTCAAAATCCTGTGTTTAAACTTACAACAACTGACCCTCAGAATGATGAGGTGATTTACAGAATTTACTGGGCAACAGATACTCTCTTTACAAGTCCTGATAGTGCAACCACACCTCCTTATCCAAGTGGCACAGTTGCTCAGTACACACTTCCTGTTTCCTTAACACAAGGTGAGACTTACTGGTTCAGAGTGAGAGCAAGAGATACAACAAGTGCAGGTTATTGGACAGGATACACACAGAGATTTTCTACTACAATTGATACAACTATGCTTCCAAATACATGCTCATGGTTCCAGACAAAAGGAGCACAGTTTGCATACAATCAGTTTAATGGAACTCAGATTCAGGGTGACAGTATAGTTTTACAGCCTTTTGGATATATAGAGGATACTCTTTTGTTTGAAAATTTTGAGGCAGGATTGCCTTCTAACTGGACAGTGGTTGATGGAAATAATGATGGATATATGTGGGAGGTTGGGACAACGTCTGATATAGGGGGTTATGCACCTCCCAATTACGGAACAGCATATGCCTATTATTCAGATGATGATGCAGGTAATGGCGTTATAAATACATATGAGGCAATCATTTCACCCGCAATCTATATACCTTCAACAGCGGCAAATTTATCAATTGAATATGGTTATGGATTCCAAGTTTATGAGACAGGTGAAATTTATGAGGCACAGGTGAGATTTTTCTCAGGTGGTAGCTGGGGTTCATGGATTTCTCTTGCCACATACACTTCAGATGGAAATGGAACAGAAACATTTGATTTAAGTTCCTATCTGCCTGCTGATTCTGTTCAATTCCAATGGTATTACCATGACGAAAATACATATTATCACTGGGGATGGGCAACTGCTCTTGATAATGTGCTTGTATTTTACTCCTATACATTCCAGAACAATGAAGGGACAATGACAACTGCTCCTGCATTTTATAATGACCTTTCCAGCACTTATCCAAAGACAAACTGGGGCTATGTATACTGGGAAAAGTCAACTTCACAGGATTCTGTTGGAATTCAGGTGGAATACTATGATGGTGCTTCATGGCAGCTTGTTCCTGATTCAGACCTTCCTGGAAATTCTACAGGATTTTTCACCACAGGTAAGATTGGTCAGGTTTCAATTATAAACCTTGATACACTTACATATAATTCTTTAAGGATAGTTGCTCTTCTTTACAGAACAAGTATAGATCCTTCACTTCTATCCGTGGAGATAGGAAACCCCGCAGTTAGTGTTTCTGAGGGAGCAGGTATTTCTTTAAAGCCTTTATTTGCAGTATTTCCAACAATTTTCAGAGATAAAGTGGTTGTAAAATACTCAATACCTCCCTATACAAAAGCAAAGATTAAGATCTATAATCCAGCAGGAAGAATTTTAAAAGAAGTCTATTACACTTCAAACAATTCTCTTTTATCCGGCTCCTTTATCTGGGATGGGACTGATAGGAATGGTGTGAAAGCAGGAACAGGGATATACTTTATCAAACTGGAGACAAAGAACTTTAAAAAGACTGTTAAAACGATTTATGTGAAATAAACCGAGTGGATGGAGGGGGCAGGGGATTGAGATTTTCAAAGGGTAAGGATAATTAAAAGGTAGAGATAATATTTAATTTTTTTATTATGATGTGAAAGAATAGAAGATAGTGATTTATTTATTTCATAATCAGGTTTTATTATTCTTCAAAACCATATTCACCGACTAAAGGAACAAAAGCGCATTCAAACTTTCTTTCAATCTTTATATTTCCATCCACTTCTTTTTTTGCAACAACTAATTCCTGTATCCATCTTGAACCTACGGGTATTACAATAATTCCTTCAGGTTTAAGTTGTTGAATAAGAGGAGGCGGTATACGAGGTGCTGCTGCAGTGACCATAATTTTATCATAGGGGGCATAATCCATCCATCCCTTTGTTCCATCATTACATTTATATTTTATATTATTAAAACCCAATTTATTAAGTATTTTCTTCGCTCTTTCTAAAAGTTCACAGTTTATTTCAACAGTAAAAACCTTTTTAACTAAAAAGGTGAGTATAGCAGCTTGGTATCCCGAGCCTGTTCCTATTTCAAGAACAACATCCTCTTCTTGTGGTTCAAGATATTCTGTCATAACCGCGACCATGTATGGTTGAGAAATTGTTTGACCATACCCTATCGGTATAGGATAATCTTCATAAGCTTCACCTTTTTTTTCTTCAGGAACAAATAGATGTCTGGGAACCTCAAGCAATGCCTTTATCACTTTCTCGTTTTCAACTCCTCTTGCAATAATTTGCTCTTTAACCATCTTTTCCCTTTTTTCTTTATACTCCTCAGAGAATAGAAATTTTTTTTCTTTTTTCAAATTCCTTTTCCTCTGTTCCGAAAAAATTTAAAGGTGTTATACTTATTTTGTTAGAAAGTATTGCTGAAACATCAGTATCCCTTTCATTCACAAGGTTCATCTTTCCACCCAGTCTATATTCCTTTCCTTTTTCTACGGTTTCAACAGGATTCAAATAATGAATTTTCCCGAGTTTTGTCCATTCAATGCCTTTTATATCTTCTTTTTTAATATTTGGTATATTTATATTCCACAAAAAATTACCCATGCTTTTACAGTTTTTAATAATATAATCAATTATTTTATCAAGAAAGAATTCAGCAGTTTTCCAGTGTATAATGTCGCTATCATTTCCTATTGAGAGAGCAATTCCGGGGATTCCATACATAAAACCTTCTCTCACTGCTGCTACTGTTCCTGAATAAAAGGTATCAATTCCAAGATTAAACCCTCTGTTTATGCCTGATATTATAAAATCTGGTTTTTTTGGAATTAAATTACCAAATAAAATCAATAGCACTGCATCAACAGGGGTGCCTTTTATAAGATAAACATTTTTTTGTTTTTCTTTCAACTCAAGAGTTTTGTGAAGTGATATTGCATGGCTTATACCTGATTTGTTCTCTGCTGTAACAATTGAAAAATAATTTAAATTAAAACCTTTAAAAAAATCAAGCAGGGTTTTAAAACCTTTTGAATAATAACCGTCATCAGAAGTAAGAAAGAATAAAGGATTCATCTATAAACATTTTTAATTTTACAGTATTTTAATAGAAGAAATAAAACAGAGAAGTATATTGTACTTGAAATCTTATTTTTCCAATTAGTGAATTTTATATATAAACCTCAATAAACCAGATAATCGAAAATAATGATATGAACAAAAAATCGGGGCGCGGGGATTTGAACCCCGGGCCTCTACCACCCCAAGGTAGGCGTCCCGCTGATCGGCGGGACTACGTCCTTCTACTAATTAGCTTTTTAGGGGTATTTCTCTTTTTAGAGTTTGTTTTTATTTGAAGACTCTATTTTTTGAATCGGGGCGCGGGGATTTGAACCCCGGACCTCTACCACCCCAAGGTAGCGCGCTAACCGGGCTGCGCTACGCCCCGTAACAAGAGTCTTAAATTATAAAATAAAAATACTTTTTTTTCAAATTCTCTTTTATTTTTTCAACAAAATTAAAAGTATAAGATTTTTTTACAAACTTCCACAGTTTTTTCAATATCCTCAAAATTAACATCTTTGTGGGTAACCATTCTTACCTCGGATGGTGAAATTACAAGAGCAAGAATATTGTTTTCTTTTAATTTATTTAAAAATTCTTGTACGCTTAATTTCGGATGGAAAAATTTAAATATTATTATGTTTGTTTCAACATCGCAAGGGTCTATCTTTATTCCCGGAAGTTCCAAAATACCTTGTGCAAGTCTTTTTGCTTTTTCATGGTCTTCTTCAAGCCTCTCTATCATCTTATCAAGGGCAACAAGTCCGCATGCAGCAAGAACTCCTGCCTGTCTCATGCCGCCACCAAGAAATTTTCTTGCTCTCTTTGCTTCATCTATAGTGTCTTTATCACCGCAAAGAACAGAACCCACAGGGCAGGAAAGCCCTTTTGAAAAACAGAACATTACAGTGTCGCAATATTTTGTCCATTCTATCACAGGTTTTTTATGAGCAATAGAGGCATTGAAAATTCTTGCGCCATCTATATGAAGTTTTAGCCCATAATTTTTAGCAAGTTCATAAACTTCTCTTACGTATTCGGAAGATATAACTTTGCCTCCCCAGAAATTGTGGGTGTTCTCAATACATACAAGAGATGTGCCCGGAACATGCAAACCCCTTTTTCTTATATTCTTTTTTATTAAATTGGTATCTATTTCTCCTTTGTTTGAAGGTAAAGGTCTGGGAAGTACCCTTGATATTAAAGAGAGATGAGCACCCTCCATGTTATATATATGAGATTTTTCTTCAACTATTACTTCATCACCTTCTTTTGTGGCAACATAAGCTGCGATGCAGTTCGCCATTGTTCCTGAAGGAACAAAAAGAGCTGATTCTTTACCTGTAATTTCAGCACATCTTTTTTGAATCTCATTTACTGTTGGGTCTTCACCGAACACATCATCGCCTACGTTTGCTGAATACATTGCCTTTCTCATATCCTCCGTAGGTTTTGTGACTGTATCACTTCTTAAATCAATTATTTTGTGCATCCTGCAATCTCCTTTTAAAAATTTTAAAGAATCTTTATTATAAATTCATGAATTGAAAAATTTCCATATGTTTCCTTAAAATTGTAGAAATATGATGAAAACATATTTTGATAAAAATGTTTTAATTCCTTTTTTTGCTTCCTTAATATTCATGGGCATTATATATTACTTTATTCCTTTGCTCCAAAATACTAAATTTTTTTCAGGATTGGTAATATCTCACTACTTAAACCAATGTAGAACTATTATTTTATTTTTACCAATTTCGGGTTTTCTTTACAGTTTCCAACCTCTACGAAAAATTATTGATTTTGAAAAATGGCTTTTTCCTCTGAAAGAAAAGTATTTTTTAATTTTAGTCTTTATTTTTACTTTTATTTCTACAAACCTTATATCTTTTTTTATCTATCATCACATACCTCAAGGAGATGCAGTGATATTATTTTTTCAGGGAAAAATATTTTCAAAATTTCAGAGATGGGCACCCTCCCCGTTATATCCCGAATTTTTCCTTAGAGAAATAGTTGTAAAAGACGGAAAATGGTTCAGTATGATGCCCCCCGGACATTCTGCCTTTCTCGCAATGGGAATAATCCTCGGTATACCATGGATTATCTCTCCATTCTTGGGCTCTATTTCAGTAATAATATTTTACCTTTTAATAAAAGAGATATATGATAGGAATCTGGCAAAAATTGCGGTAATACTACTTATCCTTTCACCAACTTTTCTCTTTATATCATCTTCAATGCTTTCGCAGAATTCCAGTTATTTCTTTTCTTTAATTTCCATACTTTTTCTAATTAAATTTATGAAAATTAAGAAGACAAAATTTGCTCTTTTCTCAGGTATATCAATGGGAATAGCCTTTTTATGTCGTCCTCAAGTTCCATTAATGTTCTTTGTAGTTTGCTTGTTTATTTTAATTTATATTACAAAAAATTTAAAATATCCTCTTGTTTTCTTATTGGGTTTTTTGCCTTTCATATTAATTCAACTTCTTGATAATTATATCCTTACAGGAAATCCATTTTATTATGGATATAGCCTTTATATATCCACTGAGTATCATGGGCTGGGTTTTGGTCAAGACAAAGGTCCACCTACTTATGGGATGTATGGGCATAACTTTACGAAAGGTTTAATAAACCTTTCTTATAATTTATTTGTTCTTTCAATGCATTTATTTGGATTCCCCATTATTTCTCTTTTATTTATACCCTTTGCCTTTAAAAAGCCAAATATATATGAGGTATTCTCAGGTTTTTTGATTCTTTCTACTTTTATATTCTGGTTCTTTTACTGGTTTCATGGTGTGAGCCCAATGGGACCGAAATACTATTATGAAATTTTACCCTTTCTTATTATGCTAACTGTAAGTGGACTCTATAAGATAAAGATGAATTTGAGACCTTTTATATGTATATTGTTGATATTTAATGTTTTTGTTTATATTCCTCAAAATGCCGGGATTTTTAAAATATGGGGATGCAAGAGGTATGCCTATAATAAGATAAAAAAGGAGAATATCCATAATGCAATAGTGTTTGTAAAAGATATCCCTGATGAGGTGCCTTTTTCAAAGTTGATAAGTAAGTTTAACTACTTTTCCCTTGCTTTTAGGAATGATGTGGATATTGGAAAAAGTGATATAATATATGCGTATGATTTAGGCAAGGAGAACAAGAAACTTATTGAACTCTATCCTGATAGAGATGTCTATATACTTGAATACAGTATCTGAAGAAATTTTATTTAAAAAAAATAAAGTAACTATTTTCCTTTTAATATTTTTTCATAGGAAATTAAAGATTTTAGTAAGAGACTTGCATAAGACCCTGGAGTGAGGTAAAAACTCATTTTAAGGTTATCATTTTCGAAATTAAATTTTATTTTCTCTGGTAAAAATATTGCGCTTCTTTTTGTCCTTACCAAATACTTTCTGAATTCATTTTTTATCTTTAAACATCTTTGTTTTTCAATTTTATTTAAGATTTCTATAAAATTATAATTACCCTCTTTGTGTTTAAAACAAGGGAAAGGAAACTTCTTTTTGAGTAGTTGTGATTTTAAATCAGAAGGCATAGTTCTGTAAAAGAAAAATGGGTTTAGATTGTGTCTTGCACGATAGCCTATTAATCCAGTATTTTTTAGAAAGTAATAAAGAGCCCTGTTCCACAGGTAAGACTGATAACTTTCAGCATAAAAAGTCAATTTATATTCGGGAATTTGCAATATTGCAGACTCAATATCATGATATTTTAACAGGTATTTTAGGACCCTTTTTTCTTCCTGTTCCTCGGCAAATTTTAAAATATTTCTCCATTCTCCAAAATATTTTCTAACCGCTTTTTTAAATTTTTTTAACTTTTTTCTCCCGGTTTCTTCCATGGTCATAAAGTATATTCTTAACGCCTCTTCATATTCTCCTTTTATGATTTCCTCAAATATGAATTTGCGATATTTTATTGCGTGTCCGAATCTCTGATGGTCAAAATAATTTGGGATACCATATTCTTTAATTTCAGCAATTCTTAAAGCAATATCTTCTTTTTTATTTACATTTCTCAAAACAACTCTGAAAAAATTTTTCTTTATACAAGAAGAAGACAGAGGACTATTAGAATAACCCATAAATCTGGCTTCCAGATTTTTAATTATTAGATCTTTTTCAATAAAAGATGGCAATGTGAAGTGCTGAATTGACACACTTTTTTTATCTTTTAAACCCGCAAAGGATATCTTATCAGGAGAAATATTGAAATAATTTGCCATTAGATGGGCGGCTTCAAAAGTAGTCATATTTGTTTTTTTTATTCTATAAAGGGAATACTTACCCTTTTTACTGATTAATTTTTCATCTATAACTTCCTCTACGTAGAAGTCAGAGGTAAATTTTTTAAAAATCATTAAAATACAGAAAACTTCAAAAGTTTTTCTTTTCCAGATTTTTCAATTCTTAAAATATATATACCGGGTTTAAATTTACTGGAATTTATTCTGTAACCTGTAGGTATTCTGTTAAACTCTATGTTTAACTTCTTTCCACTCAAATCAAATATCACTACATTATCTAAATCAGAAAGAGTTTTTATATAAATATACTTGCTTATTTCTTTCCTGCAAGGATTGGGATATACTATTACCGAGTCAAAGGGGGTTGACATGTAATAATCAGGATCCAGGTTCAAAACAGAGACTCCTCTCTGTGTTCCACATATTACTTTTGAATGAATTTCGTCAATGTCCAAAACTTCAGAACCTATAGTAAGCTGGGGGCTTTGTCCGGGGAAGGCAGGTTCAATAATGGAATAGGGACCAGGACGATAAACAATAAAATTTTCATATCCGTATTTAATGTTTACAAGTCCTTTTAGTGTTAAAATCCACAAATCTTTGTTTTTATCTATTTCAATACCCAGGCAAAATGTATCAGGCAAAAAAGCTGATAGGTCAAGATACTCCCTGAAGGGTTCTTTTTCATATATAAAAGCACCATTTGTAGATGCAATATAAATATAATTATTATCAACTTCTATGTCCAGAGCCGAAATTGATTTCTGTGGTATGTAGTATAAAATTTTGTCATCCAGAGGGTCTGTTAAGTCTTTACCGAGATCCACTTTTACAATTTGAGTTGAAGGTCCTGTAGCAGTCCATACCACTCCATTATCCAATTCTACATCATTAAGATATTCTTGTAGAACCACAGGAGGTATTGAATCACCTCTGAAACTTTGGAAAACAATACCACCCATTGCAGGTTCAGAAGCGATTATCAAACTGTCACCTGCTGTTTTTAAAGTGTGAAAGACATAATTTGTAGAAAAGATAGTGTCAAGAGTATTCCCAGCACTATCAATGAGGAACATTCCTCCTTCTCCAAATCGCGCAGCTAATAAATTATTTCCTAAAACATCTACTCCTCTTACCCACCCATAAAGTGTATCTATTGTTTTGCCTGTATAAGAAACAACTGATAGTGATTTGTAATAACCACTCTGCCGCAATCCACAGGCAAAACCATTTTTATACACAGAAATACAAGAAATTGTATTCCCGCTTATCTCGTTTTCTTCATTTTTTATTTTATAAAGAGAATCAAGATTACCGTTGTATATAAAAATTCCTTTGCCTGCGTTTAAATCTTTTTTCCCATAATGTCCTGCAAAAATTTTGTTATTGTATACACGAACCCTGTTATAACTATCCCCTGTAAAAATTTCTTCTGTGCCTGAAGGCGTCCAGGAATAAATTCCCCAGTGAGTTGCGACAAAATACACTGAATCGGTTTTTGTAATGTCAAAAATTTCAGCCCAGCCCATATAATTAGAAAGAGATGGGTACACATAGAATCCACTATCAGTGAGAAAAAACAGGGAATCACCTGTATGTTTGATTAAATGCGTATGAACATCTTGGATAAGAGTTTCAGGATACATACCTGTAATAAATTCATTAAAGCTTTGGTAATACACATTGTTTTGTGTTCCAAAAAACACAGTATCATTAAGAACTTTTACATGTTTTATTATTTCTCCATAACTCCATTCGGGTAATCTTTCAAAGGTTATATCGTCATCATATATATCCTCTGTTCCTTTTGTTGAAACTAATTTCAATGAATTTGTATCACATACAATTAGATAGTTATTGTAAAAGACTATATCAGAAACATAGGTTGAGCGTGTTTGAGAAAAATCATAGTTATAAATACTGTCTTCTTTGAAATAAAAAAGTCCTTTTCCCTGATAACCTCCCCATATTCCACCGTAGGATGAGGGTTCAAGTTCATTTATCTCATTCTGCAAAAATCCTCCTGAGACCGTGTATTTCTCAAGAACAGAATCTTTCTCCATAGAGATTTTAAGTAGCCCACCATTGGTACCTGCAAATAACACAGAGTCCTTAACGATAAAATCTCTTATATCTCCTGAATTTGTATAATAAGTCCAGTAAAAGGATAAAACAGAAATTGTTAATAAGTTTACCATAATATTTTAATTATAAAGCATTTTTATTTT
>FWPU01011575.1_pt1 | contig 12261 bp, 8 predicted proteins | sample 2228361 | NCBI WGS metagenome assembly FWPU01 (sample SAMEA103939777, study PRJEB20133) | metagenome | reverse complement strand
GGCCTCTGCCATCCGGGCGGCCACGGCGATCTTGAGCGCCAGCGGCGCCAGCACGGCCGCCGTGACCGCGGTGGCCATGCCCGTGATCCCCAGGCGCTCGACGAGGGGATAGAAGAGGACGGCCCAGAGCCCGACCTGGAGCGCCGCCAGCTTGGCGATGAGATCCGGCCGGCCGCGCGCCTCGAAGAACGAGTTGGTCACCGCCGACAGCGCGGTGCCGGCCCCCGCCCACGCCAGCACCTGCAGGACCGGCACCACGGCGAGCCACCGCCCTCCCAGCACCGTGAGCACGATCGGCTCGGCGAAGGCGGTGGCCAGGCAGGCCACCGGCGCCACCACGCCGGCGACGACGGCCAGCGTGGAGAGGAACGCCCGGCGGGCGCCGGCCAGGTCCCGGATCTGGGCGAAGGCGGGGAACGTCACGCCCCGCACGTGCGTGCCGATGGCCGTGGTGGGCATCATGCCCAGCCCGTAGGCCATCTGGTAGAAGCCGAGCGCGACGGGCCCCAGCAGCTTGCCGAGCGCCAGCGTGTCGGCGTAGAGGCCCACGAAGGCCAGGGCGTTGGCCCAGAACACCCACTTGCCGAAGGCGATGAGCTCGGCCGCCTGCCGGCGGTCGAAGCGCGGGCGCGGCCGGTGGCGGACGATCCGGTACGAGGTCGCCGTCTCCGCGGCCTGGGCGGCGATGATGGAGGCCACCAGCGCCCAGACGTTGCCCATCGCCAGGGCGACGGCGACACCGACCACGAGCCCGGCCAGCATGCCGCTGGATCGCCAGACGACCAGGCGCCGGAAGTCGAGCTCCTTGCGCAGGGTGACGACGGCCGGGTTCTGGAAGCCGCGCAGGAGCAGCACCAGCGCGGTGGCCCGCACGATGGGCACCGCGTCCGGGACGCCGAAGAACCAGCCGGCCAGCGGCGCCCCGGCGGCCAGCGCCCCGGCCAGCGCGAGCGCGCGCGCCACCTGCGCCACCCACACGGTGCCCAGGAACGGGCGGACGTCCCCGCCGCGCTGGATGAGGGCGGCGTTGAATCCCGTTTCCGTGAGGTACTCCAGGGCCTTCAGGACCGCGGTGGCGATGGCCATCAGCCCGAAGTCGCCGGGGGCCAGCAGGCGGCCGAGCACGACCAGCTTGATCAGGGCGGCCGACCGCGCCAGGACGTCGCCGAGCACCAGCCAGATCCCGCCCCGGATGGCGCGCTCGGCCAGCGACCCGCTCGCGCTCACGAGCCAGCGGGTGCCCGCGGTCAGCCGGAGGGCGGGCGAGGAGGCCATGCCGCTGCCGAGCCGTGCGAATGCGGGGCCAGTTCGCGGCCTGAAACCGGTTGCCCTGAAGTGAGAACCCGCTTGCCGATCGGAGCGCCGGCGCCGCGGCAGTCGCGCTCACCGCGTGTGGCACCGAGATTGACATGGGCAGGGCGTGAGTGATGAGTGCCCACTTCGCCGTGGAGACGGCCGATCCGGCGGCCGTCCAGGCGCTCGCCGACATCCTCGTGCCGTCCGACGACGGCGGTCCCGGCGCCCGGGTCGTCGCCGCCGGCGACCTGATCCTGCGCCGGGCGGCGCGCTCGCCGTCGCAGCGGGCCCTGTACGCGGCCGGCGTGCAGGGCTTCGAGCGGCTGGCCCGTCACCGCTACGGCCGGCCGCTGCTCGCCCTGACGGCCGACGAGCGGCGCGCGCTGCTGGCCCGGGTCGAGCGCGTGGCCCGGCGGACCGCCTGGCAGCGGCGTGCGAGCCGGCTGGGCCGCGTGCGCCGGCGGCTGATCCGCGCCTACTACGAGACCACCGTCCTGGGAGGCCGGCACGGCATGGCCGAGGCCGCGCGGCTGTTCCCGCAGCTGTGCGCCGATGTCTTCGCCGTCTTCTACACGAGCGCCGCCGCCTGGGACTGGCTGGGCTACGACGGCCCGCCGATGCCCGAGGGCTACGCGTCGCTGACGACGCCCCGCCCCGCGCCATGAGCGGCGCCCCCGCCCGCCGCCGGCCGGAGCCGGTGGACGTGGTCGTCGTGGGCTGCGGCGCCGGGGGCGGCGTGGTGGCCAAGGAGCTGGGCGAGGCCGGGGCGAGCGTCGTGGTGCTGGAGGCCGGACCGCGCCTCGTGCCCGGCGTGGACTACCGGACCCACGAGCGGGCCTTCGAGCTGCAGGCGCCGGCCGTCCTGGCGCCCGACCCGGCTCGCGACCGGTACACCTGGGCGAGCCCGGACCGGTTCGACTACACGCGCATCAAGGGCGTGGGCGGCTCGACCCTGGGCTACCTCGCCGTGGTCCCGCGGCTGCATCCCTCCGACTTCCGCGTGCGCGGCGAGGACGGCGTCGCCGACGACTGGCCGATCACCTACGAGGACCTGGAACCCTACTACACCGAGGTCGAGTACGAGCTGGGCGTGTCGGGGCCCGACGGCGCGGACGCCAGCCCCTTCCAGCCGCCGCGCAGCGCGCCCTACCCCACCCCGCCCCACGAGCTGAACCTGGCCAGCCTGGTGATCAAGCGCGGCGCCGACCGCCTCGGCCTGCACCTGACGCGCGATCCGCTGGCCGTCCCGACCAAGCCGTGGCACGGCCGGCCGGCCTGCCTGCGGGCCGGGGCCTGCAACCTGGGATGCGCGGCGGAGGCCAAGTCGAGCATCGACGTGACCTACGTCCGGAAGGCGGAGCGGACGGGACGCGTCGAGATCCGCCCGCGGGCCATGGCCCGCGAGATCACCGTGGGCGCGGACGGCCGGGCCCGCAGCGTGATCTACCTGGATGCCGAGGGGCGGGAGCACGAGGTGGCCGGCCGCGCCATCGTGCTGGCCGGCAACGCCGTCGAGACGCCTCGCCTGCTGCTGCTCAGTCGCTCCTCCCGGTTCCCGGCGGGGCTGGCCAACAGCAGCGGTCTGGTCGGCCGCTACTTCATGGAGCACCTGGCGGTGGTCGCCTACGGGGTGTTCCCGGACCGCGTGGACCCCTGGCGGGGGGTGCCGTCGGGCGGCTCCCTGCAGGACTTCTACGCGACCGATCCCCGCAACGGCTTCGCGCGCGGGTTCACGATCGAGGTCAACTGCAGCAACCAGTGGCCCCTGTCCGTCGCCCGCCTGATCGGCGGCTGGGGGGCCCCGCACAAGCGGCGGATGCGGGAGGTTTTCGCGCACCTGATCGGCCTGGCCACCGTCGGCGAGCAGCTGCCCGACCGCCGAAGCCGGGTCGCCCTGGACCCGGTGGTGAAGGACTGCTTCGGCCTGCCCGTGCCGCGGCTGCTCCACCGCCTGGGCGCCAATGACCGGGCGATGATCGCCGCCATCCGCCGGCGGCTGCGCGAGCTGCTGGAGGCCGCCGGCGCCGTCGAGATCTGGGAGCCCGAGTACCGGCGGGGCTGGTCCGCCCATTACCTGGGGACGTGCCGGATGGGGCGCGATCCCCGCACCTCGGTCGTCGATCCCTGGGGCCGCTGTCACGATGTCCCCAACCTGTTCATCGCCGACGGCAGCATCTTCGTCACGGGCGGGGCGGTGAACCCCGCGCTCACGATCATGGCCCTCGCGATGCGCATCGCGGCCGGGATGGTGAGCCGCCTCCGTCGCGGGGAGCTCTGACCCGGGCTGACGCAACCGCCGTACCAGGATCGGCGGGCAGGTCTGGCACCGGAGTTGCTGGTGTCAGCACTGACATGAGCTTCGGCGTCGTCCACCTCCACCACGGCGACAACCCGGGCTGGGGCGGCGGCGTGGTGGCCATGCAGCGGCTGCACGGCGCGCTGCTGGAGGCCGGGATCGAGTCCACGATCCTGTGCGGCGTCAAGAGCCAGGCCTCGCCGCGCACGGTCCAGATTCCACGCTGGCGCCTGCTGGAGGCGGGACTCAAGCGCGTCGGCCGCCCGCTGGGATTCAACGACCTGCACGGCGTGAGCGCGTTCGGGGTGCGCCGGCACCCGGCCTACCGCGCGGCCGACATCGTCCACATCCAGGGCCTGCACGGGGGATTCTTCAACTACCTGGCGCTGCCCGCCCTGACCCGCGACAAGCCGGTCGTCTACACGCTGCACGACATGTGGGCCTTCACCGGGCACTGCGCCTACAGTTACGGCTGCGAGCGCTGGCGGCACGGCTGCGGCCGCTGCCCGCACCTGGACGCGCCGCCCCCCGTCGCCCGCGACGCGACGGCGGTCGAGTGGCGGCTCAAGGGCTGGACCTACGCCCGCGCGCGCCTGACCGTGGTCACCGTCAGCCGCTGGCTGACGGCGCTGGCCCAGCAGAGCCTGCTCGGCCGCTTCCCCGTCCGGCTCATCCCCAACGGCGTGGACGTCGAGACCTACCGCCCGCTCGGCCGGGAGGAATGCCGGCGCGTGCTGGGGCTCCCCCGCTCGGCGCCCGTCCTGCTCTGGCTCTCGACGCGGATGGACACCGCCCACCCCGAGGGGTTCCGCAAGGGAGGCGACCTGCTGCTGGGCGCCTTGCGGACCCTTCCCGGCGCCCTCAAGCGCGACCTCCTGGTCGTGCTCACCGGCCTGGACGCCGATGCCGTCACCGACACGGCCGGGGTGCGCGCCGTGAACCTGGGCTTCGTCGGCAGCGACCGGCTCAAGGCGATCGTCTACGGCGCCGCCGACGTCTTCGTCCATCCCACGCGGGCCGACAACGCGCCCCTGGTGCTGCTGGAGAGCATGGCCTGCGGCACGCCCATGCTCTCCTTCCGGGTCGGCGGCGTGCCCGAGCTCGTGCGCGAGGGCGAGACGGGGCTGCTGGCCGAGCCCGAGGACGTGGAGAGCCTGCGGGCCGGCCTGATGCGCCTGCTCGACGACGCCGGGCTGCGGCAGCGGCTGGGCGAGCGCGGCCGGGCGGTGGCGACCGCGGAGTACTCGCTGGCCCGCCACGTGCGGCGGCACATCGCGCTCTACGAGACGCTGCTCCGGTCAGGCGGGCCCCCGGGCCCGGAGCCGGCGGATGGAGGTGACGACGGGCGTCCAGTCGCGGGCGTCCACGGCCCGGAGCGCGATGGCCGCGGCGAGAAACGCGGCCAGGGTGGCGACGGCCCGGACGATCAGGACGCCCGCGCCGCCGTCCCCGCCCGGGACGCCGGCTGAGCCGGCCAGGAACGCGAGGCCGGCGCATCCCAGCGCCCGGGCGACCTCGCCCACGGGCACGCGCAGCCGGCAGGCGCGGGCCAGCGCCGCGAAGACCCAGGCGCTGGCCAGGAGCTGGGCCGCGGCGTTGGCGGCCACCGCGCCCAGCGTGCCGTGGCCGCGGATGAGCACCGCGGCCAGGACGAGGTTGACGGCCGCGCTGACCCCCATCGCCTGGAGGATCGCCCGCCGGTCGCCCACCGCGCTCAGGGCCACCCAGGCCACCTTCCGCAGCGCGTCGAGCACGCCGACCGGGGCCAGGAGCTGGAGCAGCAGCGCCACCGGCGCGTAGTCCGGGCCGTAGAGCAGCCGCACCACGTCGGGCGCCAGCGCGGCCACCAGGGCCGCGGTCGGGGCGGCGATGAGGGCCGCGTACCGGAGCGTGGCCTGGAACACGCGCTGGAACTCCCGGGCGTCGGCCCGGCCGTGGAGGGCCGACAGGGCGGGCAGCACGGCGCCCACCGTCACCTCGGACAGGATCATGGCGCGGCTCACCAGCCCGAAGGCCAGGCTGTAGAAGGCGATCTGCTCGGAGGCGGTGTACAGGCGCAGGAAGAAGACCTCCGACCGGTCCCACACCAGCACGTCGAGGAGGCGGACGGCCGAGATCGAGACCAGGAATCGCCACGCCTCCTGGCGGGCGTCGGCCGTCACCGGTCCCGCCGCGCCCAGCGGGTACAGCGCGCGGACGTCGCGGCGCTGGAGCCCGAAGGCCACCAGGCTGGCCAGGACGCCGCCGAGGACGATGGTCAGGACGCCGGCGCCGGCCGCCACCGCCGCGACGGCGACGGCGAGGTGGATCGCCATCTTCACGACGCTCGTGCGCGTGGTCAGGTCGTAGCGCTGCGCGCCGTAGACGCCGTTGGCGTACATCGTGCTCAGCGTGGCCGGGAAGAGTCCGGCCACGACGGCCACGAAGGGCCAGCGGAGGTCCGGCGCGGCCAGCCAGAGCACCAGGGGCAGCGCCGCGCTCACGACCACCGCCGTGACCACCATCTGCCGCCGGAAGAACAGGAGCAGGTAGCCGGCGGCCCCGGCCGGATCGCTGCGGCCGAAGGCGCTCGCGGTGTAGCGCACGGTGGCGACGGCGAAGCCGAGCAGGCAGACGGCCTCCAGCGTCCGGGCCGCCCACATCAGGAACGAGTAGTCGCCCATCCGCGACGGGCCCAGCCCCCGGGCCAGGACGACGGACATCAGGAGGCCGGCCCCGAGGCCGAAGGCGGTGGAGAGACCGTACCAGGCGGTGTTGCGGAGGAGCCGGCTCACCTCGGGATCTCGCCGGACGAGGGCATCAAGGGCCATGCCACGCCTAACGTCCGGCGAACCCTGACCGGCGCCCGGCCCTCCGGGGCACCCCCTTCCCGAAGTCGCCATCCGGGTTCACACTGGAGTCCGTCCGGCGGCCGCGCGCGCGGGGGGCGCCCGCGGCATCGGCGTTGCAGCCGCAACCGGAGGCACGATGGTTCAGGGCGGGCACGACAGCTTCCGCACGCGCTCCATCCTCCGGGTCGGCCAGCGCGAGTACGCGATGTTCTCCCTGCCCGCGCTGGCCGGCGCCGGGCTGGATGTCGCGCGGCTTCCCTACTCGCTCAGGATCCTGCTCGAGAACCTGCTGCGCTCGGAGGACGGCGTCGTGGTGACCCGCGACGACGTCGAGGCCCTGGCGCGCTGGCAGCCCCGGGGAGGCCCCCCGCGCGAGATCGCGTTCAGGCCCGCCCGCGTCCTCCTCCAGGACTTCACGGGCGTGCCGGCGGTGGTCGACCTGGCCGCCATGCGCGACGCCATGGCCGCGCTGGGAGGCGACCCGGCGCGCATCGACCCCGACCAGCCGGTCGAGCTGGTGATCGACCACTCCGTGCAGGTGGACGCCTGGGCCTCGCCGGAGGCGTTCCGGATCAACCGCGACCTGGACTACGCGCGCAACCGCGAGCGCTACACGTTCCTGCGCTGGGCCCAGGGCGCCTTCCGCAGCTTCCGCCTGGTGCCGCCGGCGCGGGGCATCGTCCATCAGGTCAACCTCGAGGCCCTCGCCCGCGTGGTCTTCTCGTCGGACGAGCTGCCCGGCGGCGGCGACGGCCGCCCGCTGGCCTACCCCGACACGCTGCTGGGGACCGATTCCCACACGCCGATGATCAACGGCCTGGGGGTGCTGGGCTGGGGCGTGGGCGGCATCGAGGCCGAGGCGGCCATGCTGGGCCAGCCCGTGGCCATGCTCGTCCCGGAGGTGGTCGGCTTCCGGCTGCAGGGGGCGCTCCGGCCGGGCGCGACGGCGACGGACCTGGTCCTCACCGTGACGGAGATGCTGCGGCGCCACGGGGTGGTGGGCAAGTTCGTGGAGTTCTACGGCCCGGGCCTGCGGAGCCTGTCCATCGCCGACCGCGCCACGATCGCCAACATGGCGCCGGAGTACGGCGCGACCTGCGCGATGTTCCCCGTGGACGCCGAGACGCTGCGCTACCTGCGCTTCACCGGCCGGCCGCCCGAGCGGGTGGCGCTGGTCGAGGCGTACATGAGGGCCCAGGGGCTCTTCCACGACGAGGCCTCGCCCGAGCCGCGCTTCAGCGAGACGCTCGGCCTGGACCTGGGCACCGTGGAGCCCTCCGTCGCGGGGCCCCGGCGGCCGCAGGACCGGATCCCGCTCTCGAGGGCCGCCGGCGCCTTCCAGGCCGCCCTGCCCTCGCTCCTGCCGGCCGGCGCCGCAAGCCCGCCCGCGCCGGCGGGCACCGGCGACCTCCCGCACGGCGCGGTGGTGATCGCCGCCATCACCAGCTGCACCAACACCTCGAACCCCTCGGTGATGCTGGCCGCCGGGCTGCTGGCGCGCAACGCGGTCGAGCGGGGCCTCCGGACCCGGCCGTGGGTGAAGACGTCACTGGCGCCGGGCTCGCGCGTCGTCGCCCGGTACCTGGATCTGGCCGGGCTCCAGCCCTTCCTCGACGCGCTCGGCTTCCATTTGGTCGGCTACGGGTGCACGACGTGCATCGGCAACTCCGGACCGCTGCCGGAGGCCGTCTCGCGGCAGATCGCCGAGCGAGGCCTGGTGGCCTGCGCGGTGCTGAGCGGCAACCGGAACTTCGAGGGCCGCATTCACCCGGAGGTGCGGGCCAACTACCTGATGTCGCCCCCGCTCGTCGTGGCCTACGCGCTGGCCGGCCGCATGGACCTCGACCTGACCCGCGAGCCGCTCGGCACCGACGCCACCGGGCAGCCCGTGTATCTGGCCGACATCTGGCCGAGCCCCGAGGCCGTCGCGGCGGCCGTCGCCGCCGCGCTCCGACCGGAGATGTTCCGCGAATCGTACGCGGACATGGAGGCCGGGGACGAGGCCTGGGCCGCGCTCCCGGTGCCGGCGGGCCAGCGGTATCGCTGGGAGCCGGGCTCGACCTACGTGAAGCGGCCCCCTTACTTCGACGGCATGGCCCGCGAGGCGCCGGCCGCCATGCCCGACATCCGCGGCGCCCGCGCGCTCCTGGTCCTGGGCGACAGCGTGACCACCGACCACATCTCGCCGGCCGGCAGCATCCGGCCCGACTCGCCCGCCGGGCGCTTCCTGATCGAGCAGGGCGTGAAGCCGGCCGATTTCAACTCCTACGGCGCCCGCCGCGGGAACCACGAGGTCATGGTGCGCGGCACGTTCGCCAACGTCCGCATCCGCAACCGCCTGGCGCCCGGCACCGAGGGCGGGTTCACGACCCACCTGCCCTCCGGCGAGGTCACCACGGTCTGGGAGGCCGCCCTCCGGTACCAGCGGGCCGGCACGCCGCTGGTGGTGCTGGCCGGGCACGAGTACGGCGCCGGGTCGAGCCGGGACTGGGCGGCCAAGGGACCGGCGCTGCTCGGCATCCGGGCGGTCCTGGCCCGCAGCTTCGAGCGCATCCACCGGGCGAACCTCGTCGGCATGGGGCTGCTGCCGCTCCAGCTCCTGGACGGCCAGAGCATCGAGACGCTCGGCCTCACGGGCCGCGAGACCTTCGAGATCCTGGGCGTGGACGCCGCCGTCCGGGCGGCGGCGCCCGCCGGGCGCCGGGTGCGCGTGGTGGCCCGCCCCGACGACGGCCCCGAGGTGCGCTTCGAGGCGCTGGTCCGCATCGACACCCCGCAGGAGGCCGAGTACTACCGGCACGGCGGCATCCTGCTCTCCGTCCTCCGCCGCCTGCTGGGCGGCGAGACCCGCCCGCCGGCCGCCGGGCTGAGCGTGACGGTCTCCCGCCCGCCCGCGCCGGACGCCCCGCCGTCCGACCCCGACCGGATCGTCGACGTGAGCCACATGGCCTCCTTCCCCGCCAGCGACCCGCCGGCGTACTGAGGAGAGGCCCGATGGCCACGAGCCCAACGGAGGATGCCATGCCCCAGTGCGAGGTGTGCGGCAACGAGTACGACAAGGCGTTCGAGATCATCGCCGCCGGGAACCGGCACGTGTTCGACAGCCTCGAGTGCGCGATCCACCGCATGGCGCCCGTGTGCGAGCACTGCGGCTGCAAGGTGGTGGGACACGGGATCGAGGCCCGCGGGCACTTCTACTGCTGCGCGCACTGCGCCCGCAGCGCCGGCGTGACCGGCGCCCAGGACCGGGTGGAGGGCCGAGCCGCCTGAGCGATCCCCGGGCTAGGGCCGGCGCCGGGCGCGGGGCGCCGGCCCGTCCACCTCCGCCAGGAAGTCCAGCGCCGCCCGGGACCACGCCCCGGGCTGGTCCCGGTTGGCGAAGTGGCTGGCCGGCGAGAGGACGACCAGCCGCGAGCCGCGGATCTTCCGGTGCATCACCTGCATCGGGCCCAGCGAGGGGTCGCGGTCGCCGCCGATGAGCAGCACCGGCATCCGCAGCCGCGGCAGCCGGTCGGTGATGTGGTCCATCGCCAGCAGGGCGCGCAGCGAGTTCGCGTAGCCGATGGGCGTCAGCTTCCGGTAGTAGGCGTAGAACTCCTCGCGCGCGCCCGGATCGAGCGCCACCCGGGCCGCCACGTTGGGGTTGGCGGCCATGGCGAACTCGGCCATGGCGTCCATGCCCTGCCCGAGCGTGATCTCGATGGAGCGGGCCCGCATCACCAGGCTCTCGACGGACATGGGCAGCCCCGAGGCCGACGACGAGTTGGTGACGAGCAGCGAGCGGACGCGGCGCGGGTACCGCAGCGCGAACCGGGTGGCGATGCCGCCGCCCAGCGAGAGCCCGCCCACGTGCGCCCGCCGGAGCTTCAGGTGGTCGAGGACCGCCCTCAGGTCCTCCGTCCAGTGCGCGAAGGAGTACCGGGCGGGGTCCTCGGGGCTGTCGGAACGATGGTGCCCGCGCGGCTCCCAGAGGACGAGCCGGTGCCGGGCGGCCAGCGCCTCGCGGTTGACGTCCCACATCCCCGCGTTGCCCCCGATGCCGTAGGCCAGGACGAGCGGCGTGCCCCGGCCGTGCTCCTCGTAGTAGATGCGGACGCCGTCGGCGCTGCGCGCGTAGGGCATGGGCGGCCTCCGGCGCCGACTATAGCGCGCCGGCCCGGAGGCGGCGAGGGGATCAGGGCCGGGCGGGACCGCCCGGCCGCGACACGATGAAGTGCTTCTCCTCCGAGGGCATCTCGATCTCGGTGGGCTTCGGCGGCGGGCCGGCGCAGGCGGCCAGGACAAGGGCGAGGACAGCCAGCAGCCAGCTCCGCGAACTTGACATCGCTCCCCCCGGGCCGCAGGGCTGCCCGGACCGCGCAGGGAGAATGCCAGGTGAAGCGACTCGCCGGGTTGGCGCGCTCCCCCGGGGCTCAGCCGGCCGCCCCTGTCAAGGACGTTGACAGGGGCGCCTGCCGCCGGCGGTACTGCCCGGCGAGCCACAGGGCCAGAAGCAGCCACGCCGCGGACAGCGGCACCATCGTCAGGGCCAGGCCCGGCAGCCCGAGGCCCAGCCAGGCGACGGCGGTGTAGGACCAGGCGCCGAGCTGGTCCCCGACCCGGTACACGAACGTGTCGTTGAAGTTCTTCGCCTTGTACTTGTCCGCCCGGGACAGCACCGTGTAGAGCACCTCGCGGGCCGGGCGCTGGATGGCGAAGTTGCCGGCGCGCCGGAGGACCTGGAAGGCCACCAGGACGGGCAGGGCGGGCGCGGCGGCCAGCACCGCGAAGCCGGTCAGGCTCAGGCACGGCAGGAAGGCCAGCCCGGCCGCCAGGCCGAGCCAGCGGAGGATGCGCCCGGTCAGGAACAGCTGCGTGACCAGCGTGAGGACGTTCACGGCCAGATCCATGGCCGCGAAGACGCCGGTCCGCCCGGCGCGATCCCCCTCGAAGGCGCGCGCGATGATGGCGGCCTGCTGGAAGTACAGGAACGTGGAGGCGATGGTGAACAGGAGCATGAGGGCGGCGATGCCCAGCAGGTAGGGCGAGCGGGCCACGTGCCGGATGCCGTCCAGCACGCGGCCGCCGATGAGCTCGCCCTCGCAAGCCGGCGGGCCGCCGCGACCATCCGGCGCCTCCGCGCTGGCGGCCCGGGCGAGGTGAACGGCCTGGCCGTCGAGGGCGCGGGCGGCCCGGGCCGCCAGCTCCAGCAGCAGCCCCGAGACGAGCAGGAGGCTCACCGGGCCCGTCAGGCCGGCGAGGACGGTCGTGATGGTGGAGCCGAGGACGGCGCCCAGGGTCCCGCCGACCGCCACCAGCCCGAACAGCCGCTGGCCCTGCGCCGGCTGGTAGAGGTCGGCCATGAAGGACCAGAAGACCGAGACGACGAACAGGTTGAAGACGCTCGTCCAGATGAAGAACACCCGGCCGACCCAGACCGCGCCCGCGGCGTCGGTGGCTCGGAAGAGGAGGTAGAAGAGGACGAGATTCAGGATGAAGAACCGGTAGACGAGCGGCACGAAGCGGCGCCGCGGCAGCCGGGCCACGAGCGCGGCGAACAGCGGGTGGACGAGCAGCGTGCCGGCCAGCGTGCCCGTGAAGAGCCAGGCCAGGTTCTCGACGCCCCCGGCCACGCCCGCCTCGTCCCGCACGGGCCGGATGACGTAGTAGGCGGAGAGGATGAAGAAGAAGTAGGCGCAGGACCAGAGCAGGGCGGCGGTCTCCTGGGCCCGGACGTCGACGGCCCGCCCGAGCAGGCGGGCCAGGGCGCCGGTCACCACCCCCCGCTCACGCCCCGTCGATCCGGCGAGCCGACATGGGCGTCATTGTCCCCCAGGTCGGCCGGCGCTGAAACGACGG
>FWPU01011089.1_pt1 | contig 12263 bp, 10 predicted proteins | sample 2228361 | NCBI WGS metagenome assembly FWPU01 (sample SAMEA103939777, study PRJEB20133) | metagenome | reverse complement strand
AGACCATCTAGTTCTTCAATAATTTCCCAGAGCCTTTCCGTTATTTTTAGATTAAAAGGAAAATTGACCAGAATACTTTTTTCCGTAAGAAAAGTTAATAGGCTCTTTAAGGCGGAAGTAAACTCGCTAAAGTTTTTTATGTTTTCCCAGGAGCGGAAAAATAAAGAGTGTAGGGTAAAGAGAATCTCTTTCCACTCGAAAATACCTATCTTTAATCCTAAGGTTTCTGAAAGTCCGCTGCTCAATCTAAAGGTAAGCTCTTCCTCTTCAATCTCCGCAAGGCTTAAAAAAATCTTCCCTCCCAAGGAGCATTCCTCCTTGCCAGTTAAGATATCCTCTAACTTATGGATAAGTATACGTGTAAGCGCTGCCTCATCTTTAATCTTAAGGTTCTTTATTAAGGGGTGACGTAGAAGATTAAGGTAATCCCTAGTGTAATAGGTATCATTTTTTCTGGTCTGCTGGGCTTTAAAGATATTAAGTAAAAGGGCGAAAAGACCTGTGCGCTTTAAAGGATACCCTAAGGACACATTGAACTCCTCCAATACCGCGGATACCTCGCTGAGTAGGGGAATAAGCGTTTCTGCCCGGGGTAAGACAATTACGGTATCCTCCTTTTCTTTTATCTGAGAAAGTATCTGACGCGCCAGAGAAACCTGACCATGCAGGTCAAAGGCACGGTAGAGAAAGAATTTAAAATCCGCTTCTTCCGCTAAAGGCTCTTTTTTTAAATTAAAAAACTCTAAGTTGTCAATCAATACGGGCCAGTCTTGAGCTTGCCCCTGATAGATAAAAATACCCTTTCCTTTATCTAAAATAGTCTTTATGATCCTTTTTTCCGTGCGATGCAGATAAAAGAAGTTACAAAAAATAATTGTCTCAAACTCAGAAAAATCCAATCCTTCCACCTCTTTACTTGCCTTTAAATAACGTAGGCCACGCGAACTTAAGTTTTTTTCAATAAGGCCGGCATGGTACTCAGACCTTATCCGTCTAATCTGTCCTAAAAGTTCGTTGATGCTTTCGGGAAGCTCATACCCAATAACGGCGCTCTTCTGGATACTTAAAAGCTCCTTTTCTCCAATATCCTCTAAATCCAATTCTTCAATGAAGGAGATAATCTCCCTTGCCCAACCGATAAACTCCGCGAAGGGCCTCTTCGTTAAGGAGAGGCTTATTTTCTTTGCCAGATTATAGATAAAAAAGGAAGCCTCCAGCTCACTGATATTATTTAAAAATTTATCCTTTAAGATATAATCTACAAACTCATCGATGGAAAAAAAACGCACCGGGAAAAAGGCCTTCTTTATCCGTCTTGCTAAGGCACGCACTAAGAAGAGGCCGGGGCGCCTTCCCCCAAACACACAGGCAGCTCTACTGAAGTCTAAAGAAGAACCAAAGGTACTTATCAGGTAGTCGGCTAAACGCTCAATAAAACTGTCGCTGAGTTTATAGGCAACAACCTTCTCCATGCTAAACCTCTTCTTTATAAGCCTCCTCTATATAAACTAAAAATCCCCTTATCAGAAAGTCAGGGTATATCTCTTTTAAGATACCCACATACTCTCTAACCTGAAGGATAGCCGTTTCTCTTCCTTCCGTAGTAGTTTTATAATCTATTACCCACACCTCCCCTTCCTTTATAATTAAACGGTCGATCCGCTTTAGCTCTCCCTGCTGACTTACTATCTCTTTCTCACAGAATACCTCTGCCTTCCCTAGATAAAAGATATCCTCTAAATCCTTTTCCTCTAGCAGCCTCTCTATCTTTTTTATATAAAAAGAAACATCCTTTAAAAATAAAAATTTATAACCTAAAAATCTTTCTGCGTTCCCAAGAAGTTTGGGGATAGCTTGAGCGGAGCAGTTTCCTATCTGAGAAAGCAAAACATGGAGGATGTTTCCCTCCTGAATCCTCTGCCGATTCCTTAAATGCTCCTCTTCTAAAAATTCCTCACGCAATAATTTAAACCAATCCTTATATTTAGAAGCGGGTACCTCCACAAGGCTTAAGGCCTCCTCTTTTCTTAGATAATCTTGCGGCTTGCCATACTCCACCACTGCCTCTTCAAGAGCGATCAAAAAACGAGCCTTGTTCTTCCGGTAAGAAACCCTGGCGGGTAAAAAAAGATATAGCTCATAACAGGGGCGTGTCAGGGCCACATAGAGGACATTGAGTTCATCAATTAAGGCATCTAAATAAGCCTTTCTATAAACCTCCTGTAAAGACCTAGAATATAAGCGCTGGATTTTATTAATCCGTAAAAGTTTTATCTTATTATTCCTCTCTAAATAGCTACTACCTAATTCTAAATGATCAGGTCTTATCTCTAAAGCTAAAAAGGGCAAGATCACCACTCCAAACTCTAAACCCTTTGCTTTATGAATAGTAAGAACCTTAAGGGACTCCTCTCTGCTTGCGTTTACGTACAATTCCTCCGGCGAGACCTCCTCCAGATATTCCAGAAAATCACCTAAGGTTGGGTGCTCTTCTTCGCTTTCTTTAATTAGCTCTAAAAATTTCATAAAAAATGCCTGCTGATTAGGAAATTTATCATAAACAGCAAAACGCTCATATATACCTACCACTAACTCATAAAGGGAAATAAAACCTACATTTTTAAAGAAATCTAAAAAATAATCCCTCCATAAATTTGGGTAAATCTGTTGAAAGAAGCGGTACAGAGGTGTACCACCAGCGAGCAACTCTTCTCGGTGAAGTTCAAATATAAAGTCATTCACCTCTTTAAAGGAAAGAGCGCTTGCGCGCAAAAAAATCTCTCCCAAGATAAAAGAGGCAAAACTTAAATCCTCCATAGGCATAGCTAAAAATTTCAAGAAGGAAATAATCTCTTTAATCCGGGGGTTCTCTAAAGCATTTAAGGTTTTTTCTGACTCTACGGGGATGCCGGCAGAGACCAACCAGTGGGTAAGCAATTCTACGTCGGAATTGTCCCGACTGAGTATGGCTATCTCTGGGTAAGAAAAACGCTCTCTTAATTGCTTCACCAGCGCTAAAACCTTCTGCCTGATAATCTCATTGCGTTCCAGTTTATTCTTCTCCTCAATATATTCTACGCGTACATAGCCGCCGGGCTTCTCCTTATCATATTCCTGACGGCTATGTCTAAATACCTCTAAGACCTCTTCCCCCCTCTCCTCATCCCCAAGCTCCTCAATTATCTCGGGACAAGAAAGAAAACGCCTCAAATTCTCTTCAGAAAAGATCCTGTTATTAAACTCCACAATAACCTTTTGGCTCCGTCTGTTCTGGGTTAGGGTTTCTAAACGAAGATTGAAATGCTTAAAGGTTTCCCCTACCTCTTCAAAGAGTTGAACCTCCCCACCCCTAAATCTATAGATAGCCTGTTTCTTATCCCCGACGTAAAAAAGGCTTCCTCCGCTACTTAAAGCCTCCTCTACCAGGCGCAGCAGATTCTTCCACTGCAATAAACTGGTATCTTGAAACTCATCGATAAGATAGTGCTTAAAACGGGTGGCTAAACGGTAATAAACCTCAGCCACACTTAAACCCTTCTCGCCAGAGACAAAGCGTGCCTTTTGATTGAGTTCTTCCAGAAAAAGAATATCCTCCTGTCGACAAAGCTTCTCGAGATTTTTTAAAATGTATTTAAAAATTTTTATATAAGGTTTGTATACTAAAAGCGCCTCCCATTCCATCATCCTCTTTAAACCCTGATGGATACCCTTCCACATCTTTAAAAAATCCCGGGGAACCCCTTTCGCCTTATTTAAAGGAGGGCTTTCCAAAGATAGAACCTGAGGGATCTTACTTGTCTCAAAAAGGGGTCTGTTTTCCTGCACAAAATTTAAAAGAGACCTTGCTCGCTTTAAATTTATCCCTTCCGGAAGCCTATCTACAACTTTACAGATAAGTCCATAGAGGGAACGCTTAAGCTGAAGCAGCTGATTAAGCTCTCCGGAAGGAACAAAAAAATCCATAGCGTATCTATTAAGGAGACTAAAGAAACTGGCCATCAATTTTAAGATATCCTTCTTAGGAAACCAACTTATCCGGTTTTCTACAAATAGATAGTGCCCCAGAAATTCCTCTAATATTTTAAATAACTCCTTATCCTTTTGCGCCTCCTCCATCACTAAATCTAAACAATAGGCTAAATAGGAAAGATGTTCTTTCTTTACCCGAAAAGTAGCGGAACGCTCAATACTCAAGGGAGAGCTATAAAGGAGGGTATTGATAAAGCTATCAATGGTCTGAACCTGAAAGAAATTGTAATGGCGAATAATTTTATCCATCAACGAGTAAGCCTTTTTAGAGAGCACCTTTTCCTCTAAACCCAAAAAAGAACAAAGCTCTTCTTTTTGCGAAGGATTTTCAAAACTATCCAGGGCAAGCCTTTTTAAAAACTCTAAAATCCTTTCCTTCATCTCCAGGGTAGCTTTATTAGCAAAGGTAATGGCTAAGATGCCCTCGAAGGGGTTTTGACTCTCCGTAAGAAAAAGAAGCTTTAAATACCTTTTGGTAAGTTGATAGGTTTTGCCAGAACCTGCAGATGCCTCTACCACTACTACCTCTGCCGGGGTAAGTAAGGCTGGATTATTCATCACTAAAATGGCTGGTTTAAAAATTAAGGATACCTATACATAAAAAGTGATGGTTTATGGCTCATAGTAACCCAAAAAAAGCCCTCTCAAAGTTCAATAAGCTTATATTCTAACGAACCCAAACCTAATCCCTGAGCGTATCTAAGCTGATAAAGGTAATCGATGCGAGGATGGAGTTTACTTAAAAGGTCTTTATCCTGAGTACAGACTAAATCCACCGCAGCCTTATCAATACTTACCGGGTCAAAACTAAAAAGAACTCCAATATCCTCAATTATCCCTCGCTTCTCCTTATTCATACAATCACATTCCTTGGTGATATAAAGACAAAAATTAATATACGCGCATTTTCTTTTCTCTACCACCGCACAGGCGTATTCTACCAGCCTTTCCATAATTAGGTTATAAGCCTCTGACCAGTTAATCTTTACCGCTCCTTTAGGGCAAACGCTTATACATTGGGCACAACCGATACATTTTTCTGCTAAAATAACATACCTATCAAACTTATCCTTTGTTATTGCTAAAACGGGACAGCTCTGACTGCACAGGCCGCAGGCGATGCATTTTTCTTTAATAATCTGGGGGCTTACCTGGCTGTGTTGAGCGAATTTACCCTTTCTGGAGGCACAACCCATTCCTAAATTCTTTAGCGCCCCGCCAAAACCGGTAAGCATATGCCCGGTAAAATGGGAAAGCACCAAAATATTCTCAATATCCTTTAAAGCCCTGGCTAAATAACAAACCCGAAAATTCTTTTTATTAATTACCACCTCGTAATCGTCATTCCCCCTTATCCCATCACCAATAATTATAGGTAGTCCCAATTTCATAAAGCCATGCCCATAGGCTAAATTGATGTGGTCGATAGCGTTCATTCGTTCACCCCGATAAAGGGTAGTGGTCTCAAAAAGAAAAGGCTTTAGCCCTTCTTTTTTAAGAAAATGCACTAAGGCTAAAAGGTAGTCAGGCTTAATATAAGAGGTATTACCCTTTTCTCCAAAATGAAGCTTTAGGGCTAAGAGGCTTCCCCTTTTAAAATATCTAAATAGACCCGCCTCCTTCGCGCAAAAAACTAACTGAGACGGTTCTTTAAGTAATTGCTGGGAACTGATACGTTTAAAAAAAACCTCAGACATCTAAATACCTTTTAAGCGCCCTTGGTAATAACTATAAAACTTTTCCTCTTTTTCCTTTTCCACCTCAATGATTTCTCCTCCACAAAAATAACCCTTATCTCTATCGATAAATTCTGACCAAACTACAGCTATCTTTAATTTTACCGAATCAAACTCCCGGGGAAGAAAATAATCAATCAAAAGAACATCGCCTTTGCGCCACTCCATCTCGGAAGAAAAACAGATCCCCATCGAAGTGATATTTCTTGCCTCTCCCTTAACCATGCGGGCTACTTCATTTAGAGGTCTTATCTCTAAAAAATCGCTCACCTCTAAACGGATAAGGCCTCGACGGTTTTGCCCCTCCTGCATAATGTTTTAACCTCCCTCTATAAGAAACCCCTTTCACCTACGCCCTGGAACAACTATTAACTATAAGCTGTATACTAATCTTTAATAATAAACCCTTTCCGCTTCTTTTAAAACACTCTGGCGTAAAGCTAACTCTAAATTGATTTTTTTCTCATAGGCAAGTTTGGTTAACTCCAGAATAATCTTACAGAGGATAGCCTCTCTTATTTTCCCTTTAAAAAGAAAAGTAAAATATCGCTTTAGACTCTTTAAAGGGTTGACCTTATCTATCCCTTTCTTTAAACTAAAATATTCCTTTAAAAAAAGCTCTGCCAGAAGTAGGGCGGGGCTACTTTGGGGTAGGCGGTCTTTTAGGGTTTGCCGTTTTTTTATTTTAGCTTTGTTCGTTATCCAGAACTCATAAACCTCTTCCTTTGTTTTTAACTTCTCTTTAGCAAAGACATGGGGGTGCCTTAAAATCAACTTTCTATTTATGCGCTTTAATACCCCCTTTAAATTACCCTGTCCCCTTTCTTTTAGAAACTCAGTTATTACTACTAGAATAAGAAAGATATCGCCTAACTCTTCTTCAGCAGCCTTAAAATCCTGCTTACGCAATTCCTCGATAAGCTCATAAACTTCCTCCAAAAGATACCTCTGATAATCCTCTAGCCTCTGCGCCCTATCCCAGGGACAACCCCGCCCCGATCTTAAAACTCTTATGGTTTTTAAAAGTTGACGGAGTTCCCTCATTCTATCTTCTGATAATGAAAGATATCCTTTAGGGGTCTTTTGGGCACGTGCAAACAGTTGTTCTTGTCTACCCAGTATTTAAACCTTTTATGGCTCGTTTCTAATTTAGGTTTCTCCAAAGGGTATCCAGCAGCTACTACAGAATCTATCTGATAACGCGAAGGTAGCTTAAGTATCTTATAAAGCGCCTCCCTATCAATATTCTGTAACCAGCACCCTCCTAAACCAAAACTTACCAGAGAAAGGAGGATGTTTTCTACGGCTGCTCCTATATCGCGAAGGTTAGGCTCCCTGGTTCTTTCCAGATTTATGAGTACAATTATATAAAAAGAGGGTCGTTGCCCTGCGGGGGGTGTTCTTTTGGGGTGCACATACATAGCCCAGCGTAAGGTTTGAAAAATCTCCCCCTTTCCCTGTGGGGTATCAATTACTAAATATTCCAGAAACTGTAAATTCCCTGCCGAAGGCGCCAGGCGCCCAGCGTCAATTACCTTCTTGATTAAAAAAAGAGGGACCTTCTCTTCTTTAAATAATCTTATAGAACGCCTCTCTAAAATCAATTGATATAGACTATCTCCTTGCATAATCCGGATAACCCCAGATGAGCATATCCTTACCTATACGCTCCAGGTAATATTCCTTTAAAACCAAAGCCTGGGAGGGTAAAGCCACCCCCTTACCACCAATTGCCGAAAGGGCTTTCTGACCCCCTATGATTTTCGGGGCAATAAATATATAAAATTTATCAATGAGTTTTTTTTCTAAAAAACCGGCAGCGGTAGTAGCACCGCCTTCAATGAGAATAGATTTAATCCCTATACAATAAAGCTTCCTTAAAAGTTTATCTAATAAAAATCCCTGCTTATCTTCTTCAATCAACAAAACCTTCAGGTGCGCAGGAAAACGCTTTAATCTTTTTTTCTCTTTTAAAGAAGTAACTAAAATTAATTTTTCCGGATATTTCTTAAGGAGTAAAGAATCTGGCCGAATCCTTAAATGCGGGTCTAAAACTATTTTAAAGGGTATCTTTTTTAAACCGTTTAGCTGGGGATTATCTTTGATTGCGGTATTTATCCCTACCAAAACTGCATCGTATTTATCGCGCAATCCTTTAGCAAAGAGGCGTGTTTTTTCTTGGGTAATCCACTTAGAAAAGCCATCCCTGGTAGCAATCTTTCCGTCCAAACTCTGGGCAATCTTTAAGGCTACAAAGGGTCTGCCGGAACGCATATTTTTAAAAAAAACCTCATTTAACCTTTCCCCTTCTTTTCTGCAGAGGCCTACCTTTACCTCTATCCCCGCCTTCTTTAGTTTCTTTATAGATTTACCCTTTACCCGGGGATTAGGGTCAAGATTAGCAATAACTACCCTCTTTACTTTTCTTTTAATAATCTCATCCACGCAGGGTGGGGTTTTCCCGAAATGACTACAGGGCTCTAAATTTACATAAAGGGTTAAGCCTTTAACCGAAGGGGCCACCTTTTTAAAAGCCTCTCTCTCTGCATGGGCTAAGCCTGCTTTCCGGTGGTAACCAACGGCTACAACTTTATTACCCTTTACCAAAAGAACACCTACCAAGGGATTGGGGGAAGTAAACCCCTCTGCTTTTTTAGCTAAAGTAAAGGTTTTTCTAAGAAAATAAATATCCCGCTTAAGCCTTGCCTGCATCTTACTAAATCTTAAGCCGTTGCTTCATCTGCTCTACCCACAGATAAGGAACGTAAACCTCTCCCACACCGGTAAACTCTTTATAGCTTCCGTGGGCATCCGAGCCACCACTTTTAAGTAAACCGAACTTCTCCGCCATGTTTTTATAAATTAGTTGCTGTTGAGAAGAAAAACTGGGATAAACCACCTCTATGCCATCCAAACCATAACTTATAAATTCCTCTATCCAGGCCTGCTCCACTAATAAATGCGGGTGCGCCAAAAAAGCCAAACCCTTACTCTCCTTGATCAGGTTAATTGCTTCCTTTACCGAATACTTAAACCGGGCTATATAAGCCGGTTTACCCGGCGAAAGGTATTTGCGAAAGGCTTGGCGCAGGGAACTGACGAGCTTCTTCTCTATCAAAAAAAGCCCCAGATGCAGACGGGTGGGCATATTATCCTTTATCCTCTCTAAAACCTCTTCCTTATCGAGCCTTAAACCCAGAGCATTAAGTCTTTCTAGCATCAAAATCAGACGTTCCTTTCTTAACTCTTTAATATTGGATAAAGCCTCCTCTAAAGCCCTACTCTGCGGATCAATAAAATACCCTAAAATATGCACCTCGGCATTATCCTTTTGCGCACTTATCTCTATGGCGTTAATCAACTCGATTCCCAAAAGCTGACTATAATGCCTTGCCTGGGCTAAACCAGCGGTGGTATCGTGATCCGTAAGGGCAAGGCAAGAGAGCCGTTTCTCCTTGGCTAATCGAAAAATCTCCTCTACTGTATTATCACTATCGGAGTAGCAAGAATGCACATGCAGATCACAGATCCTCTCCATAAACCTTTAGATGGATTTCTCTTCTATCTTCTTTTTACTTTCCTGACGAAAAATCTTGTCCAGAACGCCGTTAATAAAGCTGGGGGACTGGATATCTCCGAAGCGTTTGGCTAATTCTATTGCCTCATTTATAGAAACCTTGGGTGGAATATCCTCCAAAAAAAGCAACTCAAAACAACCCAGCCTTAAGATATTGCGGTCAATATAAGCCAATCTCTTTATCTCCCAGTTCTCCACATACTTTTTTATCATGGAATCGATAAACTCCAAATTCTTCATTACCCCCTCCAGCAGACAGAAAGAAAAATCTGTCACCTCCTGTCTCTGAGGGTTATTCTCCAGATAGTTCCGGAAAGCCTCCTGATAATTAAGTTTAGAGATCTCTATTTGATAAAGTAGATGTAGGACAATCTGGCGGGCCTTTGAACGTAGACGCATCTAAGTCTACTTTTTAAATTGTCCCAAAAAGATTAGCCATCTCCAAAGCCGAGAGGGCCGCCTCTCTGCCTTTATTCCCCTGTTTGGTGCCGGCACGTTCAATTGCTTGCTCTAAAGTATCAGCAGTAATGATTCCAAAAACAATAGGGATATTCCTTTCCAAAGAGATCCGGGCTATACCCTTTATTGCCTCGGCAGCAAGATAATCAAAGTGAGGGGTCTCCCCTCTAATAATCGCTCCCAAGCTGATAAGGGCATCAAACCCTTTTGTATCTAACCTATTTAACACCTGAGGGATCTCAAAAGCCCCCGGAGCCCAAAGAACAGTAATATCCTTTTCCTCTACCCCAGCCTTAAGAAGGGTGTCTATACAGCCAGAAAGTAACTCTTTACTCACAAACTCATTAAACCGAGAAATAACAATAGCGATCCTCTTCCCCTTTCCGGAAAAGCTTCCTTTAATTTCTTTCATCTCCCCTTACCTCCTTGTTTCTTTCTCTATAGGATATGCCCTAACTTCTCTTTCTTAGTGTTTAGGTATCTCTTATTATGTTCAGAAGCAGGAATTACCAGGGGTAAGCGTTCCACAATTTCTAAACCGTAACCCTCTAAACCGATTATCTTTTTAGGATTATTCGTCAGTAGCCTTATCTTTTTCACCCCTAAGTCTACAAGTATCTGGGCACCAATCCCGTAATCACGCAGGTCCGCTGGAAACCCTAAAGCCTGATTTGCCTCCACGGTATCTAAGCCTTTATCCTGCAAGGCATAAGCTCTAATTTTATTCTTCAAACCTATACCTCTACCCTCCTGCTGCATATAGAGTAATATCCCGCCCTCTTTGGCAATAATCTCTAAGGCAGTATTTAACTGGCCTCCGCAATCACAGCGCCGGGATAAAAATGTATCGCCCGTAAGACAGGCAGAATGCACCCTCACCAGAACCGGTTCTTCCTCCTTTAATGCCTTTTCTATCTTTTGCATATTTACAAGCGCTAGATGCTCTAAGGAGTCAATTAAGGATTCGTAAAGATAAAGCTCGAACTCCGCGTAATCCGTAGGAAATCTTACCTTTTCGATTAAGCTTATTAACTTTTCTGTGCGCCGCCGATACTCAATTAAAGAAGAGATGGTGCAGATTTTTAAATTGTATCTTTGGGCAAACTCTACCAAATCCGGAAGCCGCGCCATTGTTCCATCTTCTTTGATTATCTCGCAAATTACCCCTGCTGGATAAAGGCCAGCCAAACGCGCTAAATCTACCGCTGCCTCCGTGTGGCCGGCACGCACCAAAACCCCTCCCTCCTTTGCCTCCAAGGGAAAGATATGCCCTGGTTTAATTAAATCCTGGGGTTTACTGGAGGGCTCAATTAAAACCTGGATGGTTCTGGCGCGGTCATAGGCAGAAATCCCGGTAGTAACTCCGCTGGCTGCATCTACAGAAACGCGCCAGGCGGTCTTAAAGGGGTCTTTACCTGCCTGGTAATGCATCGGTTCGAGTTGCAATTCCTCAATACGTTGACGGACTAAGGGCACGCAGACCAAACCCCTTGCCTCCTTAATCATAAAATTTATTATCTCGGGGGTGGCAAATTGGGCAGCAATGACTAAATCACCCTCGTTTTCCCGGCAGGGGTCATCCACCACGATTACGGGTCTGGCCCTCTTTATCTCTTCAAGGATATCCGGTATGCAGCTAAAGACCTTTTCCATAAAAGTAAAATACATTAACGCAACTAATCTCTTTTGTCAAGCCTTATCTGAATGTGCTCTTTTACTGCGGTTTATTCCTTCCTGAAAGATATTCCTCGGGGTTTTATTTTAAAAAACACCCTGGGGGTTTTAAAAGGAGTTCAAGCCATTTATTTCTTCTCTACCAAACCGTGCTTAAAGCAGGTCTGTTTTATGGTCCGGAGTAAACGCTCTACGGTTTGGCGGGTAGGGGCAAGATTCTCAAAAGATTCAGGTAGCCTCTGGCTAATGCGCCTTAAGGGCGTATCGACATAAAGCATACCCCGTCTGAGGAGGATATCCACCTCCTCCCATTTTGTTTTCGGGTCACCAAAAAGGATAATTTCTTTAGCCGGCTTTGGTAGGCTCATTAGCCTGGAGGCAAACTCCGTAAAGTACCCAATAGTGATGGTATCATAAAGAACTATATCCGGGCTAAATCTTTCTATTTCACTAAAATATGGCGGCCCAAATTTTACCGTCAAAACAGTAAATTTACAATCGCTTACTGTGCGTTCCAGGTATTCTTTAAGCAGTAAAGCAAGAGGCTGGCGTGTCTCAATATTTACTATCCGGGCAGTAGGTACAAAGCCCGATCTTTCTTGCGCAAAGCCCTCTTCTTCAGCAGGAGGGGTTTCTTTTTCGGTCTCTTCCGCAGTAGATTCCTGCAAAGACTCTTCAGGCTCTTCTGTCAGCATTAATAACTCATTTATTTTTTCCTTCAATTCCTGAAAGGGTATGGGCTTAAGAAAGAAGGCATCGCAACCGATAGCATCGATCTGCTTTTTGTA
>FWPU01008453.1_pt1 | contig 12264 bp, 2 predicted proteins | sample 2228361 | NCBI WGS metagenome assembly FWPU01 (sample SAMEA103939777, study PRJEB20133) | metagenome | reverse complement strand
CTTTTTTAGAAGAAAATCCGGATATGTTTTTCGAACTTATACTTAAATTAATAGATGAAAATAAAATTGCAGAACATGATGAAATCATGAAATATATTCACGGGCTGTTCTTAAGTAGAGACTTCTATTCCTATGCAGAAGAATTTGCAAAAAGATATAATTTGAATTTTGAACAGCCGAAACAGTTAAACTGAGCTATCTTAACGAATTAAAGGAATTATATTTTATGGATGACTTAAAACAAAAAATACAACAACTTATTAATAGTGGTAATTTTTCAGAAGCTGAAAGTTTACTTGTAAATGCTTTAAACGAAGAGCCGGATTCAACTGAACTTCTCAATTTAAAGGCTGATGTTTATCTAAAACTCGGTGAAGATTTATGGAATAAGGAAGATGTAGAGAATGCTCTGGATTATTTTACACAGGCATTAGAAATTAATCCATTCAATAGAGATATAGTTCTCAAATGTGGAGAAATTCTGGCTTCTTTAGAGCAAATTGAATCTGCAGAAAATTTATACAGGAACTATTTAAAGAAATATGAAGAAGATGAAAAAATACAGATGGCACTTCAAGAATTATTATCTGCTCATATAAAGAAATCTATTTCAGAAGAAATTAATTCAACTCAGGGAATTGAATACGAACATGAGATTAAAGTATCAGCGATAGTTTCTACATATAATTCTGAGAAATTTATAAGGGGCTGTCTTGAGGACCTTATTAATCAAACACTCTATAAAAAGGGTGGCCTTGAAATAATTGTAGTCGATAGTGGTTCACAGCAGAATGAAAAAGATATAGTTAATGAATTCCAAAGAAAATTCAAAAATATAATTTATATAAGAACAGAAAACCGTGAAACAGTATATGGTGCATGGAACAGAGGAATAAAAGCTGCAAAAGGTAAATATATAACCAATGCTAATACAGATGATAGGCACAGACATGATGCACTGGAGATTATGTCTGATTTCCTTGATAACAACAAAGATATTGCTTTGGTATATGCAGATGTGATAATTACACAAACAGAAAACGAGACATTTGAGAAGAATACGCCGATTGGCATGTATCGCTGGGTTGACTTTAATCGTGAGTCACTTTCAATAGGATGCTATATCGGTCCTCAGCCAATGTGGAGAAAGTCGGTTCATCAACAATATGGTTATTTTGATGAAAGTTTTACTTCTTCGGGCGACTGGGAATTCTGGTTAAGGATCGCAGAAACAAATAATTTTTATCATATTCCTGAATTGTTAGGTCTTTATCTGAAGTCACCGCAAAGTGTTGAATTCAGAAATCCTGAAATAAGAATTCAGGAAGATTTCAGGATATTAAATATTTACATGCCAAAATATTTATCGTCTGAATATTACATAAACCAGGGAATAAAATTTATTGAAATAATAGAACAAAGCTTCCCATCAGCCCTCAGTGAACTCAAAGAAAAGCTTCTAAAACTTAAAATGAGTTTGTATTCAGGCTCTCCTGATATAACAAGAAATTTCGGCGCATCTTTCCCTAATGAGGAAAATATAAAAAATACCCGTGATTTTCTTCCTGAGACAAAATCTTTAAGTGATAAAGAAAAGGTGTATAAGGCTTTAAATATAATTAAAAAACCTGCTGTTAATGATTCTTCGAAAATATATGATCAGGCTGAAGATTATATTAAAGCAGGGCAGTATGAAGATGCTATCAAATTATTAGAAGGCATGCCTGATTTTGCAAAAAATGATCCAAAAAGAATTACTCTTCTTGCAACATGCAAAGAATCTTCAGGACGAATTGATGAAGCTGAGAAAATAATTGAAGAGTTTCTTGCTGTTAATCAACCTTCAGCCGAACTTCTTAATTTAAAAGGATATTTTTTATCAAAAAAGGGATTGATAAAAGAAGCAGAAGAAGTTTTAATACAGGCAACTAATATAGATGAAAAATTTGCAGATGCATGGGTTCATCTTGGGGCTTTAAAGTGGGCCAATGGGAAACAGGAAGAAGGTTTTGAATTACTGGAAAAAGGTTTTTTATTGTCTCCTTTTAAAGAATCTATAATGAATGCATATCATTCAGCCGCTGTTTCCCTTTCAAAACTTGAAAGGGAGGAAAAAGCATTCCAGAAAGCAACTAAAGATTTTCCTGAAAATAAAAAACTCAAATTTATCTATATAGATATATTGCTTCAACAGGAAAAGTATAGAGAAGCAAAGGAGGAACTTCTTGGAGCAATGGTTGCTTTTGGAATCAATGAGGATGTTCTCGAAGTTGCTAATGCTTTAAGAGATAAAGTAGGTCCTGAGGAAATTGAATCAGATAGTGAAGAATTCAGGGGATATACTGTTTCTCTCTGTATGATTGTCAAGAATGAAGAAAAACATATAGCAAAATGCCTTTACAGCATAAGTCCGCTTGTTGATGAGATTATTGTTGTTGACACAGGTTCAAAAGATAAGACGAAGGATATTGCAAAAGCTTTTGGAGCAAAGGTTTTTGATTTTCAGTGGAATGATAATTTTGCCGAAGCAAGAAACTTTTCTCTGTCAAAAGCAAAAGGCGACTGGATATTAATTCTTGATGCTGATGAGGTTATTTCAAATACAGATTTCGATAAATTCAGGAACTTGATAAAAGAGTACAAAGATAAAAAGACTGCCTTCAGTTTCACGACCAGAAATTATTATCCAAAGGAAAATGCTGTTAACTTTGTCTCAAATGATGGTTCATACAAAGAAGAAGCAGGAATAGGGTGGTATCCGACTTCTAAAGTTCGACTTTTTCCGAGAAGCGACAGCATATTTTTTGAAAAACCAGCGCATGAATTAGTTGAAAAATCTCTAATAGATAACGGATATCAGATAAAGGGATCTGATATACCGATTCATCATTACGGAAAACTTGACCTGGAAAAGAACAGAGAAAAAGCAGAGTATTATTATCAAATAAGAAAGAGTAATTTTAATGAAAATAGCGATATGGCATCAAAGGACCTGCTTTTTCTCGGATTACAGGCATATGAGCTTCAAAAATATGAGGAGTCGCTCGAATATTTAAACAAGCTTGTTTTAATTGAGCCTGATTCAGCATTTGCCCACCAGTCATTAGGAGATACTTTATATAAAACAGGAAATTATGATAAAGCATTTGAAGCATATAAAAAAGCGATTGAGCTCGATCCAGAATTAAGGACAATAAGGAGTAATATTTTAGAATTATGTAATGAATGCCAAAATCTTATCAAACAAAAAAACCTCATTTATCCGAGACTTTCAGTCTGTATGATTGTCAGGAATGAAGAGGAAAACATTCAGACAGCGATTAACAGCATTAAGGATTTATCAGATGAAATAATTGTTGTTGATACTGGTTCGGAGGATAAAACTAAAGACATAGCTATAGCATCTGGAGCAAAGGTCTTTGATTTCCAGTGGAATGATAATTTTGCCGAAGCAAGAAACTTTTCTCTGTCAAAAGCAACAGGCGACTGGATACTCATTCTTGATGCTGACGAAGTCATATCGTATAGAGATCATAGTGCTATAAGAGAAATAATTAATAACCCGGAAAATAGAAATACAGCTTTTGTTCTAACCACAAGAAATTATATTGATAAAATATACGGGAACTGGATTGAAAACAGGGGGGATTACATTGAAGAAAAAGGCGTAGGATGGGTTGCAGGTGAGAAAGTCCGCCTTTTCCCCAATGACAGCAGAATATTTTACGAAAACCCTGTTCATGAATTTATAGAGAGATCAATTGAAAATGCAGGCATAATTATTAAGAAATGTGATGTGCCTGTTCATCACTACGGGAAGCTTAATCCTGATAAGGAGAAACAGAAGAAGGAATATTATTACAATATAAGTTCTAAAAAAATTGATGAAAATAAATATTCAGAAGTAATGCCTCTTTATATAAAAGCTGCACAGGCGAATGATTTAAAGAAATATGAAGAGGCGCTTGATTATTTAAGTCAGGTTATAAAGGAAAAACCGGATTTTACAAGAGCACTCTGTCTAATGGGAAATGCTCTTTTTCATCTTGGCAGGTTTAAAGAAGCAATAGAAGTTCTAAGAAAAGCAGAAGAACTTCAGCCTGATTTTAAAGAAGTTTTACTCATTAAAGCAAATTCTGAGGTTTATTCAGGAAATATTGATTCAGGCATAATTCAGCTCAATAACCTTCTTGCCTTATATCCTGAAGATCCAATGATTTTAATAGGGCTCGCTACAGCGTATCTATGTAATGATGAAAAGGAAAAAGCCATATCATATCTTCAGAAATTATCTGATATGCAGATTACCTATGATAAATATCTTACAGATATTGCTGATCTTCTCAAAAAAGCTGGAAATCGAGCCTTTTCTGAGAAGATTCTTGAACCTCTCAAAAAAATTCCTTATGGTCTTGAAATTGATAGTGAGCAAATAGATTACCGTCATGAGAAAACAGAAAAGTCAGATGTAGAAGTTTCGGTTATAATTTTTCCTACAGCAAAGCAGAAAAATTTAAAAAAATGCCTGCAGAGCATTATTAAGCATACTCCTGATTTTTATGAAAAGATAGTTGTTTTAAGAGAGAATTCTACACACTCGAAATGGTTGTATAAAAAGGCAAAATCAGAAAAGAGAATTAAGATTATTTCAGCAGAAAAGGGGAAAAATTTTGCAGAAATTTGCAACACTGCTATCAGATCCTCTTATGGTGAATATATTGCATTAGTTTCTGATAATACTATTGTAACTCATGACTGGCTTTCAGGAATGCTTGAATGTTATAAAAACAGAAAAAACATAGCAACAGTTGCACCTATGTCAATAAATGTTGAAAACATTCAACTTGTGACAGATGATAGATATTCGTCAATGGATTATCTTGAAAATTTTGCAAAAAAATTTCGTGAAACATACAGATACTGTATTGTTCCTGTTAAAAATCCTGCAAGCTTTTGCTTTCTTTTGAAACGCGATATTTTTGAGAAACTCGGGCAATTTGATAAAAGATACACTTCACCTGATATTGTCCTTGAAGATTTCTGTCTTAATGCTTCAAAAGAAGGACTTTCTAATCTTATTGCTGGAGATGTTTTTGTTTTTCTTTTGGAGAAACTCGAAACTACTCATGAATTAAATAAAGATATTATCATTTCAGACAGAAAGAATTTTACTCTTAAATGGAGGGACCTTGAAAACAGAGAAGAACAGGATAAGATAGTAATATCAAATGCTATTTTACTGGCAGAGGAGCTAAACCTTAAAGGAGATCTTGAGAAATCAGTAAAAGTTCTGCTTGAAGGTATCAGCATATATCCTGATGAAGTCAGGCTTAAAGAATCTCTGGTAAGAATTCTCATTGAGAACAAGAAATTTCTTGATGCTTCAGACATTCTTAATTCATTCCCTGAAAATTATAAAAATACTCCTCAATGGATTGAGTTTTTTGCAGAAGTTTCTGAGGGGCTCAATGAAGATGAAAAAGCTCTGGATTATATAAATAAGGCGCTCGAGATTAATGAAAATTCTTCACGTGCATTAAACTTAAAAGCAGTGCTTATGATTAAAAAAGGGAATTTTGAAGAAGCAGAGAAATATCTTATAAAAGCGATTGAATCAGACAGGAGCTACAGTGAGCCCTATGGAAATCTCGGGTATCTGAAGTGGAAGAATGGTCATAAGGAACAAGCTTTTGATTTGATTGAGAGAGCTTTTATACTCTCGCCATACATCAATCAGAATATTCTGAACTACCACACTATTTCTGTTTCTCTATCAAGGCTTGAAAGGGAAGAGAAAATCTTCAGACAGGCATCTTCATTATATTCTTTGAACAAAAGACTTAAATATACAATTGTGGATATTCTTCTTCAGCAGGAAAAATATAATGAGGCAATGGAACTATCAGAAGACATAATTCTTAAACATGGTCCTGATGAAGATTTTCTTAAGATAGCGATTCGGATAAGAGAAAAAGTTGGTATTAAGGAATTTGATAAATCAGACCCCTGCACTATATCACTTTGCATGATAGTAAAGAATGAAGAAAAAAATATCGGCGAATGTCTGAAAAAAATAAGGCCTGCTGTTGATGAGATTATTGTTGTTGACACAGGTTCATCAGATAAAACAAAGGACATAGCAAAAGTTTTCGGTGCAAAACTTTATGATTTCAAGTGGAATAATGATTTTGCGGAAGCAAGAAATTTTTCTCTCTCAAAGGCAACAGGCAAGTGGATATTAATTCTTGATGCTGATGAGGTTATTTCTCCAAGAGATTTCAATACTCTTAAACAGATGGTTAAAGTACAGGGAAAAGAGCCTGTAACATATATTTTCTATACAAGAAATTATGTTTCAAGATATGTTACAGGAAGAGTGCTGAACAGAGGCGAGTATGAAGAAGAAAGAGGCGAAGGATGGTTTAAGAGTATGAAGGTTAGATTATTTCCGAATGGACTTGGAATTCACTTTGAAGATCCGGTCCACGAGCTTGTAGAGCATTCAATTATGAGAAAAGGTTTAAGAATCGTATATGCACCATTTCCTGTTCATCACTACGGTAAACTCCATTTCGAGAAGGTTTCTAAAAAGGGTCGGGATTACATTGAACTTGCAAAGAAAAAATTTCTATTAAGAGGAGAGACCGACAAAAAAGCACTATATGAATATGCCTTACAGTTATCTGAACTGGGAGAGCACGAAGAAGCTCTGAAATACTGGCAAAAACTTTCTGATATTGACCCGCGTTATGAAAAAACTATGTATTATCTGGGTAACACTTACTCTCATCTAAAGCTGTCCAATAAGGCGATGAATGTTCTCAAGCAGGCTCTTGAAATTGAACCTGAAAGTTCTGATGTAATTTTACAGCTTGCTGTTTCAGAGATTAGCTGTGGTTATATAGAAGATGCGATTTCTCGACTGAAAAAACTGTATGAAAGAATATCGTTACAACCGTTTGAATTATTACCAATTGTTGTAGCATATTTCTGTCTGGGTAATAGAAACGAGGGGCAGAAATTTCTGGATAAAATATACGAAATATTTTCCTTAAGGATAGTTGCACTGGGAAATTATTTTTCAGAGTTTGCTTCTATTTTAATAACGAATAAACAATATAAGTACGCTCTGAATTTTCTTGAGGCAATCTGTGAAACAAAAAATAAAAATGAAGACCTTCTTACTCTTTTAAAAGATTGCAGAAGAATAATTTCAGACCTTGAAACCCATGGAGAAAAGCATATTGATGAGACTAAAAATATATCAGTATGTATGATCGTTAAAAATGAAGAGGAAAATATACAGAACGCAATTAACAGCATAAAAGAATTAGCTGATGAAATAATTATTGTTGATACTGGTTCGAATGATAAGACTAAAGAAATCGCAGAAAAATCAGGGGCAAAGGTTTTTGATTTCCAGTGGAATAATGATTTTTCTGATGCAAGAAATTTCTCTCTCTCAAAGGCAACAGGCAAATGGATATTCATTCTGGATGCTGATGAAGTAATAGCTCATTCTGATATTGATAAAATCAAAGGTTTGATTAATGAAAAACATATTGTTCCTGTTGCTTATTCATTTGAGACGAGAAATTATGTACCTCATGTAAAGCTCGGAATGATTTCAAATGAAGGGCAATACAGGGAAGAAAAAGGTGCTGGCTGGTTATCAAGCGAAAAAGTAAGACTTTTCCCCAATGATATAAGAATAAGATTTGAATTTCCTGTTCATGAAATAGTCGAGAATTCCCTGAAGAGATATGGTATAAAAATCATTAAGAGTGAAATACCTGTTCATCATTACGGACTTATGCAGAAGAAAGATTCTTCAAAATATGAAAGATATTATGAATTAAGCAAAAAGAAGCTTGAAGAACAGGGTGAAGATGATTTAAAAGCTCTTACAGAACTTGCTGTTCAGGTGTCAGCTCTCGGGAAACACGAAGAAGCTCTGGATTACTGGCAGAAAGCACTCGAGATAAAACCTGATTTTGATGATGCTATCATGGGAATTGGAATTTCATATTTTGCACTCGGAAAATACAGTGAAGCATTTGAGCATCTAAAATTATCTGTCAAAAAGAATGGTTCAGCAAGTACTATCACAATGTTTGGAACTGCTGCAATATGTTGCGGAGAATATCAGGAAGCGGTCTCAGCTATGGAAAATCTTTCTGAAGAAGAAAGAAAGCAACCTCTTACTTTATTTACTCTTGCAGCAGCCAGTTATCTTGCAGGGAAAAAAGACAGAGGAGATGAGTATATAAAAAAGCTTGAGGCGACTCAGTTTGATTTCTCATATTATTTCTTGCATCTTGCTAAACTTCTTGTAGTTTCAGGTAAATCCGATCATGCTGTCAATCTGCTTGAAGCAGCTATTTCAGCAGGATATTCAGGCAGTGATATACAACAATTCATAGAAGAAATAAAGAAGGATATTACGGTTGAATGAATAGAGCCTGTTCAAGAAAATTTTCGAGTGCTCTGATGCATTTTTCATCTTTATAAAGAAGATGTTTTTTCTCTTTGATTTCCTCTGAAAGCTTTTTTCTGTAATCTTTATCTTTTCCCAGTTTAACCGCAAGTTTTATATATTCATCTAAGGAATAAACAATTGTCTCTGTCATTTCCATCATTTTTAGAATTCCGTAACAATGTCTCTGCCTCATCAGATTTCCGGGCATTGTGATAACAGGAAGATCTGCGCCAAGTGCCTCAAAAGTGGAATTATTGGCAGACCATGCAGGTGTATCAAGAAAAACATCTGCTATCTTATTGAGTCCATAATATTGTTCTTTGTTCAGATAAGGAAGAAATACAGTATATTTTTCAGGATCAAGTCCATACTTTTCAAAAGATTTTCCGATTCTTGATTTGAACTGTTCAGTAATCCATTGGCTCAAAGGAGATGATATAAAGATAAATTTACATTTCTTTTCAAGATTGCTTGCTATTGCAGGATAAATATAATCATATTGTGGTAGATGTGTGAACCATGAATGGGTGCAGAGATAAATAATGGATTCATTATCTAAACCGAATTTAGAGCGATCAATATCAATATTATTAATCTCAACAGGTAAATAAGAAAAACCAAGATTGGGTAATCTGATCAGTTTTTCTGAATAATGTTCCTCACCATTGTCTGGCTCCATCAGTTCTGAACTCAAATAATAATCTATTGTGGGCAGTCCTGTTGTATCAGGATGTCCTAAGGAAACGCATTGAACAGGCGCGAGTCTGAGGCATGCAAGTTTTATGACTAAAGGGTCTATTCCGATTTCAGGGAAGATTATTGCATGGAGTTTATCATTTTTAATCGACATGCACATTTCCTCGAAAGATTCTGATTTTTCAGTAAATTTATGGAAAAAATTTTTTGCATATGAAGTTATTTTATCTTCTTTATTTCCTGTATGATAACCGTAAAGTACAATTTTATTACAGTCAAATCCTTCTAACCATCCTCTTGTCGGTATTTTCCATACAGAATGCTCTCGGAAAAAACCACTGACAATGCCGACTCTTATGGGTTTTTCGAAAACATCTATTTCCGGAGATTTTGAAAACTCAGGGTATCTTAAAGACATTACCTTACAGATAAAATTACCGTATTTCTCCTGTAAATTCCTGTTATTTTTGCCATGAGATGCAAGGTAAAAAGGTTTGTTATAACCTATTGCCTCTGACAGTTTTTTTAGCTGAGATTCATCATTTAACGATACGGTATTTATTAAATTATTCAGCTCTTCAGAGTATCTCAGGCGTGACAGTTCTATGTTCTGTTCATTTTCGTAAATAGTCAGAAGATGAGACATGCACCATGAAAAAAGTCTATCTGAGGAATTAGCGCCTGTAAAACTGCTTTTGATATTATTGAAAATTTCTTCTGCATAATCAGGATTAAGTTCCGCTGCTTTTATCAGGAATTTCATTGCTGTTTCAGTCTGACCTTTTGCGATATAACAAAGGCTCATATTATAATAAGAATCAGCAAAATCAGGCTGAAGTTCAATTGCTCTTTTATAAAAACTGATTGCTTCGTCAAACTTTTTGAGTTCCTGATATACAATCGCTGAATTGTAGTATGCTGCAAAGAAGTCATTCTGAATTTCTATAGCTTTTTTATAAAACGATAATGCTTCTTCAAATCTTTCAGTGTCTTTGTAAATATTTCCTGTGTTGTAATAAATGCAGGGATTTGATGGATTAATCTCAGAAGCTTTTATGAAATATTGAAGGGAAATTTTATATTGACCGTAATTATAGTAAATAATACCTGCAAGGTGGAGCGCATCAGGGTTATCAGGTTCAAAGAGGAGTATTTTTTTGCATATCTCCAGAGATTCTCCGAATCTACCTTTATTAAAGAGTTCTAATGCTTTATTGAAAGTTTCTGATATATTCATAAGATACCTTTGTTAAATTATCGTTAATCATAATTAATAGCAGAAGTGTAACTGCTCAACATAAAAAATATAACAATCCCGAATAACATGGCTTTTTTCAGGTTAACTGCATTTTTCTTTTACAGCCTGAATGAGAAAATCTTCAAGAGCCTTTACAGGTTCCATATCTCTGTAAATCCTGTATTTATTAGAAGCTATTTTTTCTGAGACATATTTTCTTAAGTTTTTATCTTTTCCAAGTTTTGCAGAAATAGAAACATATTCCTCCAGAGATGATGCAATTGTTTCATCTAAACCGAGCATCTTCAGAATTGCATAAGAATGTCTTCCTCTCATAAGGTTGCCAGGCAGGGTTACAACAGGCAAATTCCATTCAAGTGCCTCAAATGTAGAATTACAGCCTGACCATCTAATACTGTCAAGAAAAACATCGCATACTTTATTGATACCCTTATAAAGAATTGAATCGAGTCTCGGTAGAAATACAACATATTTTTCCATTTCAAGCCCGTGTTTCTGAAAAGCATTATTTAAACGTTCTCTGAATATTTCTGTGACATGCCGACTATTATTAACAATAAACACAAACTGGCAATTTTCGAATTCTTTTGCAATGAGAGGATAAACTTCATCCTCATAAGGAAGATATTTAAATAATGACTGACTGCAAAGATAAAGAATTACGTCATCTTTTAGACCGTAAGTTTTACGTGAAATATCTGTTGAAGGAATATCAAGTGGAGTGTAATGAATGGATAGATTCGGCAGTCTTATTAGTTTTTCAGTATAGTAATTATCAGCTTCAGGAGGTTCCATTAAATCAGAACTCAGATAATAATCGATTGTTGAAAATCCAGATGTCTCGGGATGTCCCCATGAAGTGCACTGAACTGGTGCGAGTCTTAATGATGCAAGCCTGGCTGAAAAGGGATTCATACCTATCTCAGGGTAAATTAAGACATGAAGATTATCACTTCTTATGAGGAAAGAGAGATTTTCTATGTTGTAGATTTCTTCATAAAATTTAGTGAAACTCTTTCTGCTTGTTTCTGTTTCATTATCAGTAGTGTCTCCTGTATAGTATGCATATAACTCGAATTTGTTTTTGTCAAGATTCTCAACCCAACCCTTTATCGGGATTTTCCAGTTTGAATGTCTGTAAAAATAACCTGATACTATCCCGACCCTTATTTTTTCTCCTTCTTTTAATTCAGGTATATTCTTGAGTTCAGAAAACTGCGGGTATCTGTAGAGCATCACGGTATTTACTATATCTCCATAAATCTTTTGAAGATCTCGATCATTCATCCCCTGATATGGCAGGTAAAATGGCTGAACAGAACCGATTACTTCCGCAGCATTTATAAGATTTTGTTTTATTACAGAAGCCAGTGATTCTCTGATTTCGAGCAATTCTTTTTCATAATTATTTCTTGATTCAAAAATTTCCTCTACACTGGAATATATAATCTGTAAATTTGAAAGGCAATGTGACCACTTTGCAGAAAAAGAGTCAGGATTAATTCTGAGTGCTTCCTCAAAGGCTTTCATAGCCTGTTTTTTGTCACCATTTTTTGTGTGGAGAATTCCTGAGAGCATAAAACCATCTACTTTTTCAGGGTTAGCCTTGATGTATTTATTGCAGAAAGCAATTGCCTCATCAATCTCGTCTTTATGCATGAGACAGAATGAAAGATTCAGATGCGCCTGTGGATGTTCAGGATTTAATTTTAATGTATTTCTGAGATATTTTATCGCAAGTTCATATTTTTGTTTTTCCTGATAAGCAGAACCGAGATTATAATGAGCATCTGCGTAGTTAGGGTTATTCTGTATGGCTTTCTGAAAATTC
>FWPU01011569.1_pt1 | contig 12265 bp, 19 predicted proteins | sample 2228361 | NCBI WGS metagenome assembly FWPU01 (sample SAMEA103939777, study PRJEB20133) | metagenome | reverse complement strand
GTTACATCACTATCCGCAGCACGAGCCACAGCACTCGGGTCGGGACCCGGTGGACTTGTTAAAGAAGTTACAACACCCGGATTAGAAATCCGGTGCTCTATCCACCTGAGCTACAGGGGCAAATCTCAGGAGTAGTATCAATTCTAACCCTGAAACTGTTTTCTTCTTTAGAAAAGAATTACCTACGATAAGTTCTATTGCTGTATAGAACCTAAACTTCCCATCTTTGAACCTATAAACCTCTCCCATTTTCATATGTATATACTAACTAAAAACGATCTCCCGGGAAACTCGAACTACGACATCTTGTATTTGGAATTCAATATCTTACCAATTAGGTCAGGAGGTCAAACTGCGATGGTAGGATTCGAACCTATACGAGAGGCTTCAAAGACTCCTGAACTGCCTGATTAGTCGACACCGTAGTATACATCCGACCAGGATTTGAACCCGATTTTCAGTTCTCTACTGCTTGAGTTATACCGGCCCTACAATTAGGCTTGTATTATAGAGGTTTTGTGTAGGTTTACTCAAGTACTAACTAACCTTAAGTTGGAATTCTAGAATAACAAATTGAAACACCTAACTGAATTGATTCTTTCAACCATAATCTGGTAGAAATTAGGATCTTTTTCAACTATAATGCAGTTTCTTTCCAACAACTTGCAGGCCACTGCTGTGGTTCCTGAACCCCCAAAAGGATCCAGTATTGTATCTCCAGGTTCAGAGGCAGCTACAACTAGTTTCTTTATCAGGTTTAATGGTTTCTGTGCCTTATGAAGTCTACCCTTTAGAACAGCCGGTTCTATAATGACATCAAAGCTTCTACCATCATACAGGTATAACTTCTGCGCAACCTCATCTTTATTCTTACCTTTCACCGCATAAACGATAGCTTCCCAAGTGAGTTTCCATCTGTCTTTACCGTAGGTAAGATTAGAACCGTATAAATTGGGATGATGCCAGACAAGGAGATTTCGGATATCTAAGTATTTTCTCACTAAAAGTAGTATATCTGGGAGAGATACTATCCCAAAGAAACAGTAGAAACTACCGCCCTCTTTAAGAATTCTAGGAACTTGGCTAATCCACTCCTCCTGAAATTTAAGTGTTGCCTGATCCCATTCGAAACCGCTACCATAAGGAGGATCGGTAACTACAGCATCTATGCTCCCATCTGGTATAGTTGGAAGTATTTCTAGTGAGTCTCCTAGTATGGTTTTAATGTTCAAAATTTAGTTTCCAGTAGGCGGTTCATAACTTTTGTAAGGCAAGCCTTAACTATCTCAGGTAAATCCTCAAAAGAAATGCTTTCTTTTGAACTTTCCCATCTTTCATGGCATGCTCCACACTCCCAGTTACCTTCTGGATCCATACTTACACAAAGGTTACCCGTTATAAATTCTCCTTTCCTATTAATCCAGAAAGCTTTTCGCGTTAGAACAACAAGATAACGATCTTTGAATTCAGGCTGGTCGTAGATGTTTTTAATTTTCATTGCTAGTTTCTTTCCTGTAGTATGACATCTCCTACAGTATATACTAACTAATTTTCGGTTAAACTTAAGGACTAGAAGGTTTTAGACGGACATACCTGTAGACAGTCCGTTTATACTTCTCTCCGCCTTCTGTTGTAACTCCCCATCCAGAATACAATTTGAGAGCTTTATCTATATCACCTGTTTCTCTCCTGAGGTTGTATAGATAGTAACATGTTGCGTGAATTCCACCTTTATAACTCGTTATGTGTAAGCTATCCAGTATACCAATCTCTCCTGCTATCCATTTCCATGTTCCGGGCAAGAACTGGCCGATACCCTGAGCGTTTCTAGAAGAAACTACACTACTGTCAAATCCGGATTCCAAAGCAAATAGTCCCAACAATAGATAAGGGTCTATATCATATATGGAACCGTAGTACCAGATGTAATTTGCTATACTGTCCTTCCTTTCAGATGGATAGTCTTTGTGATATTTGTTTATGATTTTAGAAGCTTGAACCAAAAAAGTATCCCTGTCCTCGTTGTAACTTATGGTAACTCCAGGCTCTAAGAAAGATTTATTCATACTGAAAGGTAAACTACAGGACAGCAATAAGCAACTACAAATAGCTGTTTTTCTCATGCTCGCTCCTTTTAGAAGTAGAAGTAGAAACCATTAGAGTTTCTCGGTTCTTTTTACTGAGCCCGTGTTTTGAGGGAGAACCTGATAGAATTCTTGCAGTTAACTATTACAACTACTTCTGTTTTCTTCATCTCTTGAACCTCCTCAAAACATGTGTTAGCTTTGTAGTATCCATAACTGCTATCCTCTCTAGAAACTTGGACTTAGATAAGGTTCCTGGATCTACTTTATAGGTTGGTTTACTAGGAACGAGTTCTACTCCATTCTGTTTCCATGCTTCAGTTACAAACTCGGAACAGAAATATGTATTCCCATTCTGTCTGAGCCATGGTAAGGCTACACCTAAGGTTCCTTTGATATCGTAAGGCCTACCAGAGTGGAGAACAGACCAATCTATTACATCATCTACTTTATCAGTTATGTCACTAACTGGTCTGTAGATGTCCAGTTGGTCCCCTTTTGCGTAGTATTCAATCCAGGTTTGGTAGTGAACTATAACTGTTCCCGTTGGAAATACTGAGTGGATGATAAACCCGGAACCTATATACATTGACACATGGGAGTAAGGAGAATGTGTCCACCATTTGATAATCCGAGCACCACAATCGCTCCCGGATTGGAAGATAAGATCGCCTTTATGTAACATCGGAAGGTTTCTCTGCAGTAGGTTTTTCCAGAATATTTATGGTGGTTCTATACTTGTGCTTGGCTCCTATAGCAACACCGAGAATGATAATAGAACGAGCGTGCTTCCCGTTCTTGCCAATAGCTCGTCCGATTTCTGATTTAGGAACTCGTATCTCGTATACTATGGTTTGTTCGCCTCGGATCACCTCATATTCTACATCTTCTGGATGATCCAGTATACCTGCTATAGTTGTTTTTATGAACCTATCCAGTTCTTCTATACCTAGTTCTTTCTGTGTCATGATTTCTTACCTCTGTGGTTTCTAAGTTTCTTGATTTCTTGTTTATCTAACCAGTAACAGAAAAGGATGAGCCCTACAAACAAGCCTAAGAGTGCAGATATGATGATAAGAAAAAGAATCCAAGACTTCATCTGTAACCTCCGTGACTCGAACCAAAACCTTTACTTCCTCTATGTGTTTCTGTTAAAGTATCTACTGAATGGAACTGAATCTTAGGACAAGGTAGAATGAGGAGTTGTACTATGGGTTTTTCTAGTAAATTGTCTACCTCATCATATGTTATGCTTCTAAATCTTTGAAACACTACCACATTGCCCCTGTAGTCAGCGTCAATAACTCCTGCCTCAACAGTTGCTCCATACTTCTTCGCGAGTCCACTTCTGGTTTTCAAAATTCCAACATATCCTTCTGGTATTTCAACCTGAATACCGGTATCAAAAGCAAGAAAGAGTTCTCCGTTGTGGTTATCGCAAATAATCTCGTATCTATAGGCATAGAAATCCACACCATTAGAATCGTAGGCAATTACAGGATCTTTGACTTCTGGAGAAACTTTTCTATATTTAAGTACTATTGAACTATCCATAATGTTAGTATAACTCCTGTTAGAGTCCCCAGTAGAAACCCACCTATTGATCCTTTAATCAAATTACTAGAAGCTACTTTCTTTTCTATTTTTACTTGATCCTGTAGTAATAAAATTTGTTCTTTTTGAACTTGTACTACATATCCTTGTTCCGTTATAATAGAATCTTGAACGGCTATCTGAGTTTCGTACCAAGGGATGAGCTGAGTTGTAACATACTCGAGACTATCGTCTTTTACTAACATTGCTTCAATCCAACTCCTGGGACAAAGGACTTTCCCATCGATCTCCTGAAATGATCCAGAAAGTAAAGTAAGTAGTAGTAGGTTCATAATGGTCTCATAAAATCTGAAGGATCTAAATCTGTTGTCTTTTCTATTAGTGTGAGGAACCAAGCGTCAAAATTCTGCTGGTAGAATATAGATATATCACCAAACTTAGCATTCTTTTTCTCCTCGAAATTCCAGGTAATTCCGGTTAGTTCCGATAGCTTTCCCAACATCTCCTCAGATGGAGCTCGCAGATTAACCTTGGTTATGCGGTACATAACCAAGGATTGTCCTACTTGCTCCTGCTGTTGTTCGATTTCGTATCCTGGGTCTTCTACTCCTAGTTTTTCTACTAGCTCTTTCAAAGTCATGTTAAACCTCCTATCTCAGTAATCTGATTTATTTTCTTAACTTGTAGAACATAAGGAAACAAAGAACCTACCATAGATGAATGACTGGTAACTACTATATGTGGTATACCAAGTGCAGACAAAACTTCTACAACTCCTTCGACACCTTTCGTATCAAGATGATCAAAGGTTTCATCACAGAATAGAACCTTTGTCTTGTTAAAGATTTCCGCCAATGCAAACAAAAGAACTAAGTTAGCTCGTTTCTTTTCACCAGAACTTAAATTACTGTAGCTTACCGTAGATGATCCTTTTTTGATGTTAACCTCAAGTACAGGTCTCGACTCACCGCTTTTAAGTACTTTGTAAGGGAGTAATTCTATTTTCACTTCAGGATATACTAACTGACAAAAGTAACTAATCCTTTTGTTTAGAATTTCAGAAAGCTGTTCAAGTACCAAAACTAGTGCTCCTTTCCAGGAGAAGGCTTGTTCTATTATTTTCAAATCTTCTAATTCCTTTTCGAGAATTTGTTTTCTATCCCTAAACTCCTCAAGTTTTACAAGGAATTCCTTCTGTTTGGATTGTGCTCCTTCTTTCCTAACTAAGTCCATGAGTTCGGAATTCAATCTATCTTTTTCCTTTTTAATTTCTTTCATTCTGTTCATCTTCGGTTCTAATTCTTCTACTCGTTTCTCTTCTCGGGATAGAATTGTATCCTTTTCCTCGTCTGAAAGTGGTCGTAAACATGTAGGACATATATCTATTTCTAAGAGTCTGTTGATCTTACTTAGACATGACTGGTATTCTACATATAGAGGTTCTAATCCTGCAAGTTCATTACTGAGGGTTTGAAGGTTAATCTTGATTTCAGAAATCCGAGCAGAAAAATCCTCCTCTTTGATCTCAGTAATAAGGTTATCTAGTAAGGCATTGATCTGAGTGAGTTCATTTTCTACCTTATCTCTATCTTTTCTAACAATCTCTCTGACCTTCTGGATTGAATCCAGTTTTAGGAGGCATGTTAGTATGTTCTTTCTATCTGAATCTGTTAAATCAAAGATTAGGGAGTGCTGGGAGAGGTAAGAAGTTGAAACTATTTCTCGATAGTTAAAAAGAGTGGAATCTATGAACTTCTGGGTTTCCTGAATTGATGTTTTCTTATAAGATGTTCCATTTACAAAGATTTGGAGGTCTGTTCCAAATGTAGGGTGTTTTCTAGTTCTCACTACTGTATAGTCTCCTATTTCAACCTTCCCAAGAACATAATTCTTACCGTAGGAAATTACATCATCGTGTGTTGCACCCCTTGATGTCTGACCTGTCAAGGTCCAGAGAAACAAGTCAAAGACAGCTGTTTTACCACTACCATTGTCACCAAGTAGTAGTGTTAGTTGGGGCCAGGTATCAAAGTCAAGTTCTATCTGAGATAAGGAAAGAAAATTTTCTGCGTATAGTTTCATTGGTTACTTTCCCAGTATTTTAACACTCTTTCTAGCAAGTCTCCTCTCTTTTGATTCTGTAACCACAGTTCCAGTGCTTCCTCGAAAGAGAGGATTTCTTTGGTTACTTCCATTGGTTTTTCTGATTTTCTTTGAGTTTCTACAACCTCTATATCAGGAAAATCAAATGTGTCTACTTGAACAAACTTGTAACTTAGTGTTTCCAGATCTAGATCTAAGAACCCTTTAGGATACCCTTTATCAGTTCTTGTTAGTCGGTTTAATGAACCAACTACTACTACCTTTTCAAACTCTTGGTACATGTGGTAGTGTCCAAGAATAGTTAGTTTATATTTCTCCTCTAGGATTTCCATGGTAATTCCTTTCTTCTCCTGCATAATTCTATTGTACCAGACATCCTTGATTTCTAAGTGAGCTACTGCAATATCAGCATCTGGTAATTTACTTTCCTCAGTTTCCCACGGTAGGAAAGCTACCTTACACCCTCCTATATTTTCAACCAAAGGACTTGAGTATGTCAGAAAATTCTCTGTATAGTCTGAAATAGCCTGAGTAAAACACTTTCCATCTCCGGTAAAGTCATGGTTTCCTGCTATGGCAATGATTTTCAGTTCCGAGAGGTAACAGTTGTAGTAATTTAGGAAGTTACATAAAAGTGATGTCTCCAAACTCTTTCTGGAATGGAATAGGTCTCCTAGAAAGAGTATATTACATACCTTATTTTCTCGTGCATAGTTTACAAGTTGACTTAAAGTGTTAAATTGATCTACTAGCCTAGAAGGACCAGAATCAGTAGGTTCTGAATATGTTGTCCATGGATGTAGGTGTAGATCACTGAATACTAGACAGCGCATCTATGATCTCCTGTAAACTAAAATTCCAGAATTTTCCGCGTTCGTCTTGTAACACCCAAAATGGCCCTCTATTGTTTGCAATAGTATACAACTTCGAGTTTATAGTTAGTTGGTCGCCTACCTTTAAGTCAGCTAGTTTTTGGTAAATGTCTATGTTTTCGGTTCTGATTACAAGCCCATCCTGTGTCCTTTTCAAGAATGTTGAGTAAGGGTCTCTTTCTAAAATCTTTTCTATAGCTTTTTCTCCTATACCATAGATTTCGCTTAGCTGTTGTATAGTGACTGGAGTATTAATGGCGACTCTGTGTATTACAAGCATCTCATAATGATTTACTTTCGTCATGTACTATACTAACTAACTTGTGTAGTAAAAATAGTAGGCAGAATCTTTGTATTAGTGATGGTTGACCTACTACTAACCTCTAAGCTAACCGGAAAACCAGATGAGTTTCATCCTGGCAAACTGGATGTTAGGTTTGGTGCTGATGGTAATCTTAAGATGCTTGATGACGACGAACAAATCTACATCCAGAACCTGATGAAATCTGCACTAGATGCAAATCGTAGTGTTGGTTACGGTATAGATATAGCGTCTTTTAGAGGACAAAAAGATTTAGTTGTTACTAGAGCTATAATCCAGAATAGGGCTATAGATACTGTAGCCTTTATGAATAGATACTATCCTCTACTACGATTTAAGATTACCACATGTAATATAATTCCACTTTCTGATGGGTTACTCCTCAGGGTAGTTTTAGATAAGGCTATCCTTGAGTTAACAATTTAGGAGCTAAACTTATGAAAACCATAGAAGAAGTACTACAAGACTTCCTAAATTATGCCCGTTCTGTAAAACCAGACGGAAACTGGGCGCCTCACTCTCCTCTCTCTGATCTTGTGATTTCCATACCGGTCCAAGAGACTTGGAAGTTGTGGATTGTTGCTGACTATGTCCGCAGAATACAGACTTTTCGTGGTTTTCAATCCCTTCTACAAGATGGCACTTTACTGAGTAATCTAGCATCTGCTCTGGGTATAACGAGTACTGAGGTTTCTCAATTGGTTTCATCAGACTTAGATAATCTAGCAGTAGATTGGGGATTTAGCAGGAAAACAGCACAAGCTGCATACGGAACAGTTAGGGTATACTTTTCTGAACATGGGACCTATTCAATACCAGCAGGTACATCTTTTATGACCTCAAATGGAGTTATCTTTGCTACACTCCATGATGTAGTAAATTGGAATACTGAGACCCTTGATGGAAAACCTGCTATAGATGTTACTGTTAGGTGTACAACTACTGGAACCGTCGGCAATGTGGGACCCAGAAGGATAACTACATCAGTAGATACTATACCAGACTCAACAGGGGTTACCAATCCATACGGAATGACTGGTGGAACTGATGAAGAGGATAATTCTGATTTTGTTTCAAGGATAGTAGACTGGTTAACTTCTACAAGTACTGGTTCAACTACTTGGCTTCAAAGTCTTGTTTTTCAACTTGAACAAGTTAAACAAGCAAAGGTTATCACATGTAGAGAAGCTGATAATGAAAAATTTTCAAGAGGGTACGGAGCTGATATTTGGGTGGTGGTTTCCGAAGAACCTGTGTTGACTACGGAGTCTTTAAACTCTAATGAATCTACCCATTATGCACTTCAACAACCTGTTATTGAAAACCTAAGTTTATCTACTTTGCCATCTGGATGGACTTTCTCTAGAAATTATCCAGTAAACTACCTAACTGGTGAAAAGAATGTATATGCATTGTCAGTATTTGGTTCTGATATCTTTACTGGTACACCCGGTGTGTCTCCAACCATATCTTACTACTATGACCGTGCGATAGAGAGGATACAAACTGTAATTTCGAAGCCTGACTATTGGTTTCTAGGAGGAGAGTCGTTAGTTATAGTTAGAAAAGCTATACCAAGGCGAGTCAATATACTAAATGTGGATATCTGGTTATCTAATGGTTATGAGGCTTCCGATGTAGAACCAGTAATACTAAACGACCTGAATGTTTTCTTTGCTGGAGGAACAACTCAGGAGGGTAGGCGTTACCAAATGTTTGAGATAGGTCAACCGGTGGATCACTCTGACATACTAGAAGTAATACTTGAGGTTGAAGGGGTAGATAGAGTAAATATAGATACATTTTCAGTGGAACTTGAGTCTACTTCCTATGATAGTCCTTCTTCTGTTGATCCTCTTCCTCTCAAGTTCTTTGAGTATCCGGTTCTGGGTAGTGTTAACTTAACTTTCCGTGTTTCATAGTTATGCCTATAGCATCTAGATTAAGCCCTTCTCCTAATCTAGTTTTCAAAAGGATTAGGAAACTGTTTGACAAGTCATTTTCTTTTGATGAACATTCTTTACCTCTCTTGGAAAACTACTTCTACCTTGAGGGTGTAGTTACTAATGACTCAGGAGTTCCTGTTGCTGGAACTCTTGTTTCTGTTTCTATAAATGGAACACCTTATCTCACTGTTACCACTCTTCCTAATGGTAGTTTTAGGTTCAAAGTTCCTACATCCTGGGAAGATACCATTAGGATAGAAATGACTTCTGCCTACGGAGATGATATCTTTTACCTTAACTTCTATGATATACTTGTAATAGCATGGATCTATGCAGAACAGTATCTTAACATCTTACAGTATCTAGCTCAAAGCAAACAAGATACTTATTCTGGCCCTAAGGTGGGAGATGTTATACAACCTCTATTCCTCTCTGATAAAAACCAGTATAAGACATTAGAAAGAACTTTAAAGAGAAGATTTCCAAGTTGGCCTTTTACTTTCTTGAGTTATGGGAGTCCTGAATATGAAAACTTAAAGAATTTGAGGTTTTGGCATTGGTATTCTACTTTCCATGTAGCTTTGCAGGCTATAAAAGATGCTGTAGGTGCTGATTTAGTTCTACTGATCCCTTATGATGAGTATAGATTGTTTAAAGGAGAGGTTTCTATAAGTTGTGTTCTTCCTCACCCTACTAGAGATATTACGGTGTCTACATCCTACCAGAGGGTTGCTAGAAGGATAGGATTTTATCAGGAAGATATTGTAAATGTTCCTACTATTAATGGGGATCATTATGTTATAGCTAATCTCCAGAACTTAAGTTATGAAATAGAATCTAACTCTGTTCCTTTCCAGAATGTAAACCTTACTAGAACTGACTTATTCAAGGTTTTGCAAGGAGACTATGCTGAGTTTGAAGGATGGACTTATGCTGTTCCTAGTTATAATGTTTATAGACCTCAGATTATCAACCAAATAGAGCCCTCTTGGGATCCAGGTGGTAATTTAGATGAAGCTGGATTTAGTGAGCTAGTTACTGATGAAATCCAGTTACGAGTAGCTAGATATTGGAATGATTATAACTATGATGTAGATATTCTCGCTACTAAACTGATCCTAGGGGCTGTTAGGTTAGAAGGTGCCCCGGCGAATCCTGATATTACAGATATCTGGACCTATGCTGATTTGGTGGGTTACCAGAAAATTGATTCTTTAGATCTAGCTGCTGATGGTGAGTTGTATCTGTTTAAAGCTGGGGGTTGGACTGAAGATCAAGTTGAGTCGCTTGGAAAAGCTATTGAGAGTGGACTCATTTTGTCTAGGTGGTTCTATACTATGTTTAACATAGATCCTTTGGGATCTGTATTAGGTGATACCTCTTATGGATATCTAGATCGTAAATGGGGTGGTATACTAAAAGGGTTTGTGAATTGGAGGAACTTGTAGTTTCTTGAGAGTTAGTTATTAGTAATAAGGTGAAGAAACAAGAATAGTAGTAGAGTGACCAGATAGTTATGATTCTGTTGTATTCTAAGCCAGAAGTAGTTCTAACAGACTGGAATTGCCAGTGGAACTTATAAAACTGAGTACAACGGAAGTAAATATTATCATTATGGTAAAGAAAAGGCAGTATAAAAGAGAGACTAAATGCGACATTGTCAAAGTAGTAAAGAGAACTATCTCGGTATTTGGTCTTAAAGTTAGTTAGTAATCGTATATGAGTAAGAAAGATACTATTTGGGCTGAATTTGTACTAGATGTAGCAACTAGAGAAGAACTCATTCGTAAGAAACTTCTTACGAATGAGGTACATTTTTCAGACCTCAGAGAGTTGTATCGAACAAGGTCTTCTAGAATCACTAGACTAATGGTTAGATTTCTAGGAATTTATATCACTACCTTTATATGGAATACTATATATATCACTACCTTTATATGGAATACTATTGTACTAAAGTACAAATGTTGTACCAAAACAATACAAAGACTTAGGAAACTTATAAGGTCTGCACACATGTCTTTTCTGGGTAAGGACAAATGAAACTACAAGTTCGAGATAAGGTAGAGAAGATACTTCTAGATTCTCTACATAGTAGGACCCCTTACTGTATCTCAGAGCTGACCTTAAGAACCCTCTTTTGGGTTTACGAGAATGAAGGCAAGCAATTTAGACCTTCTGATACAATAGGTTGGATTTCTGAAACTAATTCTTGTAGAGTTGATAGAGGGTTATTGTGTGCTTTGCTGAAGCTGAAGAGACTTTATGTTCTAGACTGGAAAGTTTACGGTAAGACAAGAGGATTAAGGATAGAAGTTAACTTTACAGAGGAATTCAAAGGTTATGTAGTTTCTACTTATGGTAAATGGAACAAAGCTTCTTGTTGTCAGGCGCTTATGGAGTGGGGATGGATACTTAGAGCTCTAGTGAAACTGATAAAGGATTCTGGTATGAATTCTAGCGGGTACGGTAAGGTTTTAGTTCCTCAGTCAAACGCTACAGGGTTTAAAGGTAAGTATATAGAGCAAGTAGTACATATTCCTAGTTTCTTTCTTAGTCAAGTACTAGGATACAAACCGATTTTCAATCCTTTCTCTTATAGGATGGTTTGGCAGATGGTTGAGGATTTCAGAAAACTACCCTTCCCTGCGAGGAGTTGTTTTAGTCAGGAGATCTATAGTGTAGTCTGTGAGAAAATTAGGGATTGGGTTAAGGAATATGTTTTCTTCGGTGTAAAACCTCTTGAGGAGAAGCTCAAAAAAGAAATAGAGAAAGAGTTTAAAGCTAGAAGATTTTGGTCTCGTGAAGAAGTTCCTAGAGAAAAAGTTCTCAAACAAAGGATTGTTAAGTTGAAAGAAATTAATAGACTTGGTTTAGATGGATTTACACATTTTCTTACCTCCAGAAGACTATGGAAGAGAATTAGATCTGAAATCAAATGGGAGTTGGAGAGATACAATATCTTCCGATGGGAAGATTTTCTGTATTCTGTAGGTATAGCTAAGAATCCTATTGGGATGATGATTTGTTGGTATGCAAAGATGCTGGGTTTTGAAACTAAAACTAAAACTTCTTACACATTTTACAGACCTTGGAGTAATTTCTTTTCAAACTGGTTGAAGTATCCTAAGGGTAGCTACTGGTTTAGAGAAGTCTTACTTGAAGCTAGTTTTTCAACTTAAAGTTAGTTAGTATATGTATGAAAAAGTCACTCTTTCTGAATGGGTTATTTATGGAAACCTGTTTGGAAACTTTCAAGGTTCTGGATGAAAAAAGAAAGGTATTCTTGACTGTAGGAAAAGATGTTGTTTCATATATAGAAAAGATAGATAGGGTTTACAAAGAAAAACCTATAAAAAGGAGGTAAAAGATGAACTGGATACT
>FWPU01011562.1_pt1 | contig 12269 bp, 9 predicted proteins | sample 2228361 | NCBI WGS metagenome assembly FWPU01 (sample SAMEA103939777, study PRJEB20133) | metagenome | reverse complement strand
CGGTCATGGCAATGATCGGTATGTTCCGATCGAGGACTTTGGCTCTGCCCTCGCGGATGGCACGGGTGGCTTCGAACCCGTCCATCTCCGGCATCTGCACGTCCATGAGCACAAGATCGTAAGGAATTTTCTCCAGGGCGGCCAGAGCCTCCTTGCCGTTGCCGACGGCGTCGGCCCGATAGCCCAGCCTCTCAAGGATCTTCAAGGCTACTTTTTGATTGACCGCGTTGTCCTCGGCCACAAGAATGCGGATCCTTCGCTTCTTTTCCTCCTGAAGGCCGTATCGGGTCAAAATGGGCCTGGCCTCGCTCTTGGCTCCAGAGTTGCGTGCGGCCCCCAGCACCGTCACCAGGCAGTCGTAAAGCTGCGACTTTCTGACCGGCTTGACGAGATAGGCTGAAAGCCCGATCTTCTGCAGCTCGGCTGCGTCTCCCCTCTGACCCACCGAAGTCAGCATGACGAGCAGGGTGTCCTTCAGGGCCGGATCGCTCTTGACGATCCGGCTCAGGGTCTTGCCGTCCATGTCCGGCATCTGCATGTCGAGAAGGGCGATCCGGAACGGGTCCCCTTCGCTCAGCCCCCTGCGGAGCCGTTCCAGAGCCTCAACGCCGTCAGCCGCTTCTTCGTACCGGCAGCCCCAGAAACGGAGCATCTCGGTCACCACAAGCCGGTTCGTGGGATGGTCGTCCACGACGAGGATGCGCTCGCCGCGAATGTCCTCAGGCACAACGGCCTCCAAAGCTCCGACGCCGGCCCGCTTCTCCAGAACCACCGTGAACCAGAAGGTCGAGCCCTTTCCTTCCTCGCTCCGCACCCCGATCTCCCCTCCCATCATTTCCACCAGCCGCTTGGAGATCGCCAGGCCAAGACCCGTGCCTCCGTACTTGCGGGTCATCGAGGCATCGACCTGCGAGAAGGACTGGAAAAGGACCCCAAGCTTGTCCCTGGGAATGCCGATCCCGGTGTCGCTCACCTCGAAGCGCACGGTCGCCTTCTCTTCGGTCTCCTGCTCCAGCAGCACCCTCACGAGAACTTCTCCCCGGTGGGTGAACTTGACCGCATTGCCGACGAGGTTGGTCAGGATCTGCCGGAGCCGGCCCGGATCGCCCCTGACCAGAGCAGGCACCTGGGGATGGATCAGGCAAGAAACCTCCAGCCCCTTTTCCTGCGCCTTGAGGGCCAGAAGCTCGACCACGTCTTCGACCGTTGTCCTCAGGTCGAAATCCAGCAGTTCCAGTTCGAGGCGGCCGGCCTCGATCTTGGAGAAATCGAGGATATCGTTGATGATGGAAAGCAGGGCATCGGCCGACTGGCGTATGGTTTCCGCATATTCCCGCTGCTCGGGGGTGAGGTCGGTGTCCAGCAGGAGGCCCGTCATGCCGATCACGCCGTTCATGGGCGTGCGGATTTCGTGGCTCATGTTCGCCAGGAACGCGCTCTTGGCCCGGTTCGCCTCCTCGGCCCTCTTGGCCATCTCCTGAAGCTCGGCCGTGCGCTTTTCGATAGCCTGTTCGAGCAGAATGTTCCGCTCGAAAAGGGCGTAGGAGTTGCTCTGGCAGTCCACGCTCTTCTCCACCCGCTCCGTCAGGATCCGGTTCACCTTTTCGAGTTTCGCCACTTGGCGCGACAGGGTTTCGACTTTCCGCTCGAGTTCGCGCCTGGCCTGTTCGAGCTCGCTCACCGCGGTCATGCTCCGTCTCCCAAAACGACACCCGTGAGCGTCTGGTTCACGTGGATGGAATTGAATTGTTCGCCGTAGGTGCTGAATCCGATGAACGGATATCGGGACAGAAGTTCGTTTACGGCGCCAAGAAGATTCTTGTCCTGCATTTCGAGGCGCCGCAGAATGCAGTCGAAGCCCAGAATCAGCTTCGGTTTCGCGATCTTCTGTTCGATTCCGGCGAGCTGGCTGCGGAAATTCCCCACAAGGTCCACGCCCCGGCCCACGCGCAGGACGAGCCCGTTGTCAATGGCACAGTAGAACGTGAGGCTGCCGTCCTCGTTGGCCCTCTGGATGGACCGCACATAGTACTCTCCCCCGATCTTCAGCATGAGGGGATGCTTCGAGAAGACAGCCGAATCGAGATCCTCGGCCCGCAGGCCCAGGACTTCGGCATAGGACCCGGCAGCAGATTCTCCGTTGATCTCCATGACCCGCCTGCGGGCCGGGTCCGCCTCGGTGATCACCAGCCTGTCCTCGCCGGGTTCGAAGTGGTGGGTCCGGAACGTGCGGAAGGGGAGGGGCGTTTCCACCAGGCAGAAAGCCGCTGCGTCCGACAGAAACCTGCCGTCGGCGTAAATCCCTGTGCGCTCGAACCGAAGATCATCGCCGGCAGAGCCTCCCACGATGGGAATGTCTTCAAAGGCGCTGAAGACCCATGCCACGACCTGCTCCTCGAGCATGGAAAGTCCGTCGACGAACAGGATCCCGAACATTCCCTTTTCATCGGTGCACCCTTGCGTCCTGCGCTCGGCCCGGACCGAGGCTGCAATTTCCTGGACATGGACGGGCGACAACGCATGCAAAGGAGACAGGACCCGACAGTGGGCATGAAACCCGTCGCCGGAAAGACTGACGCCGCTCAGGCCGCCTTGTTGATATCCTCGGGGAGTGATTTCGCCGGCCGTGGTGCAGCCCAGAACGGCGCAGGGGAATGCCTCCTTGACAAGCTCCCCGAGCCGGTCGAGGCGGTACCTGATCGAGCAGAAGAACAGGACGAGCTTCATCTGCGGCTGCTCGATCTGCTCCCGGAGTTCGCGGACAGCCCGCTCTTCGGTATCGGCCGTCGAAGAGCCGATCTTCACCCGAAGCCTTGGGTCGTTGAGCATCCGCAAGTCCTCCTATCGAACACCTGTGCGGGTTCGTTCAGGTTGTCTTGAGCACCCTCCCGTAAACCAGATCGGCAGATTGCAGGTGCATCTTGAGAAAGGGAAAACTGTTTCCCTTTTTGGGCTTTCCTCTTCCTTCGGGGGCAGAACAAGCCCATCCGGGGACCCGTTCCAAGAACATTCACCGGGGCTGGACTGTTCATTTTGTCAAGGAGAATCCACGGGTTCAGGGGACCCAGAGGCCTTTGGACAATCAACCGGCCCGGAGGGCATGGTTCTTGCGTCAATACGAAGAGAATACCTTGTGCCCGGGTCAGATTCGGCAGGCGAGGTCGAATCGAACGAGAAGGCGGAATCATCCAAAGGGTCAGTCTACTTTATTCGGGCACAAGGGATGGGGCCTCCAAGAACCAGACAAGGCACAAGGAGACTGCCATGGACAGATTCCCGTCGTTCGGAAAGGGTGCACTGCTTATTTTCTCCATACTCGGAGCCGCATTTTTCGTCCCGCAGGCCCATGCGGTTCCGGTGGAATTCGATCTTGTCGGGTTCGGCGATCCGAACAGCACGGCCCACGTGGTGTTCGCTTACGACCCGACGCTGGCGAAGGTGCATATCGACATAACAAACACTTCCGCTCAATGGGACCCCAGTCTCACGGCCTTTGCCTTCAACGCGCCTGCAAACGTGACGGGCGTTTCCTTCTTTGCCGGGCCTTCGGGGTGGAGCTATCAATTCAACCCAGACGGCATCAACACGCCGGGCCAGTTCGGTTTCTTCGACGTGGCCGCCCTTACCGGCCCAAACTTTAACGGCGGCTCTCCCAATGAAGGCATTGCGCGGGGCCAGACTTTCTCTTTCGACTTCGTGCTCCAGGGCTCCGATCTGGGCACGCTGGATGAGATGAGCTTTCTGAGCCTCCTTTCCTTTGATCCTGTCGGTGGGCCCACCGAAAACCCGCAGTACTTCATCGCCCGATGGCAGAGAACCGGGCCCGACGGAGAGGGAAGCGACGTGGGAATTCCTGCCCCGGTGCCTGAGCCTGCGACTCTCCTGCTCTTCGGCACGGGTCTGACCGGTCTCGGGGCCTTCATCCGCAAGAGATCCTGAGCCGGCCCGGTCAGCCCCCGGAGCGATGACCGAGCGGCATCCATTTCATCCAGCCGCCGCGAGACAGAAAGGTTTCGCGGCGGCTTTTTTCGTTCCGGACACCCTCTATCCGGCTGCCCGGAACCGCTCGATGTCCTCGCTCCTGCCCACCACGACCAGCAGGTCCCCTTGCCGCAGGGGCTCGGCCGGGTCCGGGAGCCTGTCCTCGTCGTCCTCTGGCCGCCGGATCGCAACCACGGTGAGGCGGAAAGCCGCTCTCAGGTCCGCCTGTCTCAGAGAGCGGCCCACGAGGGATTGTGGGGTCTCCAGTCGCGCCAGCGTCAAGCCCTCGCCCAGGCGAAGGGACTCGCGGATCGCGCCCGCACTCCGGTCCCGCACCGAAACATCCAGAAAGACGTGGCGCAGGAGTTCGCTGTTGAAGACTCTCAGGACATCCTTGCGCCTCACGACGCCGACCAGGGTGCCGTCCCCGGAAACCACGGGCAGTTCGTCGTGCTCGCTCGCCGCGAACTGGTCCATGCAGTCCGCCAGGGTGTCTTCGGGGCTCACTTTGGACAGGTTGCGCTCGGCCACGTCCACGGCGAGAACCAGGGAGCCCAGGTCCCGGATCTCCGGGTCCTTGATGTCGTGGATCGAGATGGCCCCGAGCAATTTGCCCTGGCTGTCGACCACGTAGAGAAACGCGGCTTCGTGGTCCAGAAAGTACCTCAGGATAGCGGGAATCGGCGTGTCCTCCCGAACCGCGTGAACCGCGGGTTTCATGACCCGGCCAACCGTGTGGGTCCTCAGGATCACGTTCTCCTGGCGGTACACGGCGTCGCTCTTCCGGGCCAGCTTGAGCGTGTAAAGGGAGTCCTCCTTGAGGGACCGGCCCACGAGCGAGGCAAGGGTCACCACGATCATTGCGGGCAGCACGACCTTGTAGTCGCCCGTGATCTCGATGAGAAGGATCATGGCCGTGATCGGCGAATGGGTGGCCGCGGCCAGGACGCCGGACATGCCGATCAGCGCATACGCCCCGGAAGAAGCGGGCAAACCCGGCAGAAGCGCCTGGACGGCCGTGCCGTACAGCCCTCCGGCCATGGCCCCCATGTAAAGAGAAGGGAGAAACACGCCGCCCGAGCCTCCGGAGGCGATCGTCAGGCTCGTGGCCACGATCTTCATCGGCACCAGCAGGGCCAGCAGCCGCCACGGGAGTGCGCCGCTCAGCGCCCCGTCCATGGTCGCGTACCCCACGCCGTAAAGGTTCGGCAAAAGAAGAATCATGCCGCCGAGGACCAGGCCGCCCGCGCAGGGCCGCCACATCTTGGGCACGGGAACGCTCGCCATCCACGACTCGAACCGGTCCAGGGTCCAGACGAAACAGGCCCCCACCGCGCCGCACAGAAGACCCAGCACCGCGTAAAGAGGCATTTCCAGGGCGCTGGCCAGCTCGAAGGGCTGCACGATAAAGGCCGGATGGTCGCCGAACCATGCCCGGGAGACGACCGTCGCAAGCACCGAAGAGAGGATCACCGGGCTGAAGCTCCGCATGGCGAAATCCCGGGTGATCACCTCCAGGGCGAAGAAGGCGCCCGCGATGGGCGCGTTGAAGATCGCCGCGATTCCTCCGGCGGTGCCGCAGGCGGCCAGGGTCTTGATCTGCTCGGCGGGGAACCGCAGGAGCTGGCCTAGGCCCGAACCAATGGCCGCCCCGATCTGCACGACCGGGCCTTCGCGGCCCACGGATCCGCCCGTGCCGATGGTCACGGCCGAAGCCAGGGTCTTCACCACGGCCACGCGCGGGCGCATCCTGCCGCCCCTGACCATCACGGTCTCGATCACCTCGGGCACGCCGTGGCCCTCGGCTTCCGGCGACACCTTGCACACGAGAGGCCCCACGACAAGGCCGCCCAGGGCCGGCACGAGCAGCACGTGGTACCAGGCCAGCTGCGGCAGCACGTGCAGAGGCCACTGCGTGGATCCGATGGCGAGGTACTGGACCAGGTCGATGATCTGCACGAAAGCAATGGCTGCCGCCCCGGTAAGAGCGCCCAGGAGCGAGGGCACGAGAATCAGCCTTACCGTTTGCGCGGGCAGAACGTTCTGTCGCCACGAAGCCTTTTTTGCAGGCATGTTTTCGAGACCCGAGCGCGGGGCTTGTGGAAGAGAGCGTGGCCGAAAGACGCGCCGGACCGCATCCGGGGGCCTCCGGATCGATCAGGGGAAAAACCCGGCAGCGACTCCGGCACGGCGGCCGGCCGCACCGTCCGTCCCCTCCGCCGGCGGAAATACTAGGAGCGTCTTTGTGTCGAGTCAACCGGGCAAACCAAGACCGGGCAAACCGGACCGGGCAAACCGGACCCAGGGCGCCGCACCCGCGCTCCGGCTCTGCCGAGACCGCAGCCGCGAGCAAGGCGCGCGAAGCGCCGGTTGACTTCCTTTTCGCCGCTCTGGTAAGTTTGTTTCCGCCCTGCCGGAACGCCCGCCGGAGGCCCCCGGTCGCGGGCTGTTCCGCACGGGAACAAGGCGGCGGATGCCGAGCTGGTCTTGCGGCCGCCGCCGGCGGACAAGGACCCCACAGGGAAACAGGACCGTGTCAGGAGGGTTCAAGGATGGCAGGGAAAAAGAAGATTCTCGTGGTGGATGACGAGCCCGACTTCGTGGCCATCGTAAGGAAGTATCTGGAGAAGGAAGGTTTCGAGGTGGACGTGGCCTACGACGGCGTGGAGGGGTTGAGAAAAGTCCGCCAGAGCCCGCCGGACGCGATCGTCCTGGACGTGATGATGCCGGAAAAGGACGGGTACGCGGTCTGCCAGGAACTCAAACAGAGCGACCAGTACAAGAACATCCCCATCGTGCTGCTCACGGCCGTGAGCAGCCATGTTTCGAGCACACGATACTCCCACTACGACGGCATGAGCACCGAAGCGGACGACTATCTCCCCAAGCCCGCCTCAGCCGAGGAAATCGTCGAAAGCGTCAAGCGGCTCGTGCAGGCCTGACACCCGACACCCGGCACCTTTACTCTTCGAGGGCCGGCAGGTACACGGTGAAGGTGCTGCCCACGCCGGGTTCGCTCTCCACCTCGACCCGTCCGCCCAAGGCGTCGAGAATCCCCTTGACGATCGGAAGCCCGAGCCCGGTGCCCGTGATAAAGCGGGTTCTATCGTCCTTGACCCTGTAGAACTTCTCAAAGATCCGCCCCAGGTGCCGTTTTTCGATTCCGAACCCGTTGTCCCGCACCGCAATGCGGACCTGGCCGTCCGCCGGGCGGCCCTCCACCTCGATCCTGCCTCCTTCGGGCGTGTAGTTGAGCGCGTTCGACACGAGGTTGCCGAAGACGATCTCGATGGCCTGGGGATCCGCGTGAACCCTGGGCAGTCCGCCCTCCGGCAGATCGAGCGACAGGGTCTGGCCCTTTCCGCGGGCCCGGGCCCCCATGAACTCCACGACGCCCCGGAGAACGGCACCCACGTCTACCGGCCTGCGTTCCTGAAAGACGACGCCGGACTCGATCCGCGACAGGTCAAGCAGATCGCCGATAAAGGAGATCAGGCCCTGGGTCTTTTCCTTGGCCCGGGCCAGCATGTGCCTCTGCTCGGGCGGGACGTCTCCCACGAGGTCATTGAGCACGGTGGCGAGCTGCTGGTGGATCGTGGAGAGAGGAGAGCGCAGTTCGTGCGACACGTGGGCCACGAACTCGCTCTTGAGCATGTCGAGCATCCGCAGTTCCGTGATGTCGTAGACGAGCGTCACGGCGCCGAGGCATTCGCCGCCCTCGCCCAGCACCGGCGTGGAGTGAGACCTCAGGTACAAGCGCTCCCTCGGGCTGAAATCGTAGGTCAGTCCTGTCTGACCGCTTTGGACCTCGCCGCGGGAGGTTCTGCGGACGAACTGCGAAAAACCCGCATCGGGGACATACTCTTCCACGGGCTTGCCGAGAGTCGTGTCCGGGCCAAGGCCCAGCATCCGGGCCAGGGCAGGGTTCAGAAGCGCCACGCGGCCGTCGGGCGTGCTCACCAGAACCCCGTCTGGAAGAGCCTGCAGGATCGTCTGGGTCCGGCTTTTTTCCATGGCCAGGTCGTGCAGGGTCCTCTGGCGCTCCCTCTCCAGACGCCGGGCCTCCTCGGTCAGCCGGATCCGCTCCATGGCCCGGTCGAGAATGATCCGGAGCTGGTCGGGCTTGAACGGCTTGGGCAGAAAATCGTAGGCCCCCCGCTTCATGGCCTCGATGGCGGTCTCGATGGTCGCATAGCCCGTGATCACGATGACCAGGGTCTCCGGATATCTCTCCTGGATCCGGCGCAGCACCTCCAGGCCGTCCATCCCGGGCATCTTGAGATCGAGCAGCACGATCCCGAAGGGCCCTTTCTCCATGCACGCCATGGCTTGCTGGCCGTTCTCGGCCTTGGTGACCTCCAGGCCCTTGCGCACGAGGATCCTTTCGCACCCGTCTCGGATATCCCGCTCGTCGTCCACCACCAGAACGGACAGGCTCTGCGCATCCGGATACACGGTCTACTCCTTTTCTGCGCGCGGCTCCAAAGGAAGAAAGATGGAGAAGGTCGCGCCCTTGCCTGGCTCGCTGGAGACCTGGATCCTTCCCTCGTGGTTCTCGATGATGCCGTAGACGAGGCTCAGCCCGAGGCCGGTCCCCTTCCCCTCCTCCTTCGTGGTGAAGAAAGGCTCGAAAATGTGGGGGAGCACGTCCTCCGGGATCCCGGGGCCGGTGTCGGAGATCTGGATGACCGCGAACCGGCCGTCGTCGGACCGGAAGGTCCGCACCCGAAGCTGTCCCTGTCCCTCCATGGCCTCGGCCGCATTCAGAATGATGTTCATGAAAACATGGTTGAGCTGCTGCACGTCCGAGGGGACCTTCGGAAGCGAAGGATCGAGTTCCTTGACGATCTCGATGTTGTGGAACAGGCTCTGGTTCTCCAGCAGGAACAGCGTCTGGGACAGAGCGTGGTTCAGGTCGTTCAGGCGAATCTCCTGCCGGGTCTGGCGGGCGAACTCCAGGAGTTCCCGGATCGTGTTCCGGCAGCGTTCCGCGTCGTCCAGGATCCGCCGAAGATCGCTCTCGGCCGCCTCGTCCAGGGCGTACTCCTCGAGCATGAGCTGGGCATACAGGGTGATGCCGCCCAGCGGGTTGTTGAGCTGGTGCGCCACGCCGGCAGCGAGCTTGCCCAGGGAGGCCATCTTTTCCGCCTGCAGGAGCTGGATCTGTGTCTTCTGGAGCCTGCGCTCCATCTCGATCTTTTCCCTGAGGTCGTGAAAAAACCCCACGGAGGCGACTTCCCGGCCGCCCTCGTACACGATGGCCGCCGAGAGGCTGATCGGGACCAGGGTGCCGTCCTTGCGAAGGCAGTCCACCTGGAAGGACTTGAGCTTTCCCTTGCCGCCGTAATCGTCGCTGCGGAGTTTTCGCATCACCTCCCGGGCCATGTCACCCGGGTAGAATTGACGGATGTTCAGGCTGGAGAGCGCCTCCTCGATGCTGTACCCGCTGATGGCCGAGGCGGCCTCGTTGAAGATCAGGATTCTCCCCTTCATGTCGGCCGCGATCACCGCGTCGACCGAACTCATGATGAGGTTGCGCAAGAAGGCGTTCGACCGCTGGAGTTCGCTCTCCAGGCTGCCTAGGGCCGCCAGGTCCACGTCGAGAACCGTGACGGCCTCGACCTCGCCGCCCTTCCCGAAAATCGGCGTGGCCTGCAGGCACAGGGTCTCGCCCTCTTCGCGCACGGGTCCCCTCATCTTCCGCACGACCTGCCTGCCCGTGCGCAGCGCCTCGGCCACCGGGCATTCGGAGCACGGTTCCCACCGTCCATGAAAGAACTGGTGACAGAAGAGGCCTTCCGGATCTCTTCCATGATCCCTGGCGGCCCGGTTGGCTGCCACGATCCGGAAGTCGGGCGCCACGACGAAGACCGCCCGGCCCAGCGAGTCCAGGGCCTTGCGGTAGAAGTCGTTCTGGTCGGCAGATCCCATGAAGGGTGTCTCGATCCGCGGGCAGAGGTTTTGCGGCAGCAGCCGGCGGAAGGCCCCTAGACCTGAGGCCGGGGAAGCAAGCCGGCCTTCTCCACGATCTCCGGCACTTTCTGCTCCCACTCGATCGCCATGATGTGCACGCCCGCGATCCCCTCGATCTGCCGGAGCCTGGCGATGGACTCCACGCAGATCTGGATGCCCACTTCGGGCTGCTGCTCCTTGGGTGCGTCTGCGATCCGTTTGACCACGGCGTCCGGGACGTCCATGCCCGCCACGTTCTTTTTCATGAACTTGGCCATCCCGGCGGACTTGAGCGGGGTGACCCCGGCCAGGATCTTGACTTCTTTGTGGAGGCCGAGCTTTCGCACCTCGTCCATGAATTTCTCGAACCGGTCGAGGTTGTAGATGCACTGGGTCTGGATAAAGTCCACGCCGGCCTCGACCTTCTTGGCCAGCCGGAGCGGCCGGATCTCGAAAGGCTCGGCAAACGGGTTCGAGGCGGCTCCGATGAAGAACTTCGGCGGTCCCTCGATCTTCTTGCCCGAGGGGAAGACCCCCTCGTCGCGCATCCTCTTGACGAGCTGGATGAGCTGAATCGAGTCCAGATCGAACACGTTCTTGGCCTCCGGGTCGTCCCCGAAGGTCTGGTGGTCCCCGGACAGACACAACAAATTGTTCATGCCCAGGGCCGCCGCACCCAGGATGTCGCTCTGGAGAGCGATGCGGTTGCGGTCCCGTGTGACCATCTGGACGATGGGATCGAAGCCCATCTCCTTCAGGATCACGCAGGAGGCGATCGAGGACATGCGGACCACCGAGGTCTGGTTGTCCGTCACGTTGATCGCGTCCACGAACCCTTTGAGCATCTCCCCTTTCTTGCGGATCACCCCGGGCTCGGCTCCCCGGGGAGGCCCGCACTCGGTGGTCACGGCGAAATGGCCTTCGGTCAGGACGCGTTCGAGCCGGCTTGCGCTCTTCATTGTGTCAGGTCCTCCCTCACGATTCTGCGCGGGCCTCCGTCCCGGCTGGTCCTCCACCCCTTCATGGGAAGGATCTTGCGGTAGTTTTCGAGCATGTTGAGATTGCGGAGTCTCTCGATGATGAGCATCCACCCGCAGGGGATGTCCTTGCTCACTTCGCAGCGGCCTTCGGCCGTGGTGCCCCCGCAGGGTCCGTTGAAGAGGCTCTTGGAGCACCGGGCGACCGGGCAGATCCCGCCCGTGAGATGGAGGACGCAGTCGCCGCAGGCCTGGCAGCGCTCGGCCCAGACGCCCTGTTTCTCGGTGACGCCGATGAAGGTCGTGTCCAGGTCCGGCAGGACCGGCGTGGTCTGGTATTTTTCGGCCACGAACTGCACGCCGGCGCCGCAGGCGATGGACAGGACCGCCTGATAGTCCTGGAGGTACGGCCGCATCGTCTCCACGTACTCCGGATCGCACTGCCGCTCGAGCGTGACTTCCCGGATCTCAAGGGGCCTGCCATCGGCTTCTCGGGCCAGACGGATCGCAGAGCCCAGGATCTCCACCTCCTTCTGGCCCCCGGCCCGGCAGACCGTCACGCACCCGTGGCACCCGGCCAGGACGATCTTGTCGTACGGGGCGAGCATGTCCAGGATCGCCCGAATCGGTTTCTGCTGACCCATGATCATCGGTCTCTCTCCTTTCGGCCACCCCCCTCGCAGGCAGGGCCGCCTTCCCTTCTGAGGGGACGCGGATCATGAAGGACCCTGGCCCGTGTTCTCCTGCGCCTCCGGGTTGGGTCCGGGCGCCTCCCGGCGGCTGCGCCGCACGTTGACAGGCGTGGGCCCCAGGGCCCGGATCCGCTCGACCATTTCGGTTGCGTAGCGGGCAAACTTCGTCCCCTCGCCCGCGCTCAGGTTGAACATCTGCACCCGCTCTGCGCCCATGCCGATCTCGTCCAGGAGCCTGGCCACCCGGCCGACCCGAGCCCGGGCTCTCAGGTTGCCGGTGAGATAGTGGCAGTCGCCTTCCAGACACCCGACGACCATGACGCCGTCGGCCCCGTTTTCGAACGCTTTCAGGATCATCGCCTCCTCGCATCTTCCCGAACACGGCAGCACGACGATGCTCGTGTTGTCCGGGTACGCCAGCCGCGCGGAACCCGCCAGGTCCGCCGCGCTGTAGGCTCAGTGCCGGCAGGCGAAGATGACGACCTTCGGATCGAAATCGCTCACGACGCCTCCCTCCCCAAGACCTCCTCGGACACCGGAAACCGGTCCTCCCGGAGAGCCTCGATCTTGGCCAGGATCTGATTGTGAGTGTAATGATGGAGCGTGATCGTCTGGGCCGGGCACTCGGCCACGCAGATGCCGCAGCCGTGACACAGGGCAGGATTGA
>FWPU01011559.1_pt1 | contig 12276 bp, 9 predicted proteins | sample 2228361 | NCBI WGS metagenome assembly FWPU01 (sample SAMEA103939777, study PRJEB20133) | metagenome | reverse complement strand
TCGTAAGGGGGAGAACTCCAGGCTGTCCCCCTTGAGAAGGGGGACTACAGGGGGTAAAGCGATGCACCAAATCATAAGTAACACACTACTAGCGCCCGAAGGCCCGGAACTGCCTGGTGCCAACGTTCTTGGCCGATACGCCCAGCACCTTCAGGAAGCCTTCAGCGTCCACGTGGCCGTAGGAGCCAAGGGCCTCCATGGAGGAGTCGTCGGTGTACAGCGAGTAGGGCATGGCCCTGGGCGTGTTGTCGGCGCTCTCGAAGGCAACGTTGCCCTTGTACAGCCTGACGGTGATGGTACCCGTGGCCAGGCGCCGTACAGGCTCCAACGCCGCCAGGGCCGCCGTGGTCGCCAGGTCCAGCCAGTAGCCCTGGTATATCTGCACGCTGACCACCCGGGACACGTGTTCGAAGAACTCGCGGGCGCGCCTGTCCAGGACGAACTGGAGCAGGTACTCGTAGGTGCTGCCCAGCAGCTCCATAGCCGGCGCCTCGTAGATGCCCCGGGACTTGATGCCGACGAAGCGGTTCTCCACCACGTGGGTGCCGATGCCCACGCCGTGCCTGCCGGCGACGCGGTTGGCCTCCTTGAAGCAGGACACCAGGTCCAGCTCTTTGCCGTTGATGGCCACCGGCGTCCCCTCTTCCCAGCGCACGCTGACCGATTCTGGCCGGTCGGGGGCGTCCCAGGGCCAGACGCCCATGCCCGGCTCCACGAAGTAGGGCGCGATGGTGACGTCTTCCAGGTCGCCCGCCTCGTGGGTCAGGCCCAGGAAGTTGGCGTCGGTGGAGTAGCGGGCCACGCGGCGCGGCCGGATGGGCAGGCCGTTCTTCTCGCAGTACTCGATCATCTGCTGGCGGCCGGGGAACTGCTTCACGAACTCCGGGTCGCGCCAGGGGGCGTAGACCGTCAGCGAGGGGTCCAGCATGTTGGAGGCAAGCTGGAAGCGCACCTGGTCGTTGCCGCGGCCAGTGGCGCCGTGGAACAGCACGCCGATGCCGCGCTTCTGTAGCTCCGGCAGTATGGCGCGGACGGTTACAGGCCGGGCGATGCCGGTGGTGTTCCAGTAGCCGCCCTCGTAGCGGGCCTGGGCCTGGATGACCTTGAGGCCGGCCTCCGCCAGCGCCTGCTGGCCGGGCACGATGCAGGCCCCTTCAGCGCCGCAGCCCAGCATGCGCTCCTTGATGGCGTTCAGGTCCTCCTCGTCGGGCTGGCCCAGGTCCACGGTGAAGCAGTGGACCGAGAAGCCCTTGCTGCTCAGCCAGTGGGTCACGGTGCAACTGTCCAGCCCACCGGAGACCGCGCCGCCGACTATGGTTACTCCCTTGTCTTTCAGTTCACGCCAGTGCATTGTGACCGCCTCACATCGCGCCCCAGGTAACAAAGGCCCTGTTCAGGCGCGAGACTGCCATTCCTTTGGATCGCGGCTGCTGTGGAATACAGCCAGCACCACGACCCTGCTCTCCTCCACCAGATAGAACACACCGTATGGGAAGCGACGCACCAGGGCGCGGCGCACATCCCTGTATACCACAGGATAGAGGCCAGGGTCCCGCAGGAGCCTGCCGAAGACCTCCTCCAGGCAGAGCAGAAAATCTGCTCCCAGTCCCCGGCGTCGCCTCTCGTACCAGATGTACGCTTCCTCGATGTCCGTCGCCGCTTCTGAGCGGACGGCAAGGGTACGGTTCACTGCCGGGCCTGGAGCCTGCTCTTGACCTCCTCCCACGGTATTCCCTCGTCAGGAGAGGCGTGGTAGGCGTCCAGGCGCCGGTCCAGCGCCTCTCGCTCCTGCTCAGTCACCGCCAGGGCTTCCTGGTCGGCGACAATACTGTCCCATATCTCCTCGACCAGGAGGATACGCTCAGCAATGCTGAGCCGCCTGATTTCAGGGGGCAGCGATGAGCGGGCCATGATGGTGCCTCCCTCAAAGCATGGTGAAAAGCTTCGTTGCTGTCATAACTGGAGCGTGATATTCGTCGGCGCAGGTTGGTATTGGGGCCAGGCCAGCCCCCTCTCTAGCTCTCCCCCAAAGGGGGCGAGGACCGTTCCTGCCCCCTTTTGGGGGAAGGTCAGGAAGGGGGCTTGTTAGCATGTACAGCGAGAACCCGCCCATGTGCACTTTGGTTCTCCCAGCGGGACCGACTTCTCACACATCCTCTACGACTTCACCGCCTCCGTGAGGCCCTTCTCCAGCCGGTTGAGCGCCTCGTCAATCTCCTGCTTTGTGAGGGTGAGGGGCGGCATGAGGCGGATGGCGTTGGGCCGGACGGGGTTCAGCAACAGGCCGGCGTTGTTGCAGGCCGATACCACCTTGCCGGAGATGTCGGCGTTGAACTCCACGGCCAGCAGCAGGCCCATGCCGCGCACGTCGGTGATGAACTCGTGGTCCTTCCTGAGCCTGTTGAGGCCCTGCTTGAGATAGTCGCCCATCTGCCGGGCATGGGCCGGGATGTCCTTGTCTATGATGTACTTGACGGATGCATGGGCCGCGGCGCAGGTCAGGGCGTTGCCGCCGAAGGTGGAGCCGTGGTCGCCCGGGACGAAGACCGCAGCATGGGACTTGGCCAGGAAGGCGCCGATGGGCACGCCGCCGCCCAGGCCCTTGGCCAGCGTCATCACGTCCGGCTCCACGCCGAAGGCCTGGTAGCCGAACAACGTGCCCAGCCGGCCCATGCCCGTCTGGACTTCGTCGAAGATGAGCAGCAGGCCCTTCTGGTCGCACCACTGCCTCACCTGCTTGAGGTAGTCAGGCGAGGGCACGTTGACGCCGCCTTCGCCCTGCACCGGCTCCAGCATGACGGCCACGGTCTTGTCGGTGGTGGCCTTCTTGATGGCCTCGATGTTGTTGTACTCCACATAGGTGAAGCCCACGGGAATGGGCTGGTACGGCTCCTGGTAGTGGGGCTGGGCCGTGGCCGCCACCATGGCCAGGGTCCTGCCGTGGAAGGAGTTGAAGGCGGTGATAATCTCGTAGGCGCCGTTCTTGTGCAATTTGCCGTACTTGCGGGCCAGCTTGACGGCGCCCTCGTTGGCCTCGGCGCCGCTGTTGCAGATGAAGACCTTGTCCAGGCAGCTATTCTCCACCAGGAGCTGGGCCAGCTTTAGCTGCGGGATGGTGTAGAACTGGTTGGAGGTCTGGAGCAGCGTCCGCGCCTGCTCGGCGATGGCCTCCGCGACCACAGGGTTGGCATGGCCGATGTTGTTGACGGCCCAGCCGGAGGTGAAGTCCAGGTACTCCTTGCCAGCGTCGTCCCAGACTCGCGTCCCCTGGCCGCGGACGATGACGATGGGCTGCCGCCGGGCGCAGAACATGTAATACTTGCTTTCCAACGCTTTCCAGTCAGTGGTCATGTGTTACCTCCTCACAGTTCTTGCAGGCTCGAAATATCTTCGCCCATCGGGGCGCTGGTGACAAGGGCGACCGTGCCGTCCCCCGGTGCTGGCCCCTACTGGCCTCCCGATAGCTCCCTGAGCCTTCGCAGGGCCTCTTCCAGCCGTGCGAGGTCATCCTTCATCTGCTGGATGGCGTCCTCCAGCTTCTCGATTTCGGCGCGGACTGCCTCGGACAGCCCCGTGGCCGGTGGCGGCGTGGTCGGCGGGCCGCCGGTGACCACGCCGGGCGGGGGCGCGACGCCCGTGATGGCAGCCACGGCCTCGGCCACCGAGCCACGCATGGTGACCCGCTCTCCGGAGACCAGGACCACCTGCTTCAGCTCGGGGAACTCCACACCCTCGGCCTGTAAATATACAGGCTCGGCGTAGAGAAGGCTACTTCCTATGGGAATTACCAGCAGATTGCCCCGGATGCACACCGAGCCTTCCTGGCAGCGCAGCGTGAACCACTCGGAGATGAAGGGGTCGTTGTCTATCCTGGCCTCCACCTGCTCGGGGCCGTCCAGTTGCCTGTCCTTGGGGAAGACGAAGGCCCGCAGCTTGCCGTAGTGCTCGCCGTCGCTGCGGGCGGCCAGCCAGCCGATGAGGTTCTTGCGCTGGCTGGGCACGTAGGGCAGCAGCAAGACGAACTCCTCCCTTTCCTCTCCCGGCAGCTTCATGATCACGTAGTAAGGCTCTATAGGCTGAAGGGCCTGGCCCTGGCCGAACTTCTCCTGGGGGATGGTCCACAGGTCCTCGTTGTTGTAAAAGATCTGGGGGTTGCGCATGTGGTAGCGGGCGTACTTCTGCGCCTGGAAGGCGAAGAAGTCCAGAGGATACCGGATGTGCGCCTTCAGGGAGTCGGGCATGCGGTCCAGAGGGAGAAAGAGGTCCGGGAACACCCTGGCGTAGGTCTGGATGACCGGGTCGGCCGGGTCGGCCAGGTAGAAGCGCAGGTCGCCCGTGAAGGCGTCCACTGTGACCTTGACGCTGTTCCTGATGTAGTTGAAGGAGCCGTTGAAGGGGTCCGAGTATGGGTAGTGGTCAGTGGTGGTGTAGGCGTCCTGGACCCAGAAAAGCTGGCCATCGGCCACCACTATGTAGGGGTCCCTGTCCAGCAGCAGGAAGGGGGCGACGGTGGCGATGCGCTCCTGGATGTTGCGCCGGTACTGTATAAGGCTGTCGCCGGTTATCTCGCCGCTGATAAGGATGTTGATGTCGCCGAACTGCCAGGCATAGGCCAGGCGCCTGAACATGGAACTCAGGCGCACGCCGCCGGAGCCTGAGTAGTGGTTGCGTACCGGGTCGCCAGTCTCGGGCTGGTAGTCCAGCTCCTCGGTCCTGGTGTTGACGATGACGTAGCCGGCCGTGTTCTCGCCGTAGTAGATGCGCGGGTTGGCGATTACCATCTCCGGCGCCGCGTCAGGGGCAGTCGGCTTCACAGGAATGACGCCGTCGGAGGGGATGTCCTTGGCAAAGAAGAGCGGCCTGCCCTCGGGGGTGAACTCGGTCACCGGGCTCATGGCAATCCCAAAGCCGTGGGTGTAAATCAGCCTCCTGTTGATCCACGTCTGCGCCCGTGGCTCCAGCTTCTCGGGCGCCACCTCCCGGACCGAGAGCATCACCTGGCGGTACTGGCCGCCAATGGTGTACCTGTCTATGTCTATGTCCTTGAAGTCGTAGTAGGGGCGAATAAGCTGCACCTGCCTGTACACGTCCCTCAGGGGGCGGTAGTCCCACAGCCTGATGTTGTTGAGGGTGAGCAGGTTGTCCTGCACCAGTTCCGGCCCGAAGGACGCCTCTACGGGGTAGAAGGTCTCTTCGATGCGGTCCAGCGCGAAGCCCTTGCGCGTGGACTCGATGCTATGGGCGATGTAGGGCTGCTCGCGGACGAACTCCTGGGGGTTGACCGTGAAGCGCTGCATGAGGGCGGGCCAGATGCTGCCCAGGACGATGGACATGGCTACCCACAGCACGAAGGCCCCCACCAGCAGCCGAATTCCGCGCATGTAGCCATTGAGCAGGACCAGGATGCCGCTGGCGATGGCCACGATGAAGAGTATGAACAGCGCCGGCCTGCGGGCATGAAGGTCGACGTAGGAGGCGCCGAAGATGACGCCGTGCTGGGAGAGCAAAAGCTCCCATCTGCCCAGCCAGTGGCCCCAGGCCAGGATGAACATGATGGCGGCTGCGATGATGGAAACGTGTACCTTGAGGCCCGAAGTCATGGCGAAACCGATGCCTCGAAGGCTGAAGTTGATGAAGTAGGTGGACAGGGTGCCCAGCAGGACGAGGACGGCGGCCCCCAGCAACCAGCCCTGCAGGAAGTTGTACACGGGCAGCCTGAAGACGTAAAAGGAGATGTCCCTGCTATAGATGGGGTCCAGCTCGCCGAAGGGCACGGCGTTAAGGTACTTGAGCACCGCCTCCCACTGGGCGGCGGTCACAGTGCCCATGATGATGCTGAGGATGGCCACACCAGAGACGGTGCCCCAGAAGACCAGGCGCCGCAGGAAAGCCATCACCTCCAGGGGAAGGGGTACCGTCTCCGGCCCCAGGGACAGCCGGTGGGCCACGTATATGCTGGCGCTGAGCAGCAGGCCAAAGACGCCAGCGCCCACGAAGAAGAGCACGATGCGGGCAGCCAGGACCTTGACGAAGACGCTCCTCAGGCCCAGGCTGTCGAACCACAGCCAGTCGGTGTAAATGGAGCGCACAAAGGACAGGAATACAAAGAGCAGGATTATGGCGAGGACAGCGGCGCTCCACTTGAGGATTCCACCTAGCTGTGAAGGAAGCTGCTGTCCATCAAGGTCTGAGGGGAAGCCCTGCCGAAAACTGCCAGCCATCGCAGGTCTGCTAGCCGATGCGCGTGCCCAGCGCTTTGCCCGCTACGCTGTCCCTCAGCGCACCTGGTTTGCGGCCGTCCACTATCTGGGAAATGCTGCCCCGCCGCAGGGCCGTGAGGCAGGCCTCTAGCTTGGGTATCATGCCGCCGCCTACCACATGGGAGTGCATCAGGTCTTCTGCCTGGCGTTCAGTAAGCCTGGGTATGAGCCGCCTGGACGAGTCCAGCACTCCCTCCACGTCGGTGAGGAACACCAGCCGCTCGGCGCCCAGGGCGGCTGCTATCTCGCCGGCCGCCGTGTCCGCGTTGACGTTGAGCATAGAGCCGGCGTGGTCTGCGCCATCGGCGCAGTGGAGCGCCACAGGGGCGATGATGGGTATGCAGCCGGCGTCCAGCACCGCCCTGATAGGGGAGGTGTTGACGGTGACCACGCTACCCACCAGCCCAAGCTGAGGGTCCAGGACTTTGCCCTGGAGCATGCCGCCGTCCACGCCGGACATGCCTATCGCCATGCCGCCACGGGCCAGCACCGACGCCACCAGCGTCTTGTTGATGAGCCCGGTCAGCACCGCTACTACTATCTCGAGACTGGGAGCATCGGTGACCCGCAGGCCCCGCACGAACTGGGGCCTTACGCCCTGCTTCTCCATCCACTCGGTAATGGTCTTGCCGCCGCCATGCACCACCACGGGGTTTATGCCCCCTTTCTGCAAGGCTACCAGGTCTTCCAGGGTGGTATCATGGCTGCCCAGCGTACTGCCGCCGATTTTCACTACGATCGTCCCATGTGGGAGGGCCTCCTTTGCTGGTATGGACTGCGCATCAGCCCCTTCCTGGGCTGGCATGTGGCCTGCCCCGGCTTCCGGCCCGGCAGGCCCGTGATGAATGTGCCTGGGTTGTGGCTCTATCAAGGGATTCCAGTCCTCAGTTCCAACAATAAATTGCCGCCTGTGGAACGGCGCAACGTCCAGCGCCCACTCCGCGTCAGGGGTAGTCCCAGGAGGGGGCGGGGCCTCACACCGGCCTTAGGTGCTGTAGGCCGAGTTAAAGGCGACATACTCCTCGGTCAGGTCGCAGCCCCAGGCGGTGGCGCCACCGTTGCCTATGTTGAGGTTGACTCGGAAGCGCACCGTCGGGACGCTCATGGCCTTGATAACGGCCTCCTTGAAGAAGGGTATGGCGACGCCCTGGTAAACGATGTGGATGTCGTTGATGAATATGTCTATCTTGCGCTCGTCCAGCTCGATGCCGCTCTTGCCCAGGGCCATCATGATGCGGCCCCAGTTGGGGTCGCGGCCGTGGACCATGGCCTTGACCAGGGGCGAGCTGGAAATGGACCTGGCCGCGGCGCGGGCATCCGCAACGCTCCTGGCACCGTCCACCACTATCTCCATGATACGCTGGGCGCCCTCGCCGTCGCGCACCAGCTCCTTGGCCAGCTCGGTGCAGATGTAGGTGAGGGCCTCCTGGAAGGCCGGGGCCTGGGGCGACCCGGCGTGGATGGTCGGCCCGCCGGCGGCGCCGTTGGCGAAGAGCAGCACCGTGTCGTTGGTGCTCTGGTCGTTGTCCACGCTGATCATGTTGAAGGACACGTCCACCGCCTGCTTGAGGGCCTGCTGGAGGAAAGCGCGCTCCACGTCAGCGTCGGTGGTGAGGAAGCAGAGCATGGTGGCCATGTTGGGGTGGATCATGCCCACGCCCTTGGCGGCGCCGCCCAGCGTGGCCTTCCGGCCGTTCAAGTCCAGCGACACGGCCCTCTCCTTGGGGTGGGTGTCGGTGGTCATGATGGCGCGGGCGAACTGGTGGCCGCCCTCGGAGGCCACTTTGATATTGCTGATGTTCCGGCGGATGAGGGCCATGGGCAGCTCGACACCGATCATGCCGGTGCTGCACACCAGCATGTCCTCTGGACTGGCGCCCACGTGCCTGGCGGCCAGCGCCGTCATCTCCTCGGCGTCCTTGAGGCCCTGCTCGCCCACGCAGCAGTTGGCGCAGCCGCTGTTGGCCACCACTCCGCGGGCGGTGCCCTTCCTGGCCCGCTGCCTGCTAAGGACTACCGAGGGCGACTGTACCTTGTTGGTGGTAAAGGTGGCGGCCACATTGGCCTGTCGCTCCGATACAAGAATGCCGAGGTCCAGGACGTTCTCGCCGTGGGTCTTCAGTCCTGCATAGGTGCCGCCCGCCAGGAAGCCCCTGGCCGACGTGACAGTGCCATCCTGGATTAGCTCGATCATCTTCAGTTCCTCCCTCGGGACAGGGTATCCCCGATGGTCGCTTCTGGCAAGCCTCACAGGGCAACAGCTCTCCCTCCCCGGTGGGCCTGCCATCAGCCACGGCAGTATAGCATACGCAGGTATGCGAAAAAAGGGAAGCCTTCGCGCAGCGTGTTGTCGCGTGGGCCAACGCGTGTGTTACAATACACGGACAAAACTGGACGCTGACGGAGGTCAACCGCCCCATGACGACAACCGCTTCGCCGAAACGGGAGTACAAGGTCGTAGGCACGCGCCCCATCCGTCACGACGGCTACGACAAAGTCACGGGCAAGGCCCTGTATGGTGCGGACATCCACCTACCGGGGATGCTATACGGCAAGGTACTGCGCAGCCCCCACGCCCATGCCAGGATCGTCTCCATAGACACCACCAGGGCCGAGGCGCACCCGGGGGTGAAGGCCGTGGTCACCTCCAGGGACTTCCCAACGCCGCCAGGGGAGCCTGTGGTCCTTGGCTCCGGGCCAGCGGTGAACCTGGACCACCTGAGCAGCAACATCCTCGCCAGGGACAAGGTGCTTTACAAGGGCCACGCCATCGCGGCGGTGGCCGCCGCCAGCCCGCACGTCGCCGAGGAGGCCCTGGCCCTCATTGACGTCAAGTACGAGGTGCTGCCAGCGGTCACCAACGTGGAAGACGCCATGAAGCCCGGCGCGCCCCAACTGCACGAGAAGTACAAGGGGAACATCGCCAGCCACACCCAGCTCAAGCTTGGCGACGTAGAGAAGGGCTTCAAAGAGGCGGATATGGTGCTGGAGCGGGAGTACCGCACCAAGACGGTGCACCAGGGCTACATCGAGCCCCACTCCGCCACGGCATGGTGGACCGCCAACGACAAGATCACCATCTGGTGCAGCAGCCAGGGCCACTTCCCCGTCAGGGAGCGGACGGCCGGTGTGCTGGGCATCCCGTCGTCCAGGATAAAGGTGGTGCCCATGGAGATCGGCGGCGGCTTCGGCGGCAAGACCACCATCTACCTGGAACCCGTCGCCGCCATGCTGTCCAGGAAGAGTGGGCACCCGGTGAAGATAACCATGGGCCGCACCGAGGTGCTGGAGGCTACCGGCCCCACCTCCGGAAGCTACTCGAAGGTGAAGCTGGGCGTCAGGAAGGACGGGCGGATAACCGCGGCGCAGGCGTACCTGGCCTTCGAGGCCGGCGCGTACCCCGGCTCCCCTGTGGGGGCCGCTGCCCAGTGCATGCTGGCCCCCTACAACATAGAGAACGCCCTGGTAGACGGCTACGATGTGGTGACCAACAAGCCCAAGACCGCAGCCTACCGCGCGCCGGGCGCGCCCATCGGCGCCTTCGCCTTCGAGACGCTGGTGGACGAGGCCTGCGAGAAGCTGGGCATGGACCCGCTGGACTTCCGCGTCCTCAACGGCGCCAGGGAGGGCACCCGCCGGGTCAATGGCGTCGTCAACCCGCGCATCGGCTGCATCGAGACGGCGCGGGCCATCAAGGACCACCCGCACTACAAGGCCCCGCTGAAGGGGCCTTTCCGCGGCCGCGGCGTGGCGTCGGGCTTCTGGATCAACGGCAGCGGCCCGGCCTGCGCCATCGCCAGCGTGAACTTCGACGGCACCGTTAACCTCCTGGAAGGCTCGGTGGACATCGGCGGCAGCCGGCCCGCAGCGGCCCAGGTGCTGGCCGAGGTCCTGGGCATCCCGGTAACTGACGTGAACCCCCAGGTGGCCGACACCGACTCCATTGGCTTCACGTCCATGACCGGCGGCAGCAGCGTCGCCTTCAAGACCGGCTGGGCCTCCTACGAGGCAGCCCAGGACGTCAAGCGGCAGATGATCGCCCGCGCCGCCTGGCTCTGGGAGACCTCCCCCGAGGAGGTGGAGCTGGTGGACGGCGTCTTCCGGCACAAGTCGTCTGACCTCAAGCTCAGCTTCAAGGAGCTGGCGGCGCGACTGCCCGAGACCGGCGGCCCGGTGGTAGGGCACGCCAACATAGACCCCAAAGGCGCTGGCAGCTCCTTCGCCACTCACTGCGTTGACGTGGAGGTGGACCCGGAGACGGGCAAGGTGACCATCCTCCGCTACACCGCGGCCCAGGACGCTGGCACGGCCATCCATCCCAGCTACGTCGAGGGCCAGATACAGGGGGGCGTGGTGCAGGGCATCGGCTGGGCGCTGAACGAGGAGTACTTCATGGCCCCCGATGGCAGGATGCTCAACTCCAGCTTCCTGGACTACCGGATGCCCACGGCCCTGGACCTGCCTATGATTGATGCCATCATAGTGGAAGTCCCCAATCCAGCGCACCCCTACGGCGTCAGGGGCGTGGGAGAGACTGCCATAGTCCCGCCGCTGGCCGCCATAGCCAACGCCATCTACCACGCCACCGGCGTCCGCATTACCAGCCTGCCCATGAACCCGGCGGCGGTCCTGAAAGCTATGCAGGAGAAGGGCAAGCAGGCCAAATCGTAGGCCCGGTCGGCCCAGAGCAGCCACAGCGGCAGGGGTGGGCCCTCCGGCCAGGCCCACATCCCTGGCACCGGCTTCGCGCACCAAAAGTACACAAGCAGGGCCAGGCAAGCGTGCCCGGCCCTGTGCTCCCTTTTGTGAAAAAGGAAGGATGCTGAAATGGCCAGGACTATTCTGGTGCCCCTGGATGGCTCAGCCATGTCTGAGGCCGTGCTGCCCTGGGTCGTCACCATGGCAAGGGGCATGGGCTGCGAGGTCACGCTGCTGCACGCCGTTGACCTGACCCCCGTGCTCATGGCCACGACCACCAACGCGCCGCTGGCCGTGGGCTACCTGGAGGACTTCGAAAGGCAGGCCAGGGAGAGCGGCGAGGAGTACCTGCGACAGCAGGCCCGCCGGCTGGAAGGGCTGGGTGTCCAGTGCACTGCCCTGGTGGAGGTGGGCCGGCCCGCCGATCTTATCCTCCAGCACGACGAGCGGGACTCGCCCTGGCTGATTGCCCTCTCAACCCACGGGCGCTCGGGGCTGGCGCGGCTCGTCCTGGGCAGCGTGGCGTCACGCCTCCTTCAGACGGCCAGGTCGCCCCTGCTGCTGGTCCGCCCCAGGGACGAGCCGGCCCCGGCGGTGGCGCGGCTGGAAGAGGCCATCGTGCCGCTGGACACCTCGCCCCTGGCCGAGGCGGTGCTGCCGCTGGTGATAGAACTGGCCAGGGGGCTGCACCTGGCCGTGACGCTGGTGCAGGTATTGCCCACCGCTGCCCAGCTTTACATGGGCACCGAGATAGTCGCCCACCCGACGGATATCCTGGAGAGGGCTGAGCAGGCCGTCCGGGAGTACCTCCAGGGCGTAGCGGACAGGCTGGAGCAACAGGGCTTGCAAGCCCATCTGGAGGTGCTGAGCGGGGATGCTGGCAGCGCCATAGTGGAGTTCGCCCGGCAGAGGCCGCACAACCTCATAGCCATGACGACCCACAGCCGCTCAGGGCTTGGCCGCTGGGTGCTGGGCAGCGTCACGGACAAGGTTGTCCGGTCCAGCGGCGACCCCGTGGTGGTGGTGCGCCCCCGCCAGTAGGGGCACGCCAGCCTCCCCCGCGTCCCCTGCCCGGCGACGCCAGCGCTTCCCTGGCGAGCGCTCGCGTCCTGTGGGAATGCCGGCACCGTAAGGCATGGTGTCTGTGTCCCGCCCTGCAATTCACACCCCCGTGGGCCAGCCGGGGAAGATGACACCTTGACGGCGTGGCGCGGGCAGGCTAGTGGTGTGTCACTCCTGAATTGAAGGAATGCTCCCCTCATCCCCTCGGCAAGCTCGGGGCAGGCTCTGACCTTCTCCCGCCAGGGGAGAAGGGACT
>FWPU01011556.1_pt1 | contig 12278 bp, 12 predicted proteins | sample 2228361 | NCBI WGS metagenome assembly FWPU01 (sample SAMEA103939777, study PRJEB20133) | metagenome | reverse complement strand
TCATCTCCTCGGTGTGCGCGCAACCTCACCCCATTACACCGCCTGATCGCATCGATCGGCTGCGCTGATCGCTATCCACGTACATCTTCTCCCTGAGCGCCTTGGCCCGCTGTTGCGTCTCGGGGTCGGTGGACGTCAGCTCGAGCGACTTGAGCCGCACCTCGAGGCTCTTCGACAGCTTGCCGCCCACCAGCTTCCCCTCGGCCTGCATCTGCTCGAGCCTGGCCAGGGCCTTGTCCACGATGCGCTCGCGCGGGTGGTCGAGCAGCGACTCGACGAAGTACGGGTCCTCGGGCAGCTCGGGGTACTTCTCCAGGTACTCCACCACGCCCTGCACCCAGGCCTTGCGGTCGAGCTCGAAGAGCTTCTGCATGGCCTCCTTCTGCGCCTTGCGCTTGCCCTCGGGATCGAGCTTCTCGGCCAGGCCCTCGGGCAGCTCGCCGCCGGTGAAGAGCGCGTCGGCCGCGGCCTTGTACCGGCTGTACGTCGCGCTGCGCTGAATCTTCTGCTGCTCGCGGTCGTCCTGCCGCGAGTGGTACTTGCTCTTGCCCCTCAGCGCGTCGATTTCGCGCCAGCTCTTGTTGCGCTTGCCCGTGAAACCGCCGCCGCCGTCGTCGTCGTCGCGATTTCGCGCCATGACTCTGCTCCCGTGCGTCTCACGCCGGCCGGCGCGCGTTCCACAGCGCGCCCAGCCCGCGCTTCACTATGTCGCGGACCCTCTGCGCCTCCCCGGCCGAGAGGGGAGATTCTTCGTCCTGCTCGGCCTCGAAAACCGCCTCGTCCGCGTAGGCCATCAGCGCGGCGGGCGGCTCGGCCGCCCCGGAGGACGACTCGGTCCCCGGAAGAGCCGCGCTGCTCGTCCCCGGGGGCCAGCCCAGCTCGATCATCGAGAACAGCTCGAGGAGCAAGAGCCGGGCGCAGGCATAACCTTCATCGCTCAGCCCCTGCTCGTCAAGCCACGCCACGAGCGCGTCCTGCACGTTCTCGAACCTGTCCGAAAGCCGCGCCCGGTCGCGCTCGGCCTCCTCGAGGTAGCGCCAGGCGGCCTCGACGAAGTCCTCGTCGGGCCCCTCGGGTCCGAAGGGCGGAGGCGGCGACGGCTTGGGCTTCTTCGGCCGGGGCGAAAGCGGCCGTTCGAGCGAGAACGGCCGGCCCGACGCCACCAGGTCCCACAGCCCGAGCAGGTTCTGGAACAACAATCGCGCCACCTCCGGGCTCGGAAAGCGCGGCTCGCCCTCGAAGAAGGTGGGAATCACCTCGCCGGGCGTCTTGCCCTCCGAGACGCCCTGCCGCATCGATTCGACCACCTGCTCGACGGACAGCGCGCTCCCCGCGACGCCGAGCAGCTCCTCGAGCGCAGCCTTGCCGTCGTACCGGTGCTCGAAATCCGCGCGCGCCATGGCCGGCGCACCTTACCTGAGCGTCGCGTCAGTTGCCCCTGTCGACCGGAAGGCGGTCGTGCCGGGGGTTGCCGGGGGTTGCTCCGCCACTCGAAGTCGGGCGGCACCTTCCCGCCGCCCTGCTGGCGATAGCCGATCCAGTCGTTGTCAGGGTAGGCCGGATCCAGCCGGTCGCCGGGCCGGTCGGGCTCCTCGGTCACGGCCTCTCGGTTGGGAGGGATGAAGACGTCGACATGCACGAGCTCAACCTGTGCAGCGCGGCCCGTCGGAGCACGGCGCTCGACCGGCTCCCCTCCATCCGCTCAGCGCCTGCTCGACGTCTGGGGCTGCCCCGGGTTGGCCCAGGGAAAGCGGGTGGCCACGTCGGCCACGGTCAGCGACGCCAAGAGCGCCACGAAGGCCACGCACAGGGCCATCACCGCGCGCGTGGTGGCCGCGTGGTCCTTCAGGTGCATGAAGAAGAACACCACCAGCGACGCCTTCACCGCGGCGATGGAAAGCGCCACCACGAGGTTGAACGGCCCCATGTCGACGCGGGCCGCTGCGTAGGTGGCGGCGGTCAGGCCGAGCAGGCCCGCCCAGACGAACGCGTAGATGCCCCACCCGTGCGCCTTCTCTGCCATGTCAAATCAAATACAGAAGCGGGTAGATGAAAATCCAAATCAAATCTACCAGATGCCAATACATTCCGCCGAGCTCCACCGGCGTGTAATAGATGCCCGAGAACGCCCCCTTCAGCGCCCGCACCGCCAGGAAGGCCAGCACGCCGATGCCGGCCACCACGTGCAGCGCGTGCAGCCCGGTCATGAAGAAGTACAGGGTGAAGAACATGCTGGCCCCGGGCAGTTGCAGCTCCTCCAGCCGATACAGCCTTCCCGGGAGCGCGCCGGTCTCGATGTGGTGTCCATACTCGTAGGCCTTGATGACCAGGAAGGCCACCGCCAGGGCGATGGACGAGCCGAGCATGCCCGCCACGAGCCTCGAGCGGCCCACCCGGGCGAAGTGCACGGCCAGGGCGACGGTGAGCGAGCTGGTGATGAGCACCACCGTGTTGACGGTGCCCAGGGCGACGTCGAGGTGCCGCGAGGCGTGCAGGAAGGCCGCGGGGAACACCCGTCGGTACACGGCGTAGCCGACGAAGAGCCCCGTGAAGAGGAGCAGCTCGCTGGCCAGAAACAGCCACATGCCCAACTGCGCCGCCCGCTGCTCGTGCTCGGGCGAGGCGAAGTGCTCGGCGTGCACGTGCTCAGGCGAGGACACGCGTCACCCCCTGCGGCAGCTCGTAGGCGTGTGGCGGCCCCTCCATCACCGGCATGGTGTGGAAGTTGTGCTTCGGCGGCGGCGAGGGCGTGTTCCACTCGTAGCCCTTCGACAGCCACGGGTTCGGCCCGGCCACCTTGCCATGCCTGAGCGACAAGACGAGGTAGATGGCGATGATGACGAAGCCGAAGAAGAGCAGCGACGCGCCCGCGCTCGAGGCGACGTTCAGCGCCTGGAACTGCTCGGGGTACGTGTAGTACCGCCGCGGCATGCCCATGTTGCCGAGCAAAAACTGGGGCACGAAGGTGGCGTTGAAGCCGAGGATGATCAGCACCGCCGACACCAGCCCCCAGCCCTCGGGGTAGGTGCGGCCGAACATCTTGGGGAACCAGTAGTGGAGGGCGGCCAGAAAAGCCATGATGACGCCGCCGACCATGATGAAGTGGAAGTGGGCCACCACGAAGTAGGTGTCGTGCCAGTGCACGTCGAGCGACACCGTGGCCACCGCCACTCCCGTCATGCCGCCGAACACCAGGAAGTAGAGAAAGCCGATGAAGTAGGCGAAGGGCGTGGAGAAGCGCACCGCTCCCTTGTAGAGCGTGCCCACCCAATTGAAGACCTTGATGGCGGTGAAGACGCCGACCAGCATCGACAGGACGCCGAACACTCCGGCGCTGAACGTCGACTGCCCGGCCACGAACATGTGGTGGCCCCAGACGAAGAAGCCGACCAGGGCGATGCCCAAGGACGAGGCCGCCACCAGCTTGTAGCCGAACACCATGCGCCGGGCGAAGCAGCTGACAATCTCGCTCATCACCCCGAACGCCGGCAGCACCTGAATGTAGACGGTCGGGTGCGAATAGAACCAGAACAAATGCTGCATCAAGAGCGGGTCGCCGCCGCGCGACGGGTCGAACAGCCCCACGCCGGTGGCGTGCTCGAACGCCACGAGCAGCAACACCAGCCCCAAGACGGGCGTGGCCAGCACCATGATGATGCTCGCCGCATACGTCGACCAGACGAAGAGGGGCAGCCGGCCCCAGGTCAGCCCGGGCGCCCTCAGCGTGTGCACCGTGACGATGAAGTTGAGCCCGGTGAGGATGGACGACAGCCCCACGATGAAGATGCCGACCAGGATGGGCGCCACCCGCGTCGGCGAGGTGGTGCTGTAGGGCGCGTAGAAGGTCCACCCCACGTCGGCGCCCCCCTGAATCATCGCCCACAGCGCCACCAGGGCCCCCGCGGCGTACAGGTAGAAGCTGAGCAGGTTGAGCCGGGGAAAGGCCACGTCCTTGGCCCCCAGCATGATGGGCAACATGAAATTGCCGAACACGCCCGGAATGGCCGGCACCATGAAAAGAAAAATCATCACAATTCCGTGCCAGGTGAAGAAGCGGTTGTATGTCAATGCATCGATGACCGCCGGGCCGGGCGTGATGAGCTCGAAGCGGATGAGCATCGCCACCACGCCGCCGAAGAACAGCGCACCGAGCGAGCCCCCGAGGTAGAGCAAGCCGATGCGCTTGTGGTCGGTGGTGGTGACCCACGACCAGAAGCCCTTGTCCTCGTTGAGGTAGTGCGTCCTGGGAAAGATGGGCTCGTCACCGGTGGGGCTCATGGGCGCGACCTCCCGTCGCCACGCTGCGGCCGATCGCTCCGCAGCGCCCTGATGTACTCGAGCAGCGCCGCCACCTCGGCCATGTCGAGCCGGCCCAGGTAGCTGGGCATCACCGGCTCGAAGCCGGCGACGACCTGCGCCCTCGGCTGCATCATCGAGCGCGTCAGGTAGGCCTCGTCGGCCAGCACCTGCTCTCCCGTCTGCAGCCGCTCGAGGCGCAAATACAGGTCCAGCCAGGTCGGCCCGATGTGCGGTGTGCCGTCCACCGTGTGGCACTGAAAGCACCCCTGCCGCACCGCCACCTCGCGGCCCCGTTCGGCCAGATCAGGCAGCGCGCCGCGCTCGACCGGCTCGGCCGGCGCGTCCTGCCGCGCCAACAGCCCCCGCTGCTGCTCGACCCACCAGGCGTCGAACTCCTCGGGCTCCATGACGATGACCTGGCCCCGCATCGCCGAGTGCTCGAGCCCGCAGTACTCGGTGCACAGAATCTGGAAGCGGCCCGTCTTGGTGGCGGTGAACCACACCTGCGTGTAGCGGCCGGGCAGCACGTCCTGCTTGATGCGGAACTCGGGCACGAAGAACGAATGGATGACGTCGCGCGAGGTGAGCAGGAGCCGGATGGGCCGGCCTTTCGGCACGCGCAGCACCTCGAGCGAGTTGGGCCCGTCGGGGTAGCTGAACTTCCACATCCACTGCTTGCCCATGACGAAGACGTCGGTGGCGTCGCGGGGCGGGTCCTGCAGCCAGGTGAAGTCGCGGAAGCCCATGCCGAACCACGCCAGGAAGAAGAGGGCGGGCACGCCGATGAAGAACACCTCGACGAACCAGCGCGGCCGCAGAACCTCGGTCACCTGGCCCAGCTTCAGCTGGCGGTACCGCACGAAGAAGAGCAGCCCCACCGTGCCCACCGCGAAGGAGGCGAGCATGGTCGTGAGAATGACGAAGTAGTGCAGCCCGTCGACCCGGTCGGCGAACGTCGAGGCCCGCTCGGGCAAGAAGAGCAGGTCGTGCAACAGCTCCATCAGCGCGGCCTCCGCCCGTGCCCGTGCCTGAGCTCGCGACGCCAGAACACCGCCAGCGTCGCCGCCAGCGCGAAGAACACCAACAGGCCGCCCCCCTGCAGAATGCCTTTCACATACAATTCGTAACGTCTGGTCTGCGGGTCGTACCGGTAGCAGGTGAGAATGAAGCGCTCGAGCGCGGTGCCCACCTTGCCGCCGGCGGCCTCGAGCAGCGCCAGCCGCACGTCGCGCGGCGAGAAGCGCACCCCGTACAGGTAGCGCGACACCTTGCCGTCGGGGGTGAGCAGCACCAGCGCCGCGGCGTGGGCGAACTGCCGGACGTCGGCGTCGTACGCGTAGCGGAAACCCACCGCGTCGGCCAGCCGGCGCAATTCGGCCTCGTCGCCGGTCAGCGCGTACCAGGCCTTCGCATCGCCTGGGCCCAGCACCTTCATCTGCGCGGCCTTCTTCTCGGCCGCCAGAGCCGGCCCCTCGGACGGATCCACACTCACCGTCACCACGGCGTAGTCCTCGCCGAGCCGGTAGCCGGTCTGCCTCAGCGCGCCGGCCACTCCGTCGAGGAGCAGCCCGCAGAGGGTGGGGCAGCGGTAGTAGACGAAGACCAGCGCCACCGGGCGGCCGTCGGCGAACGCCTCGGACAGCGGCATGCGCCGGCCCGTCGAGTCGGCGAACTCGAGCTCGAGCGGCACGCGCTCGCCGAGCTTCTCGACGATGTCCACCTCTCGCACCGCCGGCGCGTCGGCCAGGGCCAGAGCCGGCAAGAGCCAGAGCGCGAAGACGTCACGGACCATGCCGGTGCCCTCCGTCAGTGGCAGGTGCCGTGGGCCGGCGCCCCCGCGCCATTAGCGCCATCGCCTCGGCGACGGGAACGCGGATGACGCCGCGCTGGCGATCGACCCAGCCGTAGCTCTCGAGCAGCTCGAGCTGCTCCGCCCGCATCCGCTCGGCCCGGTCGGACTCCTCGAAGAGCTTCAGGTCCACGATGCCCGACTCCACCTCTCCGAGCTGGGGCGGCAGCGGTCCGCCCGGCGGGTTGTCGATGCCGCCCGTGCGCCGCTCGAGGATGTAGGCCGCCCACAGCCCGCCCACCGCGAAGATGCCCATCGCCACCAGCGCGACCGCGGCCAGCGCCAGCCAGGGAATGCGCTCGCGCTCGGGAGAGGGGGCGTGCGGCCCCGACGTCGCTGCCTCGTACCGGTGGCTCATGGCGGGCTGTACCTGAGCGACTGGGCCAAGAACGGGTCTCCGGCCGGCACGGCGAACGCTCCGCGCAGCCGCCACAGCCAGAACGCCACGGAAAGGCCGCCGACGCCCACGAAGGCGGTGGCGTCGGTCCAGCTCAGCCCCGGCGTGTCCGGGTGCAGCGCGGGAATGACGACCCAGAACAAATCCACGTAGTGGACGACGAGAATCCACACGCACATCGCGGCCAGAAAGGCCGGCGTCCGCTTCAGCTCGCGCGACAGGAGCAGCACGAAGGGCACCGCGAAGTGCCCGACGAAGAGGAACACGCCGACGGGCTGCCACGCGCCCTTCGCCCGGCTGATGAACCAGCTCACCTCCTCGGGGAGGTTGGCGATCCAGATCAGCATGTACTGCGAGAAGGCGATGTAGCCCCAGAAGGAGACGAAGGCGAAGAGCAGCTTCCCCAGGCTGTGCAGGTGCGACTTGCCGACCAGCTCGCCGGGCAGCCCCTTGCCCCTGCCCCAGATGGCGCTCAACGTCAGCGCGGCGATGGCGGCGACGAACGAGCCGGCGAAGTAGTAGACGCCGAACAGGGTGGAGAACCACGTCGGCTCGAGCGACATCAGCCAATCGAACGCGGCGAAGGTGAGGGCCACCGCGATGAAGGGAAGCGCTCCCGCCGCGAGGCGCCGCTGCTTGACGAGCAGCTCCTCGCTGGGCCGGCCGTTCGAGAGGTCCTGCGCCGACGACCAGCGCCACAGCCTCTGCGCCACCAGGCCCCACAGCGCGAAGTAGGCCGCCGCGCGCGCCACGAAGAACGGCGCGTTCAGGTACGGCCGCTTGTGCTCGAGCAGCGCTCGGACTTCGGGCGACAGCCCCTCCGGCGGGTCGACCCAGCTGTAGAGCCGGCCCATGCCCAGCGCCACCGGGAGGAACAGCGCCGCCGACGGCAGCACCGCCAGCGCCATCGCCTCGAGCGAGCGCCGCAGCACCACCATCCACTTCGCGTGCGACGCGTGGAAGATGCAGAGCAACACGAGCGCTGAAGCCGCGATGCCCGTCCAGTAGCTGAACGCGACCAGGTACGAGTAGAGCGCGTCGGTCGGCTGGAGCACGACGCCCACCCCGGTGAGGAGCAGCCCCGCAGCCCCCGCCAGGGCCGAGCCCACCATTGCCCGCCGTCCACCCTCGAAGCGCGTCAGGTTCATGGAACGCGCTCCAGCCGCTCTCGGACCTCGGGCGGCGCCTCGGCCAGGGGGAACGATTGCGACAGCTGCAGGGCGCGCACGTAGGCCACCACCGCCCAGCGGTCGTGAAGCTCGAGCTCCTGCGCGTACGAGGGCATCAGCCCGTAGCCGCTCGTGATGACGTCGTAGAGGTAGCCGTCGGCGACGTTCACGTGCGCGTGCAAGGACGGCGGAGGCCTCAGCGACATGTTGCGCGCCACGACGGTGACGCCGTTGCCCGCGACGCCGTGGCAGGTGGCGCAGAAGACGTCGAAGTGCTTGCGGCCCCTTCGCAGCATCTCCTCGGTCATGGGGAACGGAATGGCCTCGACGTACCCCCCGTCGGGCCGCCCGCCGACGAAGCCGGTCACCGCCTCGGCCGAGGGCAACGCCAGCTCGCGCGGGACGGTGCCCGAAGGCGGAAACCGCATGGCGCGCCCGTCTGCGAAGAGAGGGCTCAGCTCGTACGCGTCGACGCGCGGCTGGCGAATCATCCGGTTCCACGGATCCTCATCGCAGCCGGCCCAGACGAGGGCCATGAGCGCCGCCGCCCTCATGAGAGCTCCTCCTCGACCACCGCCACGTGCGCGGCGCCCTGCTGCACGAGGTGGGCCCGCACCGTTTCGGCGCGCGATTGCTCGGTGGCCACGCTCACCCAGAACGCGTGCGTCGACGCCGAGCGGAACTCCTCCAGCTCGAACGCCGGGTGGTGCGGCCGCGGGAACCGCCACAGGAAGAACAGCCCGACGAAGATGGCCAGCGCGGAGAACAGCACCATCAGCTCGAAGGTGACGGGCACGAAGGCCGGCGGCGCGTGCGGGGCGCGGTTGGCCACCTCGATGGGGTAGTCGATGGCCGCGGTCCACAGCTGCAGCGCGTAGGCGGCGAGGACGCCGGCGGCTCCGCCCAACAAGGCGAGGAGCGGCACCTTCGAGCGCCCGACGAAGAGCGCTTCCTCCGCGCCGGGCAGCGGGTAGGGGCTGTGGGCGTCGAGCTCGGTGAAGCCCTCTACCCTGAGGCGCCTGGCCGCCTCGAGCAGCGGCTCGGGCCGGTCGAACCGGCCGAGCACCCAGGCCCGCCTTCCGGCGTGCGCGCTCATGCGTGGGCCCCCGACTCGTGGTTCAGCTCCTTCACCTCGGCCACCGCCACCGCGGGCAGGAAGCGGAGGAAGAGCAGGAACATCATCGTGAAGAAGCTGATGGTCCCGACGAAGATGGAGATGTCGACCCAGGTCGGGAAGAACATCGCCCAGCTCGACGGCAGAAAATCGCGGTGCAGCGACGTCACGATGATGACGAAGCGCTCGGCCCACATGCCCACGTTGACGAGCAGCGAGGCGCCCCACATCGCCCACAGGTGCGTGCGGCCCCACTTCGTCCAGAAGAGTTGGGGCACCAGCACGTTGCAGAACAGCATCGTCCAGTACGCCACCGCGTACGGGCCGCGCTGCCGGTTGGCGAAGACGAACTCCTCGTAGACGCTGCCCGAGTACCAGGCGATGAAGTGCTCGGTGAGGTAGCCGTAGGCCACCATCAGCCCCGTCACCAGGAGCACCTTGCACATGTTCTCCAGGTGCCTGGCGGTGACGACGTGCTCGAGGCCGAGCACCTTGCGCGCGGGGATGATGAGCGTCAGCACCATCGCGAAGCCGGAGAAGACGGCCCCGGCGACGAAGTACGGGGGGAAGACGGTGGTGTGCCAGCCGGGCAGCACCGACTCGGCGAAGTCGAAGCTGATGACGCTGTGCACCGACAGGACCAGCGGCGTCGACAGCCCGGCGAGCAGGAGGTACCCGATGCGCCAGTGGCTCCAGTGCCGGGCCGAGCCGCGCCAACCGAGGGCGAAGATGCCGTAGACGACGCGCTTGACCTTCGAGGTGGCGGTGTCCCTGAGCGCCGCGAGGTCGGGGACGAGACCCAGGTACCAGAACATCAGCGAGACGGTGAAGTAGGTGCTGATGGCGAAGACGTCCCAGACGAGGGCGCTCTTGTACTGGGGCCACACCCCGAGGTTGCTGGGGTAGGGAATGAGCCAGTAGGCGAACCAGGGCCGCCCCAGGTGGAGCAGCGGGTACATCGCCGCGCACATCACCGCGAACAGCGTCATGGCCTCGGCGAAGCGGTTGATGCTGGTGCGCCACTTCTGCTGGAAGAGGAGCAGGATGGCGGAGATGAGCGTCCCGGCGTGGCCGATGCCGATCCACCAGACCAGGTTGATGATGCCGAAGCCCCAGGCGACGGGGACGTTGTTGCCCCACGCGCCGATGCCCATGTACAGCGTGTAGGCGATGCCGAACGCGAGCAGGCCGGTGCCGGTTGCCGCAAGGAGGAACATCGCCCACCACCAGCGGCCCGTTTTGCGGAGCACGTGGTCGAGCAGCGACGCGTTCAGCGACGAGTCGGTCTGCCTGCCGACGATGAGCGGCTCCTGGTCGAGGCCGAGCTGCATCGGCTAGAGCTCCGGGTGGGGGTTTTTCACGCGCGAGAGGTACGCGTTGCGCGGGCGGGTGCCGAGCTCGTGCAGCACGTCGAACCGCCGCACGTCGCGGTGCAGCCGCGTCACCGTGGCCTCGGGGTCGTTCAGCGAGCCGAAGACGATGGCCCGGGTCGGGCAGGCCTGCTGACAGGCCGTCTGGAGCTGGTCGGGGCCGATGCGCCGGCCGGCCACGCGGGCGTCGATGCGGGCGCGCTCGATGCGCTGCACGCAGTAGGTGCACTTCTCCATCACGCCGCGGGCCCGCACCGTCACGTCCGGGTTCATGGCCAGCTTGACGATGTCTGGTTTGTCGTCGTTGTAAGCGTAGTAGTTGAAACGTCTGACTTTGTACGGGCAGTTGTTCGAGCAATACCGGGTGCCGACGCACCGGTTGTAAACCATTACATTCAGCCCTTCGTCCGAGTGCACCGTGGCATTCACCGGACAGACGTACTCGCAGGGCGCCGTCTCGCAGTGCTGGCAGAGCATCGGCTGGGTCAGCACCTCTGGCTCGTCGGGCTCGCCCATGAAGTAGCGGTCGATGCGCAGCCAGTGCATCTCGCGCGAGCGGGCCACGTTGGGCTTGCCCACCACCGGCACGTTGTTCTCGGCCTGGCAGGCCAGCACGCAGGCGCTGCAGCCGGTGCAACGCGACAAATCCAGCGCCATGCCCCACTTGTACGGCTCGTCTTGGTAGGCCACGGGCGCGTGCAGCGTGGGAAGTGGGCCCCGCAGGTGCTCGAGCTCTCCGGTCAGCTTCTCCAGCTCGCCGACGGGCGCGGAGAAGGCGATGGGGCGGCCGTGGAGGCTCCAGTGCTCCTGGGTGATGGCCAGCGGGAAGCGCTCGCCCGTCGGGTGCACCGTCACCGGGGTGAACCACGGCCGATTCGTGTAGCGCAGCGGGTACGCGTCGAAGCCCCGGCCCACCGCCACCGGGCCGCCGGCGCGCCGGCCGTAACCCAAGGGCAGCGTCACCGCGTCGTCGGCGTGGCCGGGCAGGACGTACGCCGGCGCTCGCACCCAACCGCCCCACGGGTGGCGCACTTCGATGACGTCGCCCGTCGAGATGCCCAGGGATTCGGCCGTGCGCGGCGAGAGGAGCGCCGCGTTGTCCCACGTCAGCTTGGTGACGGGGTCGGGCAGCTCCTGGAGCCAGGCGATGTCGGCGAACCGGCCGTCGTAGACGGTGTAGTCGCGCGCGAAGGCCGCTTCCAGCGTGCCCTCGGCCTTCTCCTCGCGGCGTTCGCGCAGGGCCTCGGCCAGCCCGTGGGCGTCGAGACGAACGTCCACGCTCTGCGCCGCACTGCCTTCGATGAGGCCCTGCTGCAGCCACCTCGTCCAGGTGATGTCGAAGCCCGGCTGGTCTTTGCCGTACAGCCGCTTGAGGAGCGCCTGCGGCTCGCTCGCCAGAGCCGCCAGCACCGCGTACAGCTCGCACTCCTGGACGCCCTGCACCAGCGGCTCGACGAGCGGCTGCTGCAGCGTCACCGTGCCGTTCCACGCCCGGCCGTCGCCCCATGACTCGAACGGGTGGAGCGCCGGCACCACCCAGCTGCAGTGGGGCGACGTCTCGTCCTCGCGGAGCGTGAGGTACACCGACTCACCGGCGCGCTCGAGGAGCCGGCCCAGCCCGACGTCGGCGAAGCCGGCGTAGACGGGGTTCGAGGCGGTGAGGACGAGCAGGTCCACCTTGTTTCGCGCGAGCGCCCGGGCCAGCGCCGCGTACGACTCCGGCCCGGTTTCCGTCTCCACCGTCGGCGGCACGTAGCGCACCGCCGCCGCGTCTTGGCGGGTGGCTCCCAGGGCGACGTTCATCGCGTGCGCGAGCGCGTGCACCAGCGGGCTCTGCCGCTCGCCGGCCACGACTGCCACCCGGCCACCTCGGCCGACGAGATCGCTCGCCAAGACGGACAGCCAGCGCTCGGCCCGTTCGTCGAGCACGCCGGCCACGGGTGCGGCCAGCAAAGCGAGCTCCGGCACGCTCTCGGCGAGACGCTGCACCAATCGCCTGGTGAACGTCTCCACCTGCGAGGCTCGCAGCCTGAGCCGGTGGTCGGCGAAGCCGCCGGTGACGGTGAGTGAATACTCACAC
>FWPU01011555.1_pt1 | contig 12278 bp, 10 predicted proteins | sample 2228361 | NCBI WGS metagenome assembly FWPU01 (sample SAMEA103939777, study PRJEB20133) | metagenome | reverse complement strand
TGGGGGCCTTGCGCGGTGGGCAGGGCCGCTGGACCGAGGCGTTAGAGGCACTGGCACAGGCCGAGCAGCTCGGCCAGGCTGCCGGAGAAGCCGATGTCGTGGCCCAGGCGTGGTTCCAGCAGGCCTGGATGCATTTTCGGCTGGGTCATTACGCGCAGACCCAGGACCTCTGTCAGCAAGCCCTGGCCTATTTGCGTGGCGTTGGGGCCGAATATCGCTTGCGGGACCAGGCCAGACTCTACAATCTCCTGAGCGGGTGTTACACCGAGACCGACGACCTGGCGCGCGGCGAGTTATACTTCCAGCAGGCCCGGCAGCTCTACCAACAGGTGGGGGACCGCCTCTTTGAGGCTGCCACGTTGAGCAATATCGCCGGCAACATCTATGTGATCCAAGGCCGCCTGACGGAGACCATCGAGGTGGGCCAGCAGGCCCAACGCATCCTGGACGAGCTGGGCAGCTACCGGGTTTGCTACGCGCTCACCGCCCTGGGCATCGCCTATCGGTTGCGCGGTGAATACGAAGCGGCCCGCGCTACAGTGGAACGACAACTCCAACTGGCCGATGCCCATCAGGACCGAATGATGCGGGGGTATGCTTTGTACTCGTTGGGCCACCTGCACCGGGAGCAGGGGCATTGGGCCTCGGCGCGGGCCTTCTATGACGAGGCGCGGCAGTTGGGGGAGGAGCTGCAGGAACCCTTTGTGCTCTTTGAGCCGCGCCTGGGGCTGGCGCTGCTAGCTCTGGCGGAAGGCGACCGGCGCGAGGCCCGGCGGTATGCCCAGTCCGCCTGGCAGCAGGCGCAGGCGGTCGGCAACCGGCACCAGGAAGGGCTGGCCTTGACGGCGCTGGGGCTGGTCGCCGACCAGGGCGGCAACGTCCCCCAGGCCGAAACGCACTGGCGCGATGCACTGCGGCTCTTTCAAGCGTTGGGGGCCCACTATGACCAGGCGGTCATCCACCTGTACCTGGCCGACCTCTGCCGGCGGGAAGGGCGGGGCGAGGAAGCCAAGGTTCACCTGGGCCACGCCCTGGCCCTGTCTGGTCAATACGGCTACGACTTTCTCTTCACCGGGCGGGAGCGCCAACGCGCCCTGCCGCTACTGGCGCTGGCCTTGGGCCAGACCTTTGAGCTTTCCGAAGTCTGCCGCTTGCTGGCCCAGATCGGCCCGGATGCTGTCGAGCCGCTGCTGGCGTTGTTGCCGACCGCTCCGGTCGAGGTTCAGAAGCGGGTCGTCGAGCTGCTGGGCGAAATCGTCGACGAGCGGGCGGTGCCGGCGTTGAGCGACCTGCGCCAGGACCGCCGGTTGCAAGGGGCCGTCCGGGAAGCCCTGGCGCGCATCGCCGCCGCGCCGCGCCCGCCGCTGCGCATCCGCGCCCTGGGCGGCTTCGAGGTCCGCCGCGGCGAAGTGCCCATCCCGGCCACGGCCTGGCAACGCCGCAAGACCCGCCTGCTGCTGGCCTACCTGTTGACCCGACGGGGCCCGGTGCCGTGCGACGAGGTGCTGGAGGCCCTCTGGCCGGACCTCTCTCCAGCAGCGGCCGGCCAGGCCCTCAACTCGGCCGTCTCCGAGCTGCGGCGCATCCTGGAGCCGTACCTGGGCAAGGGCATGGCCTCGCGCTACCTGGAGCGCGACGAAGAAACGCTGGCATGGCGGCGGGACAGCGCCTTCTGGTACGACGTCGCAGCCTTTGAGCAGGCCATGCGCGCCGGGGGCGAGGCGGCCCGCCGGGCGCTGGAGCTGTACCGGGGCGACTTTCTGCCCGAAGAGCCCTACGTGGACTGGGTGCTGCGCGAGCGCGAGCGGCTGCGCGGCCTCTACCTGAACACCCTCACCGCCTGGCTGGAGGAACGGGTGCAGGCCGGCGAGTGGCGGGAGGGGGTCGAGCTGGCCCGGCGCATCCTGGCCCAGGAGCTGTGGCTGGAGGAGGTCTGGCGGGCGCTGATGTTCTGCTACGACCGTTTGGGCCGGCGCAGCGAGGCGCTGCAGGCCTACCAGGAGTGTGTCCGCGCCCTGCGGGAAGAACTCGACGTCGCCCCCGCGCCGGAGACGACGGCGCTGTACGAGCAAATCAAAGGGAGCGCGTTATCCCCGCCCGGTCAATCGCCAATCGTAAATCCAAAATCGTAAATCCCCTGCTATTCCCGTGCTATTCCCCCATGCTATACTCCTGACAAACAGGGCTCGAGCCCATCCAGCCAGGAGCGACGCAATGCGCAAGCCGGTCACCTTTATCGTCCGCCTGTGGGTTGACGCCCAGGCCGACCCGACAGCCTGGGAAGGCCGCGTCGAGTGCGTCGCCGACGGCGCGCACGCCCACGTGCGGGGGCAGGAGGAGCTGGCCCGCTTCATCGCGGCCCATGTCGCGCCACCTGACACTCCACGCCAAGAGGAAACTGTAGAAAAATAGGAGGAAAAAAATGAAACCGTATGCGACCCTAGCTATCCTAGTTGTGGCCCTGGTCCTGGCCGGGCCCCTGCTGCCCGTACACCCGGCCGCGGCCGGCGCTCTCCCGGATGTGGCCGCCCCTCCGTCGCCCGTCTCCCTTGATTTCGGCCGCCTGCCCCTCTACTTTGTCGCGAACCAGGGCCAACTGGACACCCCCGTGGCCTACTACGTCCAGGGCCACGACAAGACGCTCTACTTCACTCCCCAGGGTGTCACCTTCGCCCTGGCCTGGCCCCAGCGTGGGGTCGGTGGCTTCCTCTCCCGCCTCTGGGGGGCCGCGCGCTGGACCGTCCGGCTCGATTTCCTGGGCGCCAATGCCGTCCACCCCAGGGGGCAGGAGAAAACAGAGGCCGTCATCTCCTACTTCAAGGGCGCGCCGGACCAATGGCGCGCCGGCCTGCCCACCTACTCCCGCATCGTCTACCCCGAGCTGTGGGCGGGGATCGACCTGGCCTACAGCGGCACGACCGACCGGCTCAAGTACGAGTTCGTGGTACAGCCGGGGGCCGACCCATCGCAGATCCGCCTGGCCTATCGCGGGGCCGCCGTGCGCCTGGATCAGGCGGGCCGGCTGGAAGTGCGCACGCCGGCCGGCCGCTTTACCGACGACGTCCCCGTGGCCTATCAAGAGGTGGACGGGCAGCGCGTGCCCGTGGCGGTGGCGTATGCGCTGGCGGACGGTGCGATGTGGGGCGCGGGCGAGGGCGCGTGGGGCGCGGGGGGCGCGGGCGCGGGCGCGGGCGCGGGGGGCGCGGGCGAGCCACGCCCCTACGGGTTTCGGGTGGGCGCGTATGACCCGGCCCTACCGCTGATCATTGACCCGGCGGTGCTGGTCTACTGCGGCTACATCGGCGGCAGCGGTTGGGACGATATCTATGGCGTGGCCGTCGACGCGGCCGGCTACCTCTACGTCACCGGGCGGACCGACTCGGCGGCGGCGACCTTCCCCGCGACCGTCGGGCCGGACCTCACCGCCAATGGCAGCGTGGACGCGTTCGTGGCCAAGGTCAGAGCCGACGGCACCGGGCTGGTGTACTGCGGCTACATCGGCGGCGCCGAGGACGACGTGGGCATCGGCGTCGCCGTGGACGCGGCCGGCCACGCCTACGTCGTCGGCGAAACCGCTTCGCACGAAACGGACGGCTTCCCCGTGCTCGTCGGGCCGGACCTGACGCACAACAGCCTGCCCTACCAGGGCGCCTTCGATGCCTTTGTGGCCAGGGTCAAGCCCGACGGCACGGGATTGGACTATTGCGGCTACATCGGCGGCGCCATGTCGGAGACGGGGATCAGCATCGCCGTGGACGCGGCCGGCCGCGCCTACGTCGCCGGGTACACCGTGTCGTCCGAGGCCCGCTTCCCCGTCACCGTGGGGCCGGACCTCACCCACAACGGTTCCAAGGACGGGTTCGTGGCCCGCGTCAGGGCCGACGGCACCGGGCTGGAGTATTGCGGCTACTTTGGCGGTACAGATTACGATGAGATTTTTGGCCTTGCCGTGGATACGGCGGGCAATGCCTATATCACGGGCAGAACCGCATCATCCCAGACGGAGGGCTTTCCCCTGGTCGTCGGGCCGGACCTGACCTTCAACTATGGCAACAACGACATCTTTGTGGCCAAGGTCCAGGCCGACGGCACGGGGTTGGTCTACTCCGGCTACATCGGCGGCAGCGGCAAATACGACGAATATGGCCGGGGCATCGCCGTCGACGCCGATGGCAACGCCTACGTCACTGGATACACTTACTCCAAAGAGACGAACAGCTTCCCTGTAAGGGTAGGTCCCGACCTCACCTTCAACGGCATGTCTGGGCCAGATGCCTTTGTGGCCAAGGTCAAGGCCGACGGCACAGGCCTGGACTATTGCGGCTATATCGGCGGCAGCGGCGAGGATCACGCGTATGGGATCGGCGTGGACGCCGCCGGCAATGCCTACGTCGTCGGCGATACCACTTCGGACGAGACGGAGGGCTTTCCCCTGCTCGCCGGACCTGACCTCACCTTCAACGGCTTTTGGGATGCGTTCGTGGCCCGCGTCAAGGCCGATGGCACGGCGCTGGACTATTGCGGCTACATCGGCGGCGACGACGGGGACTATGGCAACGCCATCGCCGTGGACGCGGCCGGCAACGCCTACGTCGCCGGTTTTGTCGCCTCGAGCGAGGCCACCTTTCCCGCGACCGTCGGGCCCGACCTGACCTTCAACGGCGACATCGACGCCTTTGTGGCCAAGGTGCGGTTCTTTGCGCCGACGGCCTGGGTATTCCTGCCGGTGGTGGTGAAATAGGAAGAGGAGGAAGTTGAGGAAAGTGAGCCATAGGAGGTTGACGATGCGCTCGCGAACGCGCCTGGTGGAAAGCCTGCTCGCTCTGTTCGCCGTACTGGCGATTGCCTCCCCATGGGGGCGCTCCGCCGCGGCAAGCGGGCCGTCCACCCCGGCCCAGGACACCGCCTGGGAGACTTCCTGCGTAGACTGCTCCAAGAACATGTTGCCCGGCTCCGACCGCGCCCTGCGCCTGGACGCCGCCGGTCACCCACACATCGCCTACGGCGGCGACCACCTCTACTACGCCTGGCACGACGGCACAACCTGGCACACCGAGACGGCAGACCCCGCTGCCGGGGTGGGCGCCTACGCTTCGCTGGTGCTGGACGGCGAGGGCAACCCGTACATCAGCTACTACCTGCAACCCCACTACCTGGTCAACTATGGTACGCTCAAATACGCCCACCGCAACAGCGCCGGCGTGTGGACGATCCGCACAGTGGCGGCAGGCAGCGAGAACGACACGGTGCGCTATTCGGCCATCGGCCTGGACGGCTCCGGCCGGCCCTGCATCGCCTACGGCCAACACTATCTCTTGGTGTCCTGGCGCTTTGGTGGTATAATGGACGGGCCATCCCCAGTGGAATGGGCCGTTCGGGGCTGAGTGCCTCGCCAGATCGGTGCGGGGGAAGAAGTGCTACATGAGCCCCATCCTGGAGGTGGGCCGCCTCTCGCTGGCCTTTGACTCCCAGGGCCGGCCGCACGTGGCCTATTACAACAGCAAAACGATCGAAGACCGCCTCAAGTACTCCTATTATGTAGGCCCAGGACAGGGGAACTGCTGGCCGGAGTACAACTGGAACTGCGAGGACGTCGAGGCAAATTATGGCGGCGGCATGAACCCTTCCCTGGCCCTGGACAGCCAGGACCGGCCGCACATCAGCTACGACGCCAACCGCTACGCCACCTGGTGGCTCAAGTACGCGTCCTGGAATGGGATCGCCTGGGACATGGAATGGATCGGGGAGGACGGTCGCACCGGTTCCTCCTCCCTGGCCCTGGACGGCCAGGACCGGCCGCGCATCGCCTATGTGCGGGCCTATGACCCGTACTATGACAACTCGGCGTTCCGGCTGGCCGCCTGGACGGGCAACCGGTGGGACATCCAGACGATCAAGGACCATATCACCGACAACCGCACCGGGTCATTGATGTCGCTCGCCCTGGACGCCGCCGGAAACGCCCACGTCTCGTACCAGGAGCCCTCCGGGCTGGGCCATCTCTATGGGGACGGCAGCGCCTGGATGGACGAGCAAGTCGCCCCCGGCATCGGGAGTATCGTCATCGTCGCTACCGGCCGCCACAATTCCCTGGCGCTGGATGCCGCCGGCCGGCCGCGCGTCGCCTATTGCGGCTACAACGCCCCAGCTCCCTGCCTCGACTATGCCTCCTGGAATGACGCCCTGGGCCAATGGGACATCCAGCAGCCGCTGGCCGGCACGCCGGGACCGGCCGGCGAGTATCCCTCGCTGGCGCTGGACGCGGCCGGATCCCCGCACATCAGCTACATGAATACCAACGACGACGACGACCTGGTATATCTCTACAGGGGCGGCAGCGGCTGGCGCTCCCAAGTGGTGGACGACCGGGTGGTCATGGGCTTACACACCGAGCTGAAACTGGACGCTTCCGGCCGGCCCCACATCGCGTACACCGTCGTGGCCTCCACGCCGCAGGGCTCGGCCTATGCGCTCACCTATGCGGCCTGGACCGGCAGTGCGTGGCTCACCCAGACCGTCGCCCCCAGCGTCTGGCAGGACAACTTTTCGCTGGCCCTCGACGCCGCCGGCCGGCCGCACATTGCCTATACCCCCTATGGAGCGTACGAAGATGCCGTCCCAACCTATGCCTACCTGGAAGGCGCGTCCTGGCTGACTCGCACCATCGATGGCCCGGACTGCTCCGGCGCCGGGGGCGGTCTGGCCCTGGCGCTGGACGCGGCCGGCGTGCCGCACGTCGCCTACAGCTTTTGCGGCATCTATAAATATCTCAAATATGCCACCTGGACCGGCAGCGCCTGGGCCATCGAAGAAGTGGACAATAGCGATGTGGGGAATGACCTCGACCTGGCGCTCGACGCCGCCGGCCGGCCGCACATCAGCTACAGCACCGCCGGCGGCCTCCGGTACGCTTCCTGGACCGGCAGCGCCTGGGCCATCCAGACCGTGTGCGCCGGCCTCGGGGTCGAAGACAACTCCCTGGCCCTGGACGCGCAGGGGCTGACCCACATCACCTACCTGGATACAGCCGACGGCGACCTGTACATCGCCCGGCAGACGTTGCCGCCGCTGACGCTTTCCAAGCGGGCCCGCCCCGTTGACGGGCTGCAGGCCGGTGACACCGTCACCTTCACCCTGGAGCTGGGCAGCGCCGGCCTGGAGGCGGCCTTCTACGACCCGCTGCCGGACGGCCTGACCTACGTGCCCGGCAGCCTCACCGGCACCGTCTCGCCGGCCCCGACCTACGACGCCGGGCAGGGCGTCGTGCGCTGGCAGGGCGCGCTCGGCAGCCCACCCCAGACCATCACCTTCCGGGCCACGTTGGACACAGCGCAGAGCATCGTCAACAGGGCCTGGTTGACCGACACGGTGCACGCGCGCACCGTGTCGGCCGCAGTGATCCTGAACCCGCGGCGGGTGTATCTGCCGGTGGTGGTGAAATAAAAGTTGGAGGTCGAAAGCTGTGAACAAGGCAGAAGTCTTGGTCGAAAGTTTTACCTATCGCGAGTTTGAAGAAGACTTTTGCACCAACTTTGCCGTTATCAGAAGCCCTGGGAATCATCGGTGAAGCTGCCAAGCGACTACCCATGAGCGTGCGGGAGCAGTATCCACAGATTCCGTGGGCAGGAATGGCCGGGATGCGCGATCGCATCATCCATGGCTATGATACGATTGACCTCCAGATCGTATGGGACGTGGTCAAGCAGGATATCCCCCAGATCAAGCCCCAGATTCAGCCGATTCTAGCCGATCATTCAGCCTAGTCAACGCCGACAAGCTCCACACCGCTTCGGGCGAGGCGCAGGCGCTGCGCGCGTCGGCACCGCTCTTCAAAAAGCTGGAGGAGAGCGTGGTGGAGGAGGAATACGCGCGATCAGGAGAGTAAGGCACCAGACCAACCCGACCTCCGAGACTGGGCTGGTCTCCTGTTTACAGCTTGTCAAACCAGATCAACACGCCCATCCCCACAAATAGCACGGCTGCGATCTTGCGCAGCACCGACTCGGGGATAAAGCGTGTCAGCACCTCGCCGCCCAGCACACCGATGCCCGTCACCGCGGCCAGGGCCAGCACTGCGCCGAGGAAAACCCATAGCGGCATCTTGTGCTTGGCCGTCATGCTGATGACGGCTATCTGTGTCTTGTCACCCAGCTCGGCGACAAAGAGCAACGCAAAGGTACTGAGCAGAACTCTGAACTCTTCAGACATCGTTGTCTCCTCGATGTTGTTGTAGGGCGATTTGCCAAATCGCCTAGCGCACCCACCAGCGCAACTGGTAGCGGGCGGGGTAGATGCGCGCCAGCCTGTCGCCGGGGAACGGTTCACCGTGGCCGACATAGACCATCCGTGGCCGGAGGGCCTGTACGCGCTCATAGCTCCGCTGCCATGCCGCCCGGTCGGAGAGGTAGAGGGGCTGGCTGGGAACGGTGTAATTGACGAACAGGTCGCCGACAAACAGGTCCCCGTCGGCGGTGACCAACCCCAGCGAGCCGGGCGAGTGACCGGGCAGCAGCACCGTCTGCCCCTCCACACCATAGGGCGAGAGGTCCACCCCGTCCTGAAGCAACAGGTCGGCTGCCAGCGGCTCCAGGCGGATCAGCGACGATAATAGCAGATAGGTCCAGCGGAAGGCACTGCCGCGCAAGGTCTGGGCCGGGGGCAGGGCGTTGCGCCGCTCCTGGCTGAACTCCGGCTCGCCGGGATAGGCGGCTATCGGCGCGCCACACCAGGCCTGGACCTGATCTGCGGCGCCATAGTGGTCCAGGTGGCCGTGGGTGACAAGAATCAGCCGCACCTCGCCGGGCTGGACGCCGGCGCCGGTCACAGCGGCGATCACCTTCTGCGCACCACCCGGCGGGCCGGGATCGATCAGCACGGCCCCGCCATCGCCCCGCAGCAGATAGCAGTTGGTCTCACGGACCGCAATTCGTGTGACGAACATCATCCCTCCAAAACAAACGCTGCCATTGTACCACAGGCCAACGGCGGTGCAAATCCAAGGAGGCAAAACGCGGCCCACTGCCTTCCCCTGTTGGCAGTGGGCCGCTAGGCAGGATGCCCGGTTATGCGCTCACTCCGCCGCCGACCGGATCAGAAGCCGCCCGCGCAGCAACCCCCAGGCCAGCATGGCCAGCCCGGCAAGGATGATCAGCCCCGGTCCCACCAACCTGAACAGCCAACCGCCGCTAAAGATGGCGACCATGAGCAAAAATCCCGCCCCGGCGAAGCCACACAGAACAAGCCCGGCGGTGATCACTCCCGACGATCCTTTTCGAGCACCAACCGCCAGCAGCGCCACCCCCACCGCCAACGGCTCGATGACCCACAACACCGACCACCAGTGCCATAATCCGGTGATGGCGCAGAACTGAAAGACCAGCCCGTTCAAGCCGATGATGATGGCCGGAATGAGCAGCTCGCTGACCCGCATATAGAGCGCCGCTGCCAGGAAACCCACTGCTACGGCCAGCACCTCCTGCGGCCACAGCCAGGACCACAAGGCCCAGCCGTCCAGGACGCTGGCGATGAGCAAGAGGCCGGCTGTAACCAGGATCGGCACGCCGGGGATGAACAGGGCGCCGAGCCCCCTCTTGCCGCGCACCAGCAGGGGAGGCAGCACAAAAGCCAGCCCCGCCGCCGAGACGATCATCGGCCAGAAGCGAGCCGCAAAGGCCACCAGGTTCACGCCCAGCACCGAGGCCACCAGGCCGAGCATTGCCCAGGCCACCCCCAGAAGCACCAGGGCACTGCCTACAAGAATCAGATTCCGTCTATCCATTTCTTTTTCCTCCTTATTCTATCCCCGAATCAAGCCCAACACAGGAACAATGACGGCCAGGATCATCGTCGGGCGCTTTACCTTCTCGGCAAGCTGGCCGGCTATCCGGCTGCCACATTCACCCTGGCCGGCCAGGTGTATGGTGTACAAGATGACCCCGCCGACCAGCAGCGGCTCCAGCGGCCACAGGAACATCCACAGATGCCAGGCGCCGGTGATGGCGTAGAAGGACATCAGGTAGCCGTTGCCCAGCACGATACCCGCCGGAATCAACAGCCAGATGGAGCCGCTGGCCCTCATGATCGCCGCCAGCAACAGGCCGATCAGGAGCAGCTCAAACGGCCAGCCCCGGCCCCAAATGCCCCATTGCCGGGTTATGGAGCCAACAAATATGGCTGCCAGGTTGCCGAGGACCAGCCATGCAACGGCGTTCAAGACCTCCCACGTCCGCTGCTCTGGTTGGGCCTGCAGAGCCGCCGCAGGCCCATCGGCCGATGCGCTGCCACGGGCTGCCTGTCGCGCCACCCGCCCCTCTGATCCGCCGGCGATCGCTTCTGATGGCCGACCTGCTTCGCCCTCCGCTTTCTCGGCCACCAGCCGCTGACCCAGCCTGGCGTCGGTCTCCTCGGTGGCAAATTCCGCATCACGCATCCTTTCCCGCGCCGATCCCGAAAGCACCGCCACCGACTCTGATGGCGCTCCCGGCGTCGTGAAGGACAGCGGCAATGATACCCTCTCCGGCACTTTGAGCCCTGCTTCCTCGACTGCCTGTCGCAGCGCCCCGGCCATCTCCTCAGCGCTTTGGTACCGATCCTGAGGGCGCTTGGCCAGGGCCTTGAGCACCACCCGCTCCATCGGCTCGGGGATGGCCGGATCACGCTGGCGTGGCAGGGGCAGCGGATCATTGACATGCTTCATCAAGATGGCCAGCGGCGTCTCGGCATCGAACGGCGGTTCGCCCAGCAACATCTCGTAAAAGACGATGCCCAGCGAATAGAGGTCGCTACTGACATCGCACTGGCCCTCCAGCCCCTGCTCCGGGGCCATGTAGGCCAGCGTGCCCATCAACGCGCCGGAGACGGTGTAGCGCGTGCCACCTACGATCTGGGCAATGCCAAAGTCGGTGAGCACCGCCTGGCCGCGTCGCGTCAGCAGGATGTTGGCAGGCTTGACATCGCGGTGGATCATTCCCTCGCTGTGGGCGTAGGCCAGCCCGTCGAGCACGTCGAGAAGGATGCGTATCACCTCGCCCCACGGCATCCGTTCGCCCCGCGTCCGGTAGTCGCTCAGGCGCGTGGCCAGGGTATCGCCCTCCAGCAGCTCCATGACCATGTAGTACAGGCCATCCTGCACATCAAAGTCAAAGACCTGGACGATGTTGGGGTGGCGCAGCGCGGCCACCGATCGCGCTTCCCGCTTGAAGCGGGCCAGGAACTCTTGTTCTTCTACCAGGTCGGATCGCAGCACCTTGATCGCCACATAGCGGTCAAGCTGCGGGTGATAGGCGCGATAGACACGGGCCATCCCCCCACGGCCCAGCGGCTCCAGCACGCGATATTTGCCTAGATTTTGTCCTTCCAGCGAATCAGATGGCACGTTCCTCCTCCTCGTGCACAGCCCTAACTATAGCACACTTGAATGCCTGTTACCTATCCGTTGGCTAACAGCCGGCTATTACCTTGCTACGAGTTCGCAAAAAAGCTGGCGAGTCTGTGCGAAATCTGCCGGACCGGGTTTATCGTTCGCCGGCGACAAGCTTGTAGCCCAATCCGCGTATCGTCAGCAGCAATTGGGGATTGGCCGGGTCGGGTTCAATGCGGGTGCGCAGGCGGTGGATCAGATTCTCGATCTGGTAATCGTACACCTCTTCGCCATATTCGGGCCACACGGCGTGGCCGATCTCGTCCTTGGAGCAGACCTGGCCGCGATGATCGAAGAGGTAGGCCAGCAGAACAAACTCTTTTGGAGAGAGCACAACAACACGGCGGTCCACGCGCACCACCCCGGCTGCAGCATCCACCTCCAGCTCGGGGAAGGGGGTTTCCAGGAAGGTGCTCTCTGGGTCGTGAAAGATCAGCTCCACGTCGCCGATGGAGACGCAATCGCCGTCGCGCAGAGCAACGGGGGTCAGCACCCGTTCGCCGTTGAGGTAGGTGCCGTTGGTACTGCCCAGGTCGGCCAGCAGCCAACGCCGACCCTCGCGGCGCACGCAGGCATGTTCGCGGGAGACCCGCTTGCTGGTAATGACCAAGTCGTTTTCCACGGCGCGACCGATGGTGGTGGTTTGACCGGCCAGAGGATGCTCGCGCCCGGCCGGATCGGTGAAAAATGGGACAGCTTCTGTTGACGACATAACCACCCCCGCCACTATGAATATCAGGCGCATTATACCACACCTGGTGAGAATCGAGAAGATTGTAGCAGCGGCACTGTGCAGGCCCCCTCGGTGAGAGCGTAACATCCTGGGGACATACAGGGTGCAAAAGCCGGCCATCGGGAA
>FWPU01004653.1_pt1 | contig 12283 bp, 9 predicted proteins | sample 2228361 | NCBI WGS metagenome assembly FWPU01 (sample SAMEA103939777, study PRJEB20133) | metagenome | reverse complement strand
AAGGCAAAAAACAAGGAGGAAAAAATGATCTTAGCAAACCAAATTATCGGAAAATTAGATAGCATTCCTCCAGAAAGAAATTTATGGATAAGAAAAAACAAAATGTCTACTACGTTTCTTGGAGATATGTGTCTACTCTTGACTTGGAACAACATTTTAGATCTTTATCAGTCAAATTAACAAATATAGAAAAAAAAATCTTTTATCGTTATAATAATATTAGAGGAATATTATGCTCAGTCTAAGAAATGTAAGTAAATATTATGGTAATTTCCTTGCTTTAAATAACATAAATATAGAAGTGGAAACCGGGGATGTGGTTGCATTTTTAGGACCAAATGGTTCTGGAAAAACCACAACCATGCGAATAATTACGGGTTTTTTTGCACCATCATCAGGAAAAGTTATTATTGATAATATAAATATTTTTGATGAACCAAAAAAGGTAAAAACCCTGGTGGGATATTTACCTGAAAATCCTCCACTATATCCAGAGCTCACAGTGAGAGAATATCTTAATTTTGTAGCAGAATTAAAACTTATGCCCGCAAATTTAGTAAAGGAAAGGGTTGACGAGGTAATCGATTTAACAGGGCTTTCTGATAAAGAAAATCTTATCATCGGTTCTCTATCAAAGGGATATAAGCAGCGAGTGGGCATAGCACAAAGCATAGTAAACAATCCCAAACTTCTCATTCTTGATGAACCCACGGTGGGTCTTGATCCAATTCAGGTCGTCGAAATTCGGAATTTAATCAAAAATCTGGCAAAGGAAGAGAAAAGGACAATAATTCTTTCCACTCACATACTTTCCGAGGCTGCGGAAATATGTAAAAAGGCTATAATCATAAATAAAGGAAGCATAATTGCAGCAGATGAAATAGAAAAACTTAAAGAGCTAACCTCTTCATTAACAATCGAGATTTATTTCAGAAGAAATAAAGAATCCCTTCTCAAAAAGCTTGAGAATCAAAAAGAAATTAATAGAATTGAGAATATAGAAGGGGGATTCTTAATTTTGATGTCTGAAGATATAAGGGAAAAAATAGCAAAAATATGTGTAGAACAGGATTGCGGTTTAATCGAAATGAAAAATGTAAAATCAAGCCTTGAAGAGGTTTTTGTCAAGCTTGTGCATTAGGAGAAAAAAATGTTTGCAATTTATAAAAAAGAATTAAAAACTCTTTTTATTTCTCCGGGAGGCATTGTTACACTGGGTTTTTACCTTTTATTATCAATTATTTTCTTTAATGGGTACTTTCTGGGAATAAGGAACACAAATGACTTTTCTGGATTCTTTAGCGATATGAATACCGCTCTAATTTTCATTTTACCCATCCTCTGTGCAAGACTTATGGCTGAGGATAAAAAACTCGGAACATATGAGTTATTGCTTACCTCACCTGTTTCTTCTCTGGAAATTATATTGGGAAAATATCTTGCATCCCTCACATTTGTTTCAATCGGCATACTGCTTTTATTGTTTTACCCGGTTTTGCTCTCATTCTTTGTCAGGATAGACTTTAGAATAGTTATTAGTGGATTCCTGGGCTTAATCTTTACTGCCGGCTTTTTTTTATCGATAGGAATGTTTGCCTCTGCAATTACAGATAGCTATGTTGCCTCAGGTTTAATCACCTTCGGAATTTTTATCCTTCTTTTCATACTTTCATCTTTTGCTAAAACACTCGACTTGAAATGGTTTAATGCATTGAAAGAACTTTCTTATATATCTCATTATGAGGCATTTGTAAATGGTCTGATAGATTTAAAAAATATTATATACTTTTTTTCTGCAATTATCTTCTGGCTATTTCTTGCCAGAAATCTTGTTGAGGTAAAATTATGGAAAAATTAAAAAAGTTTTCATTGTTTTTAATACCCCTATTTATAGTAATCTCAATTGTATTTTATGTTATCCGGGGAGCATATTCACAAATTACTCAGATAAGTTTTCTCATAAGTATCATAATTGTAATCTTCGTCTTAATCCTCAATTACCAGAATGTTCTAAATTTTTTCAAGAAGACTGGCGGTCTTAAGAGTGCGGTATTTCTGATACAATTTTTTTTGCTTCTCGGTTCTCTAATGTTTTTTTATCTTTTTGTATCTACATTAAATATCAAGCTTGATCTAACAAAAGGGAAACTTTATACACTAACTGATGAGTCTCTCAGAATACTAAAAAATGTTACAAATGAAATGAAAGTATATTACTTTAAACCGGCAAATATCTCAGATCCAGTCTTAGACTACATAGAAACATTACTAAAGAGATATTCAGAGAAAAATAAAAACATAGTCTTAAAATTTGTTGATCCAATCCAGAACAGAGCAATGGCTATTGATTACGATATTAAGGAAAATGGAAGCGTCGTTTTTGAATCTGAAAAAAAAAAAATAATTGTTTCTCCAAAAAAGGTTATAGATCAAAACATTGAAACAGGTGAGATTTTCTATAAAGGCGAGGAGGTATTCACAAAAGCAATTAAAAATCTTCTTTTCTATAAACCAAGAAATGTTTACATATTGCAGGGGCATGGTGAAATTACACCTTATGATGGTTCTCACTATGGCTTCAAAAAAGTTTTTGAATTACTGGCGCAGGAGAATATAAAACTAAGAGAGTTAAATCTTATGAAGATCCCTGAAATTCCTTCTGACTGTAGCCTTATAATCATTGGTAACCCAAAAGCACACTTTCTGGTAGAAGAACTCGATAAACTTGCTCTGTATTTAGAAAACGGTGGAAATATACTTGTATTACTTGAATATGAAACAGATTTTACAATAAACGATATTTTAAGAAGGGCAGGGCTTTTTTATCTTGAAAACTTAATTGTAGAAGATGAAGATTACCTGCCTCAGCTCGGACGAACCACTATATTTCCAAACTTCGCCTCCCATGAAATTACAAAGCCTTTGATAGAAAATAGAAAAATTGTTTTCCTTCAAACGGCAGCCGGAATTTTATCTTTACCAGATGAAGAAAAAGAAAAGGAATATGAGTTTGAAATATCTCCTTTGCTCACAACCTCAAAAACAGCCTGGGGAGAAGTTTCAAAATCAGAAATTCTTTCAAACAAAGTATTAAAAGATAAGAAGGACTTAAAAGGTCCTTTAAACATTGCATATGCAGTAAAAAGAAAGTCAAAATCTTCCGGAGTTACTTCAAGAATTGGTGCCATCGGAGATACAGACTTAATAAATAATTTGAATATAGACAAATACTCCAATTTTGAATTTTTTATAAATCTTGTAAATTTTCTGCTTGGAAGAGAGGAAGAAGTAGGTATTAAACCAAGAAAGGCTGGACTGGAAAGCTTTAAACTCTCCGGGTATGAAAAAAGATTTCTTGGTGTTTTAGCCTTCTTCCCACTAATTATTTTTATCCTGCCCGGGATAATAGTAATTTTATACAGGAAGGGACAAAAAAGAAAAGCTAATATTTATTAGGAGATAAAAGCTATGAAATTTTTGAAAAGAGCTATTTTTGTTCTGTTAATGATTTCAATTTTCATTCTTACTGATCAGTTAACAAAATATATTGCTTATAAAACATTACATGGAAAAGGACAGTATTCCTTTTTCTTTGACACTTTCAGGCTCGTATATGCTGAAAATACCGGGGCTTTTTTGAGTTTTGGGGCTAATTTCCCTTTCCCGTGGAATTTTATACTTTTCATACTTATTCCTATTATCTTTCTGATTTTTATTTTGTGGTATTTAATATTCTCCGAAAAACCATCCCCCCTGGAAAGAATTGCTTTGATTCTTATAGCAGGCGGGGGAATTTCAAACCTTATAGATAGAGTGATTAGAAATCACTATGTGATAGATTTTATGAATTTTGGCATTGGTCCAATAAGAACTGGAATCTTAAATGTTGCAGATATATTTATAACCTCAGGATTTATAATATTATTAATTTTAAGTCTGCCAAAGAAAAAAACTACTCAATAACCTGAAATTCATCAATTAATTTGTTAGCAACATTAAAAACTTTAAATAACAACCTTTTCTGTAAGACCTCGCAGAGGATGATATTTTCCTCATTTTCTATTGACTTAATCAAAAAGGTTTTATCCTGCAAATTAACCATTTTTTCATTGCATGAGGTAGAAATATAGGTAATATTATTTTTTACATACCTTTCAAATCCCTTTCTGCCAGATGTAATCACAAGGTTAACCTTATGTTTTTCAAAAAGTGGAATTAACTCATTATTGATTGATTTAACAATATTTTCTGACTGGTTCAAGAAAGGATTTTTGCTTAACACAACAACCTTCCATTCAAGTGTTGCTGATTTTAGCTCACTTTCCAGAAATTCATATTGAGATGAACCCTTTTTGAATTCGATAGATGTATCAAGCACTATAAGTCTAAAAAATGGATAGTAATAACTCTTATAACTTTGCAAACCATAAAAAATCTTTTCTGCCATCTCTGAGTTTTTTGTCTCTTCATCAAATGCAGGAATAAGAACAGAGTTAACCAGAAAATCCTGCGAATTATTTATAAAGGTTGTCCACTGAGTTAGATTTTTAGTATTTTTTACAAAGCTTCCAACATAAATTGTAAAAACTGGAAGATTATTGCCCAGTATTTTTGAAAGTTCTTTGTACTTTTCTTCATTCTCCATATATCCACCAAGGACCCCAAATTTATAAGGGGTTTTATGCGGAATAGTTACTTTTATTATCTTTTTGTTTAAAATTTCCTGAGAGGAAAACATTTGAAAAACTGTTAACTCATTCTCTTTTTTCAATTCAAAATAGTGAAAGTTAAAGTTTGTTTTCTCCTCAACAACGACGTTTCCATCCGGTCTGAAAATCGTAAGTTTTGATTTTTCAGGAAGATCTGTGTAAAAGTGCACATTAAATTCATTTAAATCTGGTCTGGTGATATAAACCACTGACCCATATGTAGACAAACTGCCATAATCTTTCCCTATTATTTCTTGCTTTATAACCCTCTTATCCTGAGAGCAAGCAACAATAAAAAAACAAATAATAAAAAGCCTTTTCATAGTTTCCTCCTTGCTTTTTAATATCTTTGAAAAATAAAATTTAAACTCTCTAATTTAATTTCTATTGAACCAAATAAATGAAAAATTTATTATGTGAAATATTTACAGCCATTTTTAATCTCAATTGATATTATAAATTAAGATATTATTTTGTCAAATAATGAAAGATGAAGAGTGCACCGACTGTTGTTTCAGAATGAGAATGATAATGCTGATATTCTTACTTTCCTTTGATAGAAACTACTGCTTAAATTTCCCCACTTTATTTTCGGGATAAATTATTCTGCTATTAATCTACAATAATTAAAACAAATAATTATATCAATTTTGACATAATACTTAAAAAAAATTATAATTATAAGCTATTTAAATTAATAGTAGAGTCACTATTTCTCAATAATCTTTTTGAATTTATAAAAACCTTTCAATGAGGATAAAATGATTGAATTTGTAAAAAAAAGATATGCCATAATGAAGGAAAAAATTTCAAAGGTAAGAAGGATTTTAAAAAGACCTTTTACCTTTGCTGAAAAGATAATCTATTCCCACCTTTACAATGATGATTTTTTAAACTTAAAAAGAGGAGAATCATACGTAGAATTAATGCCAGACAGGGTCGCCATGCAGGACGCAACAGCACAAATGGCGCTTTTACAATTCACACTTGCCAACAAAGAGACAACAAGTGTACCAACCTCAGTACATTGTGATCATTTGATAGAAGCAGAAAATGGATGTGAAGCAGATTTAAAAAAAGCGATGGAGATAAACCAGGAAGTATATGATTTTCTTTTCAGTGTTTCAAAAAAATACAACCTCGAATGCTGGAAACCTGGTTATGGAATAATTCATCAGGTTGTCCTCGAAAACTACGCCTTTCCGGGCGGTTTAATAATTGGGACCGATTCTCATACTCCAAATTCGGGTGGACTTGCAATGATGGGAGTTGGTGTAGGTGGTGCCGACGCAGTTGATGTAATGGTTGGAATGCCGTGGGAGTTAAAATTTCCAAAAGTAATTGGTGTAAAATTAACAGGCAAATTAAACGGATGGGCTTCTCCTAAGGATGTTATTCTTGAACTTCTTGGCTTGCTTACTGTTAAAGGTGGAACAGGTTATGTAATAGAATATTTCGGAGAGGGATGTAAAACCATTTCTGCAACAGGAAAGGCAACAATCTGTAATATGGGAGCAGAATTAGGAGCAACATCCTCAATTTTCCCCTATGATGAAAAAATGAAAGAATATCTACTAAAGACTGACAGAAGTGAAGTTGTAAAACTTGCTGAAGAAATAGAAGATGAGTTAAGAGCGGACAACGAGGTAGAAAAAGAACCAGAAAAGTATTTTGACAAAGTTATTGAGATAGAACTTTCAAACTTAAAACCTCACATAAATGGACCATTCAGTCCTGACATTTCCCATACCGTTGAAAATATTTCAAGCTTTCTTAAAGAAAAGGATTACCCCGTAGAACTATCAGCCTGTCTTATAGGAAGTTGTACAAATGCAAGTTATGAAGATCTCGACAAAGCAGCATCCATTGCACTCGAGGCTTTAAATAGTGGGTTGAAGCTTAAAACAAAGCTTTATATAAGCCCGGGGTCAGAAAAAGTAAAAGCCACAATCGAAAAAAACGGACAGCTTGAAATTTTCAGAAAAATTGGTGCTATAATCTTAGCGAATGCCTGTGGACCCTGCATCGGAATGTGGAAAAGACAAAATGCAGGAAAAAATAGTGTCATTCATTCATTTAACAGAAACTTTGCAAAAAGAGTTGATGGCAATCCTGAAACACACGCCTTTATAGGAAACCCTGAGCTTGTAATGGCTTTTTCTTTTTCAGGAAGACTTGATTTTAATCCTGAAAATGACTTCCTAATAAATGAGAGGAGTGAAAAAGTCAAACTAACTCCCCCCTCTGGGGAAGAGCTTCCTTTAAGTTTTGTTGATAGAGAAGATGGTAGAATCTCTCTTGATGTAGATAGAAAATCTATCAGGATAGAAATAAATCCAGATAGTGAAAGGCTTGCATTTTTAAAACCTTTTGAAAAGTGGGATGGAAGGGATTTTATCGATTTGCCTGTTTTGGTAAAAGTCAAGGGAAAATGTACCACAGATCATATCTCAATGGCAGGTGAATGGCTTAAGTATAGAGGACATCTTGACAAAATTTCAGATAATCTTTTTCTTGGTGTTACAAATGCATTCAATGGAGAAACTGGAAGAACAAAAAATTACTTCACTGGAGAATACAATTTAATACCACAGGTTGCAAGAGATTACAAAAAAAGAAATATTGGATGGGTAGTAATAGGTGATGAAAATTATGGAGAGGGTTCAAGCAGAGAACATGCGGCAATGGAGCCGAGATATTTAGGCTGTAAGGCAATAATTACAAAGAGCTTTGCAAGAATCCACGAAACAAACCTTAAAAAGCAGGGTATTTTAGCATTGACCTTTGCAAATCCGGAGGACTACGAAAAGGTAAAAGAAGATGACTTAGTTTCAATCTCCCTCAAAAATTTTAAGGTTAATGAACCTCTCTGGCTAAAACTAAAACACAAGGATGGAAGTATAGAAGAACTGAAACTATTTCATACATATAGCCAGAAGCAACTCGAATGGTTCAGGGCTGGAAGCGCATTAAATCTTATTGCCAGCAAAAAAGTCTAAAAACCATAGCAAAAGTTTTTTTATTTTCAGGAGAGCTTTTACTTTTTCTTTAACCACTTACTTTTTGGAAAATTTTTCCTTATTTTTTCAATATATTTTTTAGAGGTATTTTCATCTCCCATTTTTTTATATATCTTTGAAAGATGAAAAAATATTTCATCAAAACCCGGCGTGTTTTCATTCGAAAGGGTTATTTCTCTCTCCAATCTGTTGAAAATTTCAAAAGACTTTTCGTAATCTTTACTATTATAGTAAATCCAGGCTTTTGTATCAAGGTAAGCAATATATCCCGGTTTATATGTAAGGGCATTGTCAACCAATCTATGTGCCTCTTCCAACTTTATCTTCTCATTTGCGTAGATATAGGCAAGAAGATTGTTTACCTCAGGGTCATTTTCCTTAATTTTATAAGCTCTTTCAAGAAACTCTATCGCTTTTTTGTTGTTTTCCTTTTCGTAGTAACATATACTTATAAAAAAGAGGGTTTTAGTATCATCCGGATAAATATCCAGAGCTTCTTTAAATCTCTCTATAGCAACATCATATTTTTTCTCATCATAAAACATTAATCCACTATAAAAACTTATGTAGTATTTTTCATCCGTTGTTTCCACCTTCTCTTCAGCTTTTTTAAGATATTCTTTTGATTTCATTTTATTTTTCTTTGTATAATACAGATATGAAAGCTTAAGATATGAGGCTATTATATAGTCTTTTGCATCAGGATGAGAAATATATTTTTCGTAATAAACAATGGCATTTGAGTAATCTGAAATATCATTATACAGATTGGCAATTATCCAGTAAATTGCAGGTTTACCTGCTCCATTTTTTTCTATAACACTATAAAACTTAATTGCTATTTCAGGTTTATAAGAAATCTCAGCCTTATTCGCTATTAAAAACGCCTCTTTATTAACCATTTCTGTAACATTTAATTTTTCATAAAGTGAAAAAAACAGATAATGAATGTAAAAATGTGGAAAGGGGATATTTTTTGTGTATTGTTTTAATAATGTTAATGCTTCTTCATATTTCCCTTTTTTATACAAAGAAATTGTATTTATATAACTTGAATCCGTTGAATATTTATTGCAAAACTCCTCAATCCTTGAATCATCGTTTACAAACAAAAGCCCCCCATAAAGCTCGAGCAAACCCTCTGTCCACAAAAATTGAGGTATTTTATCCAGTAAGTCTATCGCCTTTTTAAACTCAAGAGTCTCTGCATAACACAAAGCAAGATTTATTAAAACCTTGTAATCAGTTGATATTATTTCTCTCGATTTTTCATAATAGTAAATTGCTTTAAAGAAATCCTGTTTTTCAAGCTTTAATTGGCCAAGATTTACATATGCTCTATATAAAATGAGATAATCCATTTCACTTGCAAAAGACTTTGAATTAACTATTACAAGAAAATAATCCTCTGATTTTTTATAATTTCTGTTTAATAATTCAATTATACCATAATAAAAGTTTGCCACCAGATCACCAGAATCTCTCTGAATCAGGTTGGAAAGAGGTTGTTGCATTTCAGAATAATTGGCTTGTTCATCAAGCAATATTATGTATTTGTAAGTTATTTGCCTGTTATTTGAGTATTTATTATAAGCCTCTCTTGCGACCTGAATCGCTTCCTTAAGCAAATTAAAATACTCTTTCTGATTTTTTATAAGCTGAAAATTCTTAAGTTTGGCAATGTAATTATCAACCAGAGAATTATAAATATATTCATTTACTTCTCCTCTGTTTTTCAAATCTTTTAGTAAACTAATAGCCTCATCAAACTTTCCTTCATTATATTTCTCTATTGCTTCAGCATATATTTCTTCCGGTGTAGATCCAGTATTACCCGCAAATGAGTAAGCAAACAATAGAAAACATAAACTAAAAAAAGCAACTTTTTTCACTCTTAACTCCCCCTTAAAAATAGAGACAAAAACAAATTTGCAACAAAATTATAAACAGGTAAATAAATGTATCTAATACCACCAGTTAAAACAAGAAAAAGAAAAATCACAAGAAAAACACTCTCATATTTCTCCAGAAAAAATTTCACTTTAGAAGGCAATAATTCAGAAAAAAATTTATATCCATCAAGTGGTGGAAAAGGCAAAAGGTTAAAAATAGCAAGAATAAGATTTAAAGAGGCAAGAATCAAAAAAGCTTCAATTTTAAAAATACTGAATAGAAAAAACATTACTATCATAAGTATAAAATTTGTAAATACTCCTGCTATCGAAACAAAAATAATGCCAGCCTTTCTATTTTTAAAAAGATAAGGATTAATTGGCACGGGCTTTGCCCACCCAAAAACTGGCATTTTAAGTATAAAAAGTACAAGGGGTAAAAATATCGTGCCCACAAGGTCAACGTGATAAACAGGATTTAACGAAAGTCTCTTTCGCGATTTTGCCGTATCATCCCCGAAAAGCATGGCAACAAAACCATGTGCTATTTCATGCAGAATAATACTATAAAGAATACCCACTATAATCAATAGAATATTTAATACATTGATATAATTCACAACACTTTTCCATAAAAAGTTTAACTATAAACTTTAATAACTTAAACACTTTTTGTCAAGTTTAAAAGATGAAAAATGTGTCAATTAAATAGAAATGTGTTTTTTCAAGTCAAGAGTAGACACAATCTTTCAAGAAACGTAGTGGACATTTTTTTTTCTTATCCATAAATTTTTTCCTAGATGAATGCCATCTATTTTCCGATAATTTGGTTTGCTAAGATCTGTTGAATTTATTTTAAAATGTCACATATTGTAAAATAGAAATGTCACCTTTATAATACTTATTAAATGAAAATGTAACATTTCTATTTGATTGACACATAAATCCTTAATTTTTATTGACTTTTCCATCATTTTACTTATAAAAAAAGGGAAAGCTTGAGATAAGGGAGTTGACGAAGTAGTGGAAGTTATAAAGTTGAAAGTTTGAAGCACTCGACTTATTACTGAAAAATATAGTTTTTTCAAAATATTTAAACTTTTTCTCAAAACCTCATCTCAAACCCTACATTTATAGCAACTGGCATTTTTAGATATGTGTATTCTCCATCCTCCTCACCGATAAATCCATACATTGATAAGGATAAGCTCACATTATCGACTGGTGAATAGGTAAAAGTTACAGAGAGTTGAGAAGAGTAATCACTCCAGTTCATTAGATGGTTGATTGAAAAGTTCAAATCAGAAATAAACAAATCTATATAACCAAGCATTAGCAGAGTATAAAAACTCCCATACTCATTTGGAACATAGAGATTGTTATAAATGACAAAATTTTTCTTCATTTCATTATCAAAGATATTTATTTCATATCCTCTGTTATTATAAAACATTTCAAGCATTATCGTAATTCTATCCTTTTTATCAAGAAATTCAAAGCCTTTGTATAGATTTAATGACAATCTATAAACAATTTCATTTTCAATAGTTTTAGAAGAATAATTTGTCACACTGATTTCATTCCCCATAATATTAAAATTTGAAATTTCTTCTTTCAGATATTTTCTATTATCACCATATGAAAAGCTCCCCTCACCCTTAATATCAATATCAAAAATCCTTGTTGAAATATCAAACCCATAGACAGAATAGAAATCCTTCTTAAACCATCCATATAATCCAACTTCAGTATTAGCAAATAAGAATTCCAGCTTTGTTGCAAGTGCAGAATCTTCAATCTTTTTTACATCACTAAAATCAATAAAACTATAGAAGTTAAAAAGTGTTTTATACGGAATATGTAGTTTTATACCCCATACTCCTTCTCTTGTAGCCTCAAGGTCTGTAAAACTCCTTTTCTCTCTATTTATCACATCAACGGGATTCCAGAAATACGTTGTTCCCCATTTTAAGAATTGTTTTCCGACCCTCAAATAGATAATATGAGAAAAATTATAGTCTAAAAAGACTTCTTTTACTTTTAAAACAACCTCATTTGTTTCATAAAAGATTTTATAACTATCTGTAAATGGATCATAAAAAGTCCTTAAAATCTCTGTTCCACCATTCTGACTTAAAAACCAGAGATCTGTAAAAAATTTATATCCCTTTTTCAATCTAACATCAAAAAACAAATCTCCATCAACACTATAAGCAAATATATTTGATTCACTACCTGCTTTTTTCTCAATATAATCCCTCGAAAATGAATAAAAAAATGTCGAACCCACCCTTCCACTTAAGGCTATGCTCTCCTTTTCTGTAGGATTTTCGGTTAGAATAGTGGCTTTTTCTATAACATTTTCGTTGCCGAAAAGTGAATCTTCGTTGATTTCTTCACCAAAAAGAAAATTAGATAAAAGAAGAAATATGATGAATTTTTTCATATTTAATCTCCTATTTAACATAAAAGTTATCTAAAATTACCAACGAATTATTTTACCAAAACTATTCAATTTCTGCAAAAAAGTGGTTATCTTTTTTCTGATCATTGAGAAAGAAAGAAGATTTATTTTCACAAAATTTTTTTACATCATCTTTTCTAATTTTTAATGAGCTAATATCTCCTAAAACATCTATCATCAACTTTAAAACATTAAGAC